>ERZ1292629.2056-Hain-H43-01um-R1-2056-length-17999-cov-7_pt1 | contig 17999 bp, 18 predicted proteins | sample MGYA00564399_ERZ1292629 | MGnify/ENA primary metagenome ERZ1292629 (study PRJEB36523, sample SAMEA6512636) | groundwater metagenome | collected 2019-01-08 | study: AquaDiva: Metagenomics assemblies of 32 groundwater samples
GGCCACCGCGGCGGGGCTCTTGCACGACACGATTGAGGACGCGGGCATGAAGCCAAAGACCATTGAAGATGAGTTCGGGCCCGAGGTCCTCTCGCTCGTCGAGGGTGTGACGAAGCTCGGCACGCTCCGCTATCGCGGAATGGAGAGGCATACCGAATCGCTGCGCAAGCTTTTTGCCGCGACTGCGAAAGACATCCGCGTCCTCATCATCAAACTGATGGACCGCCTCCACAATGCGCGCACCCTTGAGCACGTGCCGCGCATGGAGAAGCGCACGCGCATTGCAGAGGAAACGCTGGAGATCTATGCGCCCATCGCCGACCGGCTCGGTATGAGCGTCGCGAAGCAGGAGTTGGAAGATGCGGCGTTCCCCTATGCGCTTCCCAAAGAATACGAAAAGACGCGCGAACTTTTGAAAGAGCGTAAAAAGGAGAATGAGAGGCGACTTGAAAAAGTGGAAAAAGATATGAAGCGTGAATTGGGCGATGCGGGCATCCGCACGTTCCGTACCGAAGCGCGCATCAAGGGCATGTACAGCCTCTACCTCAAGTTGGGGCGGAAGGATTGGGACATCGACAAGATATACGACATCCTCGCGCTCCGCGTTATTTTTTCCACCGTTGCCGATTGCTATTCGGCGCTCGGCGTCATTCATGCCCACTGGCGACCGGTGCCGGGAAAGATCAAAGACTACATCGCATTCCCGAAGCCGAATGGCTATCAAAGTATCCATACGACCGTCTATACGGGTGACGGGAGCGCCCTCGAGATGCAGTTGCGTACGGAGGCCATGCATCGGGAGGCGCTCTACGGCATTGCCTCGCACCTGAGTTACAAGGAGATGCAAGGCGGGAGTGCCGAAAGCAAGCGCGGACTCGAGTGGATCCGCCAATTCTTTCCCCGTCTGCGGGGAAGCACCACACAGACCGATACGACAGTGAAAGAAAGTGTGCCCGAATGGCTGCAGGAACTGGCCCATGCGCACCATGGGGATCAACAGTCAGAGGAGTACCTCGATACGCTTAGGTCCGATTTCTTCAGTCATCGCGTTTTCACCTTCACCCCCAAGGGCGATGTCATTGACCTGCCGATCTCCGCGACACCCATCGATTTCGCATACGCGGTCCACTCAGACCTCGGCAACAGAATGTCGGGCGCGCGCGTGAACGGAAAAATGGTCTCCCTCGAAACAGCGCTCCGAAATGGCGACACGGTCGAGATCATCACCAAGCCTTCGGCAAAGCCTTCACGCAAGTGGCACGATATCGCAAAGACCAGTATGGCGAAAAAACACATCCGCGCCGAACTTGCCGCGATGGAGGCAAAAAAAACGGGGAGGACCTAAACGCTGAAATTGCTGATGGAGTAGAGATCGTTCTCCTCCTCCGCTTTTGGGGGATTTTGGGATCCCGATCCAGATGTTGCCGGGGGAGGAACGACTGGCGTCTCCTCAACAGCAACTGGCGCGGGAGCAGGCGTATTTCGTACGGCGGCATTGGGAAATGTGCCACTTGAGATCATGGCACGAATATGCGCGAGGTCGTCTACCGAAAAGAAATCGATGAGAACCTTCCCCCCCTGATCTTTCTTTTCAATGCGCACGCGCGTGCCCAATTTTTCGGTCAATTCGCGCTCAAGGAGCAGAAGTTCCGGAGTAAGGTCGCCCTTGCGCGCGCGCTCGGTGGCAACGCGCCGTGCGACTTGCTCAGAATCACGCACTGTGAGCCGCTTTGAGATGATCTCCTTAAAGAGCGTCTGCTGCTCGGCAGATCGATCCATGAGCATAAGGAGCGGACGTGTGTGGCCCTCGCTTATTTCCCCCGCCCCAAGTGCATCACGCATGTCCTGCGGCAAAAGAAGAATGCGAAGTGTGTTGGAAACATACTCGCGGCTCTTACCCACCCGCTTCCCTATTTCGATGTGTTTGAGGCCGAATTCTTTGACAAGTCGGTCAAATGCGAGCGCGCGATCGACGACGTTGAGGTCTTCACGCTGTAAATTTTCAATGATGGCAAGCTCAAGCTTCATCCGGTCGCTGTCTTCCCCCGTACGGATGACGACAGGGACCTGCGCGATGCCCGCGATCTTTGAGGCGCGCAATCGGCGCTCGCCGGCGATCAGCTCATATTCCACATAAATACCCTCTCCCGGCCGCTCGATCTCTTTTCGGCTAACGGTGAGGGGCTGCAAAACCCCGTACTGCCGGATAGATTCTGCCAAAGACAAAAGCGCCGCCTCGTCGAACGTTTTGCGCGGCTGGAACGGATTGGGCTTAATACGGTCCACCTCGACCCAAAATATCGAATTTCCCTGATACGCACCTTCCATAGATAGGGAGATTATATCACCTATGGGTATCTACGACGCTGATCGGGTACATGTTGGCAGGAATACTATATGATGCGCACGCACCGTGTGCTATACCATCAGCCCTGATCGTCCACACGGTTTCCGTACCAATTCGGGAGCTTGCTCCCCGATGATATACTTGTGCGATGGATTTACGCGCCGCGATAGCCCCGCTTATCAAAGGCGATGCGCTCGACGACGCGGAAACGCTTCGCAAATTCAGCCGCGACACGAGTATTTTTGAACGCCGTCCCGCTCTCGTCGTGTCGCCCAAGGATGCAGACGACGTGTCGGCCATCGTCCGATTCGCCTCAGACGCTAAAAAACGGGGCGAGCAGGTATCTCTTACGGCGCGCGCGGCGGGGACCGATATGTCGGGAGGTCCCCTCACCGACTCGGTCGTCGTTTCTTTCACGAAATATATGAATGCTCTGCGCGGGATCGGCGCTGATTACGCTATCGCCGAGCCAGGCATGTACTATCGTGATCTTGAAAAACAAACGCTCGCAAAGAACGGGTCGATCCTCCCCCCATACCCCGCTTCACGTGAGCTATGTGCTCTGGGCGGCATGGTCGCGGACAACGCCGGCGGTGAGCTGACCCTACGATACGGCAAGATGGACCGCTATGTGCAGGAGCTCGATATGGTGCTCTCTGATGGTTCGCGGGCAACATTCCGTCCGCTCTCTGCTGCAGAACTTGCCCAAAAGAAAACCGAGCAGTCCTTCGAAGGAGAGATCTATCGTCGCATGGACGAACTTCTCACGAACAATCGAGATATCATTGAGGCGGCTCGTCCGAATGTGACGAAAAATTCGGCGGGATATGCGCTCTGGGATGTCATAGATCCGAAACGCGGCACGTTCGATCTCACGAAACTGATCGTTGGTTCGCAGGGCACGCTCGGACTCATCACCAAAGCGCAAGTCTCGCTCCTCAAGCCCAAGCCCCGCCACGCGATGCTCGTTATCTTCCTTTCCGATCTCGGGAAACTGCCGGAAATCGTGCGGCGCGTACGGACATTCGATCCGGAGTCATTCGAGTCATACGACGACCATACGTTCAAGCTCGCGGCCCGCTACGCATACGACTTCCTCAAACACATGGGGTTATGGCAATCCATTACGCTCGCCTTCGCTTTTCTTCCCGAAGTGTGGATGGCTATGACCGGCGGTATTCCCAAGCTCGTCTTGCTTGCTGAATTTGCGGAAGATACCGATGCGGAGGCGCAGGAAGGGGCGCGCGATGCGCGCGCCGCCCTGCATGATCTGTCCATTTCAACAAAGATCGCTCTCGGGACAATGGAAAAGAAATACTGGAAGATCAGGCGGGAAAGTTTCGCGCTCCTGCGGAAACACGTTCACGGCCTCCATGCAGCGCCCTTCATCGACGACATCGTCGTCCATCCAGACGATTATCCGAGGTTTCTCCCGGAATTGAATGTGCTTCTCGGGCAGTATGACATCATGCACACGGTCGCAGGGCACATCGGCGACGCGAATTTCCACATCATCCCCCTTGTCGACCTCGGACGGCCGGAACACCGGAAAGCGATCATGGAGTTGACACCGAAGGTCTATGCGTTGGTCGCCAAATACAAAGGCTCGATAACGGGGGAACATGGGGACGGGATTATCCGTACGCCATACCTCAATATGATGTTCGGTCCGAAGATACTGGAATTATTTGCCGAGACCAAGCGGATCTTTGATCCTCAAAACATCTTCAACCCCGGCAAAAAAGTCGGTGGCACGATCGCCGACATCAGGAAATTCATGTCCCGACCGATCCCCCACTGAACGGGATGTTCGAAAGGCGCATTTCATCGCCGCGCGCGCACGTCCTATACCACCTTCAACAGGTGGAGCAGGAAGAATCCTGCGATCACACACGCTGAAAGAGCGACAAAGATCGTCTCAGCCAGAATAACGGTGGAGAGCCGCGGTGCACGCTTCAACCGGAAAACGAGACTGACGATAGCGAATGATCCGAGTGCGAGAGCGCCTTTGCCGAGCCAGTGGTGATAAAACGTCGCCTTGAGCCAATCTTTAAGGGCGGGAATTTCCTCTGCGCTGACGATGAGTGCCGCAAGCAGGAGAGACGTCACGATCGTTGCGAGCGCGACTGAACGGATCCATGACGCAAGTGGTGATGAGATCATATGGATCCGGAGACAAAAATGCCCGACGCGGCTGTTGCCGCTCCGATAATAAGCGCAATGAGGGTGAGGAGCGCCGTGCTTTTTCGCAACGCATCATCGGGAACCGCGCGCAGATATGTAGTGCAGAGCGCGATCGAGATCGCAACGAACGGCAGTACGAGAAAAATATGTTCTTTCGTCTCCATAAAAAAGGTATGCGCGGCAGGCGTGGCTCCCGCCAGAATGCGCGGTTTGACGGCAGAACCGTAGTACGTCACGTAGTAGTAGGCCGAAGTTGCCCATGAAAGGAAGAAGAGCGTCGCCGCCGACCACGCAAGGCGCGACACGAATATGTAGTTCGGTGCCTTTTTGAGGAGATGCATAAGGATGACATTGTGCATGCCGATGGCAATAACGCCGCCAATGACGTGGACGATGAGCAAGGTGGCGAGGATCGGCGTCATATGTTTCGCGGGGCGTGCATCCACTCGTGGATCCATCGCAGAGAGACTCCTACGAGCGCGATAGCGATCACATAATATATGAGTATTTCAACATACGACGCGCTTATCGTCTTGCCGATGACCCCAAGGACCAGCGCGGCATACCACGACGTGAGCGACACCGCAGCGCCCACGGCGAACGGCATTATTCGTGCCTGCAAGAGAAGCGCATTCCCGACAAGGATCGCAACGATGGTCATTTTCGCCCAAAATGACGGGCTGGAAAGAATGTCCACGTATTCCGTAAGGCGGAAGTACAGCAACATTCCGAATCCCGAAATGACGAGAAGGAAGAGGCCCGTCCGCATCACGGTGTAGGTCGTCGCGAGGGTCTTTTTTTCGTCGTCTGTGATGATGTCATCGCTGTTAAAACGCGCATAGTGGATCTCGGCAAATGTGGCAGCACCGACACCAAGAACGGTTCCCACTATGTGCATGATTATCAGAAATCCGTACAGGGTCATACAAACGCACGCTACGTACGCTAAATTTAGCAGTAATTACTGTAGACACCCGAAAGGCTGGGGATAACTCATGTTTCGTTCTTCTAAGAGAGCGATACCATAGCAATATATGACTTTCCCGAGGACGAGACGGAACGCTATCATCGGCGCGCTCGTCGTCGGCGTCGGGGCGCTCCTCTCATACCGATTTGTCCCTACCATAGTTCGGTCGATCGGGGGTAATGCGTCGCCTCAGATGGCAAGTGGATCCGATCTCATCGTCGCACGCGAAGTGAGCGCCGTGGCCACCTATGATGCTCCGAACGGCACCGATAAGGTCCGCTTCACGCTGGGCCTTGATTCCGGAGATGCAGTGGTGGCGGTCAAGTCCACCGACGCGCTCAAGGGAGATGCCACGAATGAGAATCTGGCGAAATTTTCCGAGGGTTTACTTCTCGTCATACGCGGCAAAAAATTGAGCGAACTCACCTCCATCGATCGCGTTGGCAAATCTTCACTTACCACAGCCGCATTTAACACCATTCTACCTGACCTGCAGAAACGGCTCTAAGGAGGCGAGATGATGGACAAACGAGGCGCAGAGTTTACCTTTGACGGAATAGGTACGAGCTGGTGCATACTCACCGACGACGGGTCGCTGCGTGAGGAGACCGTAGAGTGTGTTCTTTGCTATATGCGCGTCTTCAATGCGCGGTTTTCGCGCTTCCTAAATGACTCGGAAGCCAGTGCTTTTCGTAACGCCGAAGCGGGCGAATACCCCATATCAGAGGAGTTCGCGACACTTCTTTCCCGCGCGGACGAATTACGCCGCCTCACGGGAGGTCTGTACGACCCCGCGGTGGGTGGTTTATTGGAGCAAGCCGGTTACGATGCGGCGTATAGCATGGTGCCTCGCCCCGATGTCGTGCAGTTTGTTTTGCCGAAATGGGAGATCACTGGCCAGATGCTCACCATCGATGGACCGGTCGTCTTTGATCTCGGGGGAATGGGGAAAGGATTTTGTATCGATCGGGTTGCGGAAATTCTCGAAAATCACAACCATCGGCATTATCTTGTCGACGGCGGGGGAGACATGTATGCAACGACAAAACGGGATGGAGGGCCGTGGAGAGTTGCCATCGAATATCCGGGAAAACCGGATGTCGCCGTAGGCACCGTTGAACTCGAGAATCGGGGAATTGCCGTGTCGGACAGCTTTCGGTGCCGGTGGAAAGAATGGCACCATATCGTACATCCGCTTTTACGGGTCCCGATCGAGACTGTAATTGGGGTCACGGCGACTGCCCGGAACGCATGGGACGCCGATTGCGCGACCTCTGCCCTCTTTTTCTCTGATGAGAACCGGTGTGATGAGGTCGCGAAATTCCTCAGATCCCGTTATTTGGTCTTCCGCACTGACGGGACGACGCGCGTGAGCCCGGATTGGGATGGGGTGTTGTTCGTATGACGCGCTGAGTACGAGTGGGGATATCGTCGTAGTCACTCGCCCTTTGACCCGAGTTCGCGTACCTCCGCCACCCACGCATCATGTTTGGCGACATCTGCGTGTTCGCACGGACCCATGGTCGTCACGTGCACTTTCATTCCGGAGAAACCGAGAATGCCGCGCGATATTTCGTTGGTGTAGTCGCCGTAGTTGAGCCGCGTCATGAAAGGACTGTGTGCGCCATCGACGACGATAACGCGTGCCGTCTTCCCCTTCAGTAATTCGTGAACCTCATGCGTCTCTTTATCGAATGAAAAAGCGAATCCGGGAAGCCACATCCGGTCGAACATCCCCTTGAGGATCGCGGGCATACTCGTCCACCAGTTCGGGTACAGAATAAGCACGTGATCTGCCCATCGTATAAGTTCCTGTATCTTCACAAGGTCCGGCTCAAGCGGCTGGATCTCGCTGTACCCCTTGTGGAGGATCGGATCGAACTTCAGCTCGCTCAGATTAAGCCGTTTGACGTCGTGACCAGCCGCGCGCGCAGCGCTCTCATATGCGTCGGTGAGTTCCGCTGTAAATCCCTTGAGATAGGAGTAACCGAGCAGTATGAATATCTTCCTGGGTGCGTCCACAGAGACAGTATAATGTGTGTATGAAAAAAGTACATTGGGAAATAGTGGCTAGCATGATCTTTGTCCTCGGAGGAACGTTTTTACTGTATGGTCAGCTGGCAAATAACACCGCTTTTTGGGATGCGCAGTTTGTTTGGAGCATGGCACTTATCGTCTGCTGGACGATGGTTGCGGCGGGATACTATTACCAAGGCTGGATGATCCATAAGGGACACACGACGGTGAATGTTTCTTTTGTCTTGCCCTCGATCGTTTTTATTGTGCAATGTATTCTGTTCGTGAAGGGGGTCTTTTTTCATGACTGGTCACTCATTTTCGGCTCTCTTATCGTTAACTCGGGAGTCCTTTTCTGCCTCTATCAGATAGTAAAAACAAAAACGAACTGGGATCCCCTGTATAGAAGGTACAGAAAATAACTTCGATCCTGAAGATTCGCACGCGAGAGATGCGTGCCTGCTTCGCTGTTTTTTGTGCCGGAGGAGAGACTCGAACTCTCATGGGTTGCCCCACACGATTTTGAGTCGTGCGCGTATACCATTTCGCCACTCCGGCATTTTCCGAATAAAGAACTGCAATGACCTTCGCTATCATGGCACCGATGGCCCAGCCTACCACTTTCGCCACTCCGGCATCGCCCTCCGTAGCTTTATGCGAAGGTGGGCTTAATGGCTATAATACGCTAGCTATGGGCAAGAAACAAAAGGTACTGATAATCGTCGGGCCGACGTCATCCGGCAAAAGCGCGCTCGCGGTCGAATTGGCACGAAAGTTCAGCGGCGAAGTGATATCGGCGGATTCGCGGCAAGTATATCGCGGGCTAAATATCGGGACGGGAAAGATAACAAAGCGTGAGATGAAAGGGGTACCGCATTACCTCCTCGATGTCGCTTCTCCCAAAAAACCATTCTCAGCGCATGACTACGTCACACACGCAACTCGGGCTATAGGCAACATTGTGTGTAGGGGGAAATTACCCATTATCGCGGGCGGGACCGGGCTCTACATTGACGCCCTGACGGGCCGGATCGCATTTCCCGACGTGCCCCCCAACCCCGCTTTGCGGGCGGGGTTGGAGAAAAAATCCGCCGCTGAACTGTTCGCGATCCTCGAAAAACGCGATCCGCAGCGAGCAAAAACGATGAATTCGCCGAGCGAACGTAACAACAAGGTACGCCTCATCCGTGCTTTGGAAATTACCTACGTCATCGGGCGTGTTCCAAAAAGCGGGGGTTTGCGAAACCCCCACGATGCACTGTGGATAGGGATCGCACCCCCCTTGAAAGAGCTTGAAAAGAAAATAACTATTCGCCTGTCCGCGCGAATTAGCCGCGGATTGATAGGAGAAGCGAAACGATTGCACACAAGCGGGCTTTCATACAAGCGCATGGAGGAGCTTGGGCTTGAGTATCGCGCGCTCGCTCGCCTGCTACGGGGAAAAATTACGCGCGCACAAATGATCGAAGAACTCAATCGTGCCATCCGCAAATATGCCAAGCGGCAGATGGTTTATTGGAAACGAAATATGGACATCGTCTGGTTCGAGAAACCAACAGATCGGAATATTGAAGGAGTCATTCAGAACTGGCTAAAAAACTGAGGTGCGGGCCCACTAGGAATCGCCTCTCGTCGCTGCTGCGACTCGAGACCTTCGCCCCCTCTTCGGGGGCTGCGGCCCGCAGTTCGATTCCTAAAATCCGCATATGCCAAAACATGACGCCTAACGGCGTACAGGTTTTTGCATTGCGGGCCCACTAGGAATCGAACCTAGGTCAGCGGTTTTGGAGACCGCTGTTCTACCATTGAACTATGGACCCAAGAGAGGAGCAACGTGAGAGTAGCTGATTCTCACTTTCTCCGAACGCAGGGTCTATATGAATATAATGAACCCTGAACGAGGAGTACCCCCGCTCGCTAAGTATAGAGCCGGATTTGTCCGGCTCCAAACTCCTACTTCTTCGCTTCCTTGTGCTTGGTGTGCGCTTTACACCATTTGCAATACTTCTTGAGCTCGATCTTACGCGTTACGAGCTTGCGATTTTTGCGTGACCAATAGTTGATACGGGCGCACTTCGAGCACGCGAGTTTGAATAGCTGATCCTGAGACATGCGCGGCACTATACGGGAAATGGCCCCATTTTGCAACTATTTGCACTGAACGACTCTCTCGGTGACACTCTAGCGGTCTTGAAATAATACTCCCATGGCATCTCATATCCAAATGACTGGGTGTCGAAAAAGAAGCCGCGCCTTCCAGGCGCGGCTTGGCGGGAGATTCCGCCGATACTGCTCACTAGATTGTGAAGGAAAGTTCATCACCGTCATCAACGATAACGTGATGTTCTTCGCCAGCGACATGGACGTAGGCATAGAGCCTGTTCCGTTCAAACTCAAATTCAGCCCACCCGTCGCTATCCGTACATTGACTCTGAGACGGCCCCGTTATCGCCGACTCAACGACGAGAACCGTTTCGCCAGATACAGGGTTTCCATCTCCGTCAACGATCTTTACCCTAAAAGTGAGGGACATTGAACTTCTCCTGTAAGAGCAGCCTGTGAGTACAGGCTGGGGAACAATACCACCATAAAAGAAAAAATGACATCCTCCACGCAGCAAGCTGCGGGGTGTGGACTCTAGGAGAGGATTAACAAATCTTATTCCATGAACTAAAGTTGTCCCCTGCCAACGTTCGTATGAGTACGTCCACAACTAGCCATCCTATAAGGATGATGACAAGGCCTGTAGCGACATACTGAAATACCTCTACTGCCTTTGAATGCTGCCCTGCGTTGGCAACATCCGTCAGATACAGCCACCCCGCCCACGCAAAAAGGATGGCGGAGAGAAACACAGCGATATAAATGCCGGTATTGAGGATGTTGTGGGCGACTTGTGCTAGATCGCAGATCGACTGACAGCCGCCCTTCTGGTTGCACTCTTCCGGAACGATCTGGCTCGGAAGCGCATTGGCGGCGAGTGCAAGCGAGGGGGCGGATGTAGCGATAGTGAGGAATAGTATGAAACCTACCATCACTCGTCTTTGGGTCATGCCGCTCAGTTTATCATGGGAAAACATGGGTGCGCCGGGCAGGATTCGAACCTGCGGAGACCGAAGTCGCGTGGTTTACAGCCACGTGCATTTGACCACTCTGCCACCGACGCAGTGGGGATATTATGCACCAACTGAGCTCTTTGCGCGAGAGCGGACGGAGCGATGACGTTCGGGACCCCTGCGCACGTCGAACGAGAAATCACCCTTACCATCAGCGCCACCGTCTGTCTTAAAGTCCACCGCCACGGAGCCACCCTCAAGCACTCCTCGTGCGACCATCATGTTGGCGACGGGTGTCAGTATCTTTGTCTGTATCAATCTTTTGAGCGGGCGGGCACCGTAGTGCGGACTGTACCCCTCCTTTGCCAAGTGGGCCAAAGCCGCATCCGAGAGCGTGAGTGAAATATGTTTTTCCTCCAGACGCTTTGCCACGATATCCACCTGCATGCGAACGATCTCCTTGATCGCTTCTGTCGAGAGAATGTTGAAGAGGATGATCTCATCGAGACGGTTCAAGAATTCGGGGCGGAAAAACTCTTTGAGAGAGCTCGTCACTTTCTCCTTCACATGCTCATAGCGCTCCCCCTCGGTCTTGGAAAGGCCGCTGCCGAAGCCCAAGCCCGACATCTTGTCGATGTGCTCGGAACCGATGTTGGAGGTCATGATGATGACGCAGTTCTTGAAATTGACCGTGCGGCCCTTGGCATCGGTCAGACGTCCGTTGTCGAGGACCTGCAGCAAAATGTTGAATACCTCCGGATGGGCTTTTTCGATCTCATCGAAAAGGATGACGGAATACGGCCGATGGCGCACCAGCTCGGTGAGTCCCCCGCCCTCGTCATAGCCGACATACCCGGGAGGAGAGCCGATCATCTTGGAGACTGAGTGCTTCTCCATGTATTCCGACATGTCTACGCGGATCAAAGACTTTTCGCTGTTGAAGAGAAATTCTGCGAGGGATCGAGTGAGCTCCGTCTTGCCTACGCCCGTCGGGCCCAAGAAGAGGAATGAGCCGACAGGGCGGTTTGGATCTGCGATCCCTGCGCGGCTCCTCTTAATGGCATCGGAAACCTTTTGCACAGCTTCGTCCTGACCCACGATACGCTTTTTAAGATCGCCCTCCATGCGCGAGAGTTTTTCGGCCTCCTCCTCAAGCATGCGGGAAACGGGTACGCCCGTCCACCGCGAGACAACGGCCGCAATATCCTCTTCTGTGATCTCTTCTTTCAAAACACGACGCGTCTGCTGCAGTTTCTTCAGGCGCTTGGTCGCGGTCTCGATCTCTTTTTCCAAAAGCGGGATTCTGCCATACCGTATTTCTGCGGTCTTGGTGAAATCACCCGCGGACTCAGCGGCGTCCGCATTGAGACGTGCCTGTTCGAGCTCGCCTTTCGCACGTTTGATCTCAGCGAGCGTTTCTTTCTCATTTTTCCACTTCATTTCGAGCTCACGGGTCGAATCGCGAAGATCGGCGATCTCTTTTTCAATAGATTTCACGCGCGTTCGTGCTTTGCCTTCGCCCTCTTCAGCCTCTTTTTTCAGCGCCTCGCGCTCTATTTCGAGTCGCGTCACCTTGCGATGCGCTTCTTCGAGGATCGGCGGTTTATTTTCAAGTGAGAGGCGCAGGGCTGATGACGCCTCATCAATGAGGTCGATCGCCTTGTCCGGCAAAAATCGCTCCGTGATGTACCGCGCTGAAAGCTGGACCGCAGACACCATGGCGTCGTCGGTGATGTGTACGCCGTGATAGAGCTCATAGCGCTCTTTGAGGCCGCGGAGGATCGCTATCGCATCATCGATGGTCGGCTCGTTCACGTAGACCGGCTGGAAGCGACGCGTGAGTGCTGCATCGTGCTCAATGTGCTTTTGGTACTCTTTGAGGGTCGTCGCGCCGACGACACGGATCTCCCCGCGCGCGAGCGCGGGCTTTAGCATGTTTGAGGCATCCATCGAGCCCTCGGCGGCACCGGCTCCCACAAGTGTATGAATTTCATCGATGAAAAGAATGATCTTGCCTTCCGAGCGCTCCACTTCCTTCATCACAGCCTTGAGACGTTCTTCAAATTCACCGCGGTATTTGGTGCCGGCGATCAAAAGCCCCAAGTCGAGCTGTATCAACTCCTTATCCCGCAGCGATTCCGGCACATCTCCGGAGGCGATGCGTTGCGCCAGGCCTTCCGCAACAGCGGTCTTCCCCACTCCCGCCTCACCAATGAGAATGGGATTGTTTTTTGTGCGGCGGGAAAGGATCTGGATGACGCGTATAATTTCGGTGTCACGACCGATGACGGGATCGAGTTTGTTCTCGCGCGCGCGGTCGGTGAGTGAGCGAGCAAAGCGGGTCAGGGCACGCGGCTTTGCGGACGTCTCGGTGTCGCGTATCTTTCCCTCCTTGATGTCGGTAAGTACGCGCGCGAGCGCCGTTCTGTCGATACGAAAACGCGTGAGCAGATCGGCCGCCGGCCCCGGATGCTCTGCGATGCCGAGGAGAAGGTGTTCGGGTGAAACGAACTGATCATTAAATGACGCCGCGATACGCGGAGCCGCCTCAAAGACCCGTACCAACTCCGGCGTGAGGTAGAGCTGGAATGAAGGGGAGACTGCGGTGTTGCCACTCGTGCCTTCTATCAGCTCCAGCACGGAGTCGCTGAGATGAGTGATGTCGATCTCCACTTGTTCGAGCATCGGCACGACCATTGTCTCTTCTTGCATGAGGAGTGCCGCGAACAAATGCAGCGTGGATACCTGATTGTGCCCGCGCTCAACAGCAAGCTGATGGGAGCGGTGAATCGCCTCTTTTGCCTTGGTTGTGTAATTATTGAATGGGGCCATACGATGTATGACGAATACTTGGAGCATTGTAGCACAAATGCGGAAAAAACGCGAACAATTTTGTTATCATTGGAGTTTCGTGCCCTCCGCTTTCTTTTCCCCTTTCATAAGGACAGTCGTGGGAATAAAACCTCCGGCAGACACTGCTCGTGCGACGCTTGTGTGAATCCCGAGCAAACTTCCGTCGGTATTAATGAGAGGAGAACCCGCAATGATGGAGTCGGGGGTTATGTCGGTCTCAATAACATGAAAGCTGCCCTCTCCTCCCGAAGCAGTGAGCGTCGTCACGAGACCCGCGCCAATGCGCGCAACCGATTTCCCCGCAAGCGCAACGACCGTTTCACCCAAAATGGGCTGTCCGGCGGCGACCGATACGGGAGTCCATACGACGGGTTTTCCGTCCACCGTTGTCGTCGCCATCGCAAAATACACCAAGCCCGTAGTAGCATCGGCCGAAGAAATAAAGGCGCGTACGCGTGATTTGTCGGCGAGCTCGGCCATGGCGCTTGTCGCCCCGCCCATGACCGCACTATCGCCAGCGACTGTCCCTGAACCATCCACCACAACGCCAAGCCCCAAGAAGATGGGATTCACTTCGTTGTTGCTGTAGAGACGCACGATGGAAGGATTGACGCGCTCGAGCGCTTTTGAGATGAGTTCTGATTCTTTTACGATGATCGTCTTCTCCTGAGTCACGACGGTCGCTGCGGTCTGACCGGAGGGCACGACTTTTTCCACCGTTCGCTCAATGATGCGATTGACCGTTTGGGCGATCGCAGGCGGTGCCTGATCCATGAGAGAGACCGTAACGATGCCCGTTGCGATCGATGTGACGAAGGAGGTGAGGAGTGTCAGGAGAACGATTTGTGATTTTGACAGTTCTTCCATGTCCATAAGCGCATCGTATCGATAAATGCGGGAAAATCAAGCCTTAATAAGCTGCGTGAGCACCTCGACCACCCGCGAGAGCTCTCGCGCGGTCGTCCTGCGGCCGAGTGAAAAGCGAAGGGTGTTTTCTGCGCGCCATCCGCTGGCCGGCGGACTCTCTCCAAGTGCCTTCACCACATGCGATGCTCTCTCTCCCTCATTGCAGGCGCTCTTGGTGGAGAGCGCGACCCCCGCGTGGTCGAGTTGAAGGACAAGATACTCGCCACTTTTTTCTCCGGGAATGGAAATATTGAGCATGTGCGGAAGTGTATGGCGCATATCGCCATTGATGACGGCTCGTGGGATGCGCGCGACAATTTCGCGCGCGAAATTGTCGCGCAATTCCCGCAAACGCCCGCACTCCGATTCGCGCTCGCGGGTAATAATATCCAGCGCTTCGGCGAAACCACTGGCGAGCGCCGGATCTTCCGTTCCGCTACGCAATCCACGCTCCTGCCCCCCGCCAAAAATAACCGGTGCGAGCTGCACGCGATTGCCAACGTGGAGAACGCCGATGCCGCGTGGCCCATAGAGCTTGCCCGAACCGAGCGCAAGCATGTCGACACCGAGCGTGTGCACCTGCGGCGAGCGGTAGAGCGGAGCCTGGCCTGCGTCGGAGTGAAAAATGATCGTCGATGTATGCTTCCTCTCATGATCGCGAATAGCGCGCGCGATTTCTGCAAGCGGTTGGATGGTTCCAATCTCATTGTTCCCCCATCCGACCGACACACAAACCGTTTCAGGACGAAGGGTATCGGCAACTCTTTTTGCGGTGATAATTCCGCTCGGCTCCGGATCGACATAGGTAACACTCCCGCCCATCCGTTCAATCTCAGAAAAGCACTCCAACACCGATGCATGCTCGATGGAGCTCACGATCCAATGCGTGCCGGAGAGTCCGCGCCGCATACGCTCTAAGGCGCGCGCGGTGCCTACTATTCCCGCATTGTTCGCCTCGGTAAGTCCGGATGTGAAAATAACTTCCCGCGCCTTGCATCCGAGATGTGCTGCGATGCGCTCGCGCGAGTTTTCGAGCAAGCGCTTTGCGGCAACACTGTCGGCATGAATGCCGCCCGGATTTGCGTACGTATCCATCGCCCGGTATACCGCATCTCTCGCAGCGGGCAATACCGATGTAGCGCTCGCATGGTCAAGATATATCCGCTTCGCGCGTCCAAAACCAAACATTCGCCCATTGTGTACGCGAACGCGTCCTTTTACAAACCGGTATTTACATCGTATACTCACGCCGATATTCACTCGTTTCCCTCACCGGTACCTATGACCAACCCGTATGAAAGAAGCAACCTCACAGCAAATGGAGCGACCGCCTATTGTGGCAGTTTTGGGGCACGTTGATCACGGCAAATCCACCCTTCTCGATTTCATACGAAAATCAAATACCGTCGCGAAAGAGGCGGGAGGTATAACGCAGCATGTGGCGGCGTATGAAGTGGAGCGCGAAAAGGAAGGGATCCTGAAACGCATTACCTTTATTGATACGCCCGGACACGCCGCATTCAGCGCCATCCGCGCCCGCGGCGCCACGGCGGCCGATATTGCCATTCTTGTCGTTGCCGCCGATGACGGCGTAAAGGCACAAACGCTTGAGGCACTTAAAAGTATTCGCGATGCGGGGACCCCCTTTATTGTTGCCATCAATAAGATCGACAAGCAGAGCGCCGACCAAGAGCGCACTATACGAACACTTCTCGATCAAAATGTGTTTCTTGAAAAATATGGAGGCGACGTCCCATGGGCGGCGATTTCCGCAAAGACCGGTGAAGGCGTGGAAGAACTTCTCGACCTCATCTTGCTCGTCGCAGAAATTGAGGTGTTCACCGGAAACCCCTCCGCCCCCGCAAAAGGGTACGTGATAGAAGCGCACCGCGATCAAAAGCGCGGGCTTGCGGCAACCCTCATCATTACCGATGGCACCCTACGCTCCGGCATGGCGGTTTTGGCGGGACACGCACTTGCACCCGTGCGTATCATGGAAAGTCACGCGGGCAAGACGCTTTCAACTGCCAGTTTCTCGACTCCCGTCCAACTTATCGGCTTTGATATGCTGCCCGAAGTCGGTGAGGAGTTTCATGCCTACAAAAACAAAAAAGAGGCTGAGACAGCTCGTCCCGCCCCCCTCGCGGCAGGCAACAAACAACCGGCCCAAACGATCCCCGCCCAGGGAGAGGAGGGGGAGACCTTTGCGATGCCAGTCATCATTCGCGCAGATGCCTCGGGCTCGCTGGAAGCCATCGTGCAGGAGATCTCAAAATTAGGCGACGAGCACAAGCAAGTACAGGTCGTCCAATCCGGTATCGGCGCGATCTCGGAAAACGATGTGAGGGCAGCTATCGCGAGCGACGTACCGGCTGTCGTGATCGGATTCAATGTCGGCACCGACGCGATCGCGACAGCTCTCGCGCTCCAACACGGCATTCGCATCGAGACATTCACTATCATTTACAAACTTACCGAGCGTCTTGAAGAACTGCTCGACGAGACCGCTCCCCAGCGCTTGGTCGAAGAAGTGACTGGCCGTGCACGCGTCCTCAAACAATTCTCCAGCCGCAAGGATGAGCAGGTCATTGGCGGCAAAGTCTCGGAAGGATTTCTGGAGCGGGGCGGTACAGTGCGGATCCTCCGCCGTAATGCCGAGGTCGGCATCGGAAAAATAAAAAATATTCAAACCAACAAACAGGACGTAGATCGCATTGAGACTGACCGTGAATTCGGCGCGCAGATCACCGCCCCCTGCGAGATCACACAGGGCGACACATTGGAGGGCTTCAGAACATCGATGAAATAACCATGACTTCTCGCAGACAAACACAGATGGAGGAGACGCTCGCGCACCTTGCGATGGATTTTCTCGCACGCGAATCCAATGTGAGGGCGCTTATCACGGTAACGCACGCCGAAGTGGTCCCGACGTTCAAGAACGTCACGGTGTATTTCTCCGTTCTGCCGGTAACGATGGAAAAGGATGCCCTTAAGTTTGCCAAACGCAGCCGCACCGACTTCCGTGCGTACATCAAAAAGCACAGCCTCTTACATCCCATTCCCGTCGTCGATTTCGAGATAGACCTCGGCGAGAAGAACCGTCAGCGCATCGACGAGTTAACACGAAAGTGAATTGAGGCCACGGCGGGACTCGAACCCGCGCATAAAAGTTTTGCAGACTTCCGCGTTACCCCTTCGCCACGTGGCCAACGCGTGTACTCTAACATAAATTGAGCTAAGATTAGCTTTCCTGCCGGGGTGGCGGAATGGTTTACGCAGAAGACTTAAAATCTTTGACCTTAACAGGTTTGTGGGTTCGAGTCCCACCCCCGGCAAGCGAGCGAAGTGAGATTGACGGGGAGCATCGTGCCTACGCACGATGCGTGTGGGACTCGAAAGGCGGAGCGATGTCGCGCGAGTACGCGCGACCGCGAGCCGGGGTCGCGGAAATTCAATCGCGGCGGCGATTGAATTATTTGTGACCGAGTCCCACCCCCGGCAAGCGAGCGAAGTGAGATTGACGGGGAGCATCGTGCCTACGCACGATGCGTGTGGGACTCGAAAGGCGGAGCGATGTCGCGCGAGTACGCGCGACCGCGAGCCGGGGTCGCGGAAATTCAATCGCGGCGGCGATTGAATTATTTGTGACCGAGTCCCACCCCCGGCA
>ERZ1292629.2057-Hain-H43-01um-R1-2057-length-17990-cov-9_pt1 | contig 17990 bp, 20 predicted proteins | sample MGYA00564399_ERZ1292629 | MGnify/ENA primary metagenome ERZ1292629 (study PRJEB36523, sample SAMEA6512636) | groundwater metagenome | collected 2019-01-08 | study: AquaDiva: Metagenomics assemblies of 32 groundwater samples
TACAGAGCACCTAAGTCTTTTGTTACTCCAGTAACATAATTACGATTAAGCACAATTTTGATAATCTAACATAACCTTTTTAAATAACCCATTCCTATAACAAATAGATTAAAAGAGGAATGGAAAACAAAAAAGCAGCTTTTGAGATGTCTATGAGCACAATTATAATTATAGTGCTTTCTGTAAGTTTCTTGATTTTGGGATTAGTTTTAATAAGAAATATTTATCAGGTTGCGGACGGAAGCATAACTACTATAAACGATAAACTCTCAAGTGAGCTTCAGAAAATATTTACTGATGAAACTCAAAATCTTGTAATTTACTCTGGAACAAATAATCTTGTTAAGATAAGGGCTGGAACATCAAATTTTGGAGTGCTTGTAGCTGCTCAAACTCTGAATAATATTCGAATTGATAATGCCTCACAAGTCCAGTATAAACTTGAGTTAGTTGAAGGCGGTTCTATAAAAGAATGCACAAAGGTTTTAACAAAAACAAGAACTATGGGTTTATTCAATGATAAGACTAACGTATGGCTTGATTCTTATGACGCTGATGGTCCTATTTCAAGAAAAATATTTTATATGACTATTCCTGCAGATACACAAACTTGCACTCAAACAGTTAGAATTACTGCAATAGACAGAACTTCTGTTCCTGAAGGTGAAACAATCGCATTTAAAACATTTACAATTGAAGTTTTGAAGAAAGGATTGTTCTAGTTTTTTTAATTTGCACTTCGTTATTATGAAATTTCTATATTAATAATTCTACAAATTCGTGAATGGGGGTTTAGGTGGAATAAGCATTAGTTAATCATCTATTTTCATCACTATAATATTTATAAATTAAGAAAAGAGTTTTTTAGAATGGTAGAATCAACCGCCCTTAAAACTATGGTTAGAACAAAATGCCCCTTTTATGGTTTTGCTCTTTTTAGGAACATTATGGTTGATAGCAGAGGTAATCAATGTACGTTATTAAATGGTTATGCTCCTTGTCAAATGGAGAGAGCTTCGAAGAGCCCTGATTGGGTTAATTGCGGATTTAATGTAGAAGTTGCTCAGAAAGGACTTGCTGAGCTTTTAGAAAATGGCAGGATTTTTCCTGAAGAATTAAAACCAGCAGATTCTAAATCTTGGAAAGGAATTAACTTTAAGGATTGGTATAATCATATATTGGACGGAAAAGAAATTCCTGGTTATGCTTCTAGTTAGATTTCATTTATTCTAAAAATATTAATAATGCTTAATTTGAAGCAGAAGTTTCAAGTAGCTAAGTCGAATTGGGTTGAGGGTATCAATTATATTTAAATATACTCGAAAACAATAGAAATTATGGTGCTGAAGTTATATAATACTCTTACGCGAAAAAAAGAAACGTTTAAACCTATTAAAGACAAGTATGTTGGATTTTATTCTTGCGGGCCTACCGTTTATTGGTATCAAACAATTGGGAATTTGAGAACCTATGTTTTTAGTGATATTTTGAAAAGAGTTTTAGTTTATGATGGATTTGAAGTTAAACATGTTATGAATGTAACTGATGTAGGACATTTAACCTCTGATGCAGATAGTGGCGAGGATAAAATGGAAAAAGCTGCTACTAAAGAAGGCAAGAAAGCAAGCGATATAGCAAATTTTTATTTGAAAATATTTAAAGAAGATTTTAAAAAATTAAATATAGAAGAACCCCATATTTGGAGTAAGGCAACTGAGCATGTAAAAGAGCAAATAGAACTTGTTAAAAAATTAGAAAAAAAAAGTTATACTTATAAAACTTCGGACGGAATTTATTTCGATACTTCTAAATTAAAGGATTATGGGAAAATTGCGCTTCTTAATAAGGAAAATCTAAAAGCTGGAGCAAGAATTGATATTGGAGAAAAGAAAAATAAAACAGATTTTGCCCTCTGGAAATTTTCTGAAAATCCCGGCGAAAGACAACAAGAATGGGATTCGCCTTGGGGTGTTGGATTTCCTGGTTGGCATATAGAGTGTTCAGCAATGTCTATGAAGTATCTGGGTGAGCATTTTGATATTCATACAGGAGGAATAGACCATATTCCTGTTCATCATACTAATGAAATTGCACAAAGTGAAGCTGCGACAGGAAAAAAGTTTGTTAATTATTGGCTACATGGCGCTTTTTTAACTTTTAAGGGTGAAAAAGTAAGCAAAAGCAAGGGTGGGCTTTATACTATTTCTGAACTCCAAGAGTTAGGATATAATCCTCTTGAATATAGATACATGTGCTTGCTAACTCACTATAGAAGTTCATTAGATTTTTCACTGGATAATTTAAATTCAGCAAAAAATGGTTATATTAGTCTGAAAAATAAGATAGAAAGTATTGATGATAAAACCTCTGGAAAAGATGGAGATTCTTATCTTAAGGATTTTGAAAAATCAATAAATGATGATATGAATATGCCTAAGGCACTTCAGGCACTTCAAGCGCTAATAAAAGACGAAAAAGTTTCTGGAAAATCCAAGCGTGAAATAATTGCTAAGATGGATTTAGTTTTAGGACTTGATTTATTGAAAAAAGAAAAAATAAATGTGCCTTCTGAAATTGAAAAGCTCGCGAAAGAGAGATGGGAAGCAAAACAAAAAAAAGATTTCAAAAAAGCTGACGAGCTTAGGAATAAGATTAATAAGCTCGGATTTGTTGTTAATGATAAGCCTGATGGATGGGAAATTCGGAAGGCTTAAGAAGTTTTATTTATACCCTTCACAGATTCTTACTAATTCTTCTCCCCAAGGTTTGTATGGGTGAACTGTGATGCATCCGTGCCATAATCCTCCACAGTCTTCTGTAGCAAATTTCTTTTTAACTTGAGGATTATCTGCTCCAGTAATTATCTCAAAACTATAGCTCTCTAAATAATTTCTAAATCGAGGTATTCTCTCTTCAATGTCTAGTCTAGACATCATAACTCCGCCCCCATATGTGTCAGGAATTTCAAAACAAACATCCCTCATTGGCAATTCTTCTAAACCTAGTGTTTCTATTCGATCTAGATTTTCTTCTTCTTTGGCTATAACTATTCCATGTTTAAAATCCACTCTTGCAAAATATTCTGTCCCCCCTCCTCGGCCAATTGCAAGACAATTTTTCTTCCATTTTGGAGATTCTTCTATCTTAAAACCCATTGCTTCCATTAGATCAACGAATTTCTTTGGAAGATCTTTTTTTGAGGGCTTCTTATTTCTTCTTACTATTCCCATAAGTGAATATTGTCGGTAGTATGAAAATGGTTCCATTTTAAATATTACTAAGAATAATGTCTCTTAGTTAAGCTTTACTTCTGAATATTTAATCAAAACAGCAATATTTATAAAGTATAATGCATCTTTGTTTAATAATGGAAGAATTGAGCGAAATAGATAGAAAGGTATTATACGAACTAAGCAGAAACTCAAAACAAAGTTATAAACAAATAGCGAGAAACATTAAGTCTAAGAAAGAAGTAGTGGCTTATCACATAAATGAACTTTTAAAAAGACAAATTATAACCAAATTCGTCCCTATTTTCTCTCTTTCTAAATTGGGAATATTGTCTCATAAAGTTTATTTGAAATTGCAGGGCTTAACCCTTGAAAAAGAAGATAAATTGATAAAAGATTTAATAAAAGATAAGAAAGTTGCGTGGATTGCTAAGTCAATTGGAAGATGGGATTTGCTTCTTGGATTTTATGCAAAAAATATTATTGAGTTTGCTAAGATAAAAGATAGAATACTTTCTAAATTAAGCAAATATGTTGAAGAATATAATCTAACTTTTATAGAGGATGCGATTATTCTCAATAGAGATTATCTTTTGAATGATAAAAGAAAAGAAACTAGTGAATTTTCCTTTGCAGGAGAGTTTAAAATACAACGATTAGATGATTTAGATTTAAAAATAATCCAAATAATAAAGAATGAAGCTCGAATCCCTCTTTTGGATATTGCTAAATGTTTAAATGTTGATGCACGAACAATTAAAAATAGAATTCGCGAATTAGAAAAAAGAAGAATATTGCAGGGTCAGACAGTATTTATTGATTTGGATAAACTTGGATTTCAATTGCATAAACTTTGCGTAACTTTTAAAAATTATAATTCTACTGATTTTGAGCGAGTAGTTAATTATTGTAAACAGAACCCCAAGATTATTCATATAATCAAATCTCTGGGGTCTTGGGAGCTTGAATTAGAGATAGAAGATAATAATCTGCAAGATATATATGACTTTATAAGATTATTAAAAAATGAATTTGCGGCTATCATTAAACATATAGAGTTAGTTACTATCGTTAAAGAGCCCAAATTAGATTTTTTCCCAGATTTTGTAGATTAATTTATAAACTGAGATTGTTATTCTTTAATATGAAAAAGCGTTATTGGATTTTTCTTCTTGTTATTTTAATTCTTGGACTTTTGATAATCTCTTCTATTAATGATAAGAACTCAGAAGAACAAGTTATAATTTTCGCCAATAGATTAAGCAAAATACCTTTGGATGTTGTAAAAATGCTTCCTTCAATGGATGATAATCCTCCTATAATTCATTCAAGTGAATATGAAACTCCGATTCCCCTGAATTCCGTTATAAATAGCGCAGGAGCAGAAGACTCCCCCTTTATTTCTTACGATAGCGATACATTATATTTTTTCTTTACTCCCGATGTCCGAATCCCTGTTGAAAAACAATTGTTAGATGGTGTTACTGGAATTTATGCTTCTAAAAAAATAAATGGAGAATGGCAAAATGCTGAAAGAATTGTTCTTCAAGATAATAACAAATTAGCCCTAGATGGATGTGAGTTTGTCTTCAGAGATTTGATGTATTTTTGTTCTGCAAGAGAGGGTTATGAAGGCATTAATTGGTTTAAAGCAAAATTTATTGAAGGGAAATGGAGAAATTGGGAAAATGCAGATATTGAACTTAAAACTAAAGAATATGAAACTGGCGAATTGCATATAACTCTTGACGGCAATGAATTATATTTTCATTCTTCGAGATCGGGTGGAAAAGGAGGATTAGATATTTGGATGTCTAAAAAAGTTAATAGTGAATGGCAAACCCCCATAAATTTAGAATTAGTCAATACTCCTTCTGAAGAAGGTTGGCCATATATAACTTTTGACGGAAATGAATTATGGTTTTCAAAAGATTATGGAATATGGAGGTCAAAAAAAGTAAATGGAGAGTGGCAGACTGCTGAAAATATTATATCCTCTCTTGCAGGAGAGCCAACATTAGATAGTGAAGGAAATTTATATTTTGTCCATCATTTTTATAAGAATAATACTATGATTGAAGCAGATATTTATGTTGCTAAGAAGAAAACGTAAATATTCTTATGTTCTAGAAAGAATCTAGTTTATTACTTTGGTTTAAGTTTTTCTTCGATTAATTTATAAACTTAAACTATTTATTAAATTCATAAAGAGGTATACAAAAATGGAAGGATGTGGATGTTGTTGCAGTGAAAAGAAGCCTGTAAAAAAGAGTAAAAAGAAAAAGCTGTAAAACTATGAAAAAATTAAGGTTTTTTGTTTATTTATGCTTAATTTTTATTCTGGCGTATTTGGGATTTGTTATTTATGGTGCGTTTGGAAATGGAAATGATTTGACGGGTATGGTTGTTGGAAGCTTTCCTCAGGTTTATAGCACGACTGTAGATTATATCAGCAATCAATTAACAAACAGCCCTATGCAAAATGACGCATTTATTATGAAAGATGGAGATGTCTGGTATCTTTACACCGGAAGTTATAATTCTCCTAATTTTGCAATATATAAATCCGTAAATTTTGTTGATTGGACTTACGTTAGCAAGACATTTACTGATGATTACATCAAGGTCAGTGGGAAGAAAAAATGGGAAGATCCGATGCAAAATGCAGATTATGATTATAGTTGGTTATGGGATCCCAAGGTTGTAAAAATAGGGGGTTATTATGTTTTAATTTTTGCTGCAGCTCAAATGCCTTTTGGAAATGAAAATTTCTGGCCACCAACTGCAAAAGGTTATGAAATGACAAAATGGATGGCTTTTTCAACAACTCCTGAAGGTCCGTTCGGTCCTAATTCTCAGACAAATACTAGAATGAGTGAACCTGTTCCAATAAGAAATCCCGTAGGAACTGTTGGAAGCATTCCACATTCAAATAATTTGGCGAATGATTATGATATTTATTCTATAAGACTGGGTGGAGGATTTTTGGAAGATAATGGAGATTTATGGTTTGCCTATGATTGGTTTGGTTCAGGAAGCGATAGTGGAACTCATATTGGGGCAGTTAAATTGAATGCCACTAATATTTCTTATACAATAAAAAATGCCCCGGCAAGTATGAGGATGACTAATTCTCGAGATATTATCTATGATTCAAATACTGGAAAAGAAATGAAGATGTGCTATCCAACAAGTACACCTCCGGGAAATCCTGGAAGCTGGTGCATAAACGAGGGTGCACAAATTTACTATATGAATAATAAATATTATTTATTTTATTCTGCTAATTGGTTTGATTCAAATGTTTATAGTGTTTATTATAAAATGGCTAATTCATTTGGTTGTTTAGAATATGGAAAAGAAAATAATGTTTCTTGTGAAGTAAAGCAGGGCATATTTTTAGATGGAAATAATGCCGCAAGTGATTATACCTATGGATGGGGGACTATTGTTCAAGGCCCTAATAATAAACAATATTATGTGCATACTATAATGAAAAAAAGTGATATAACTAAGATATATAGAAAAATATGGCTTACTGAACTGGATTTTAATTCAGACGGAACTCCAAAATATGCTACGCCTCAACCTACAGATATCATAAATATTAATTTTAATCAGCCAATTAGTTGTTCGGGTCAGCAATGTGATAAATATCCTACCGATGGAGTTTTAGATTCTTTTAGAAATTGTTCTGGAAGTTTTGAAACTTGGTTTCAAAAAGATTCTTATAAGACTATGAGCTTCGGTAGCGATGGCTGGGCTTTTGTCGAAGGAGAATGGGTTTACAATGCTGGCGGAGGATGGTACTATTATCAAGGAGATTGCAGTAGTGGAACTCGTGAAAGATATTTGTATATTAATACTTCAACTGGCTGGGCTTGGGGGGATATAAATTGTAATCAAAATGGGGCAAATTATTGTTCTTCGTTAATTTTAAGCTGTAAGGAAAGTGACTGGAGTAATTCTACTTCTCCTTTAATATGCCCTTCAACAGGTTATCAAAATTTGAGTTGGAATCGGGTTGGAACTTGTTCTGGAGGGATAACTCATCCAAATTCTGAAATAATTCCTTGCATTTATGTTGCTAATGCAATTGCTTGCATTAATTTTACATATTCTAATTGGACTGCTTGTTCAGAAAGCAATACCCTATCAAGAACAATTGTTTCTCGAATTCCAAGTGGATGTACTGGTGGAAATCCTGTAACATTAGATATATGCAATTATCATATTGATATAAATAATACTTTCATAAATGTCTCTATAACTAATAATTCGGAAGATAATCCTGTAATTAATATTGTTAAGCCTTCACCAAATCCTCCTATTAATCCAGAGAATTATTCAATTAATGAGGAGCCCATAGTAATTCTCCCTCAAAAAGAAAAACCGGGAACAATCAAAACTTTTTTCATAAAATTAATCTGCAGAATAAGCAATTTATTCAGTTCTGCAGGTTATGAAGAATGCAAGATAGAATATTTGAGTCAAAAATATTAATTTAAATATATCCTAAAATGAAATTGATTTGTAAGTTTAATCTTTGATGGCTGGGAAGTATGATTGTTTCAATTAGGTATTATATTTTTATAAAAGCAAGACTTAAAAACTTAATAATCTAATTATATTTAATAAAAGAGGGAAGAAATGAAAATTAGTATTTGGGATGTGCTCGCGTGGTTGGCTTTAGCTTTCATAGTTGTTTGGCTTATATTAAAGACTTTGGGAATAATTAATACTCCTCTTTGGCTTGAATACTCTCCTCTTTATGCTGCGGCTTATATTGCTGGTTGGCAGATACATAAATTAGAATCAGTTTCAGACAAGGTTAGTTAACTTGCAATATTTAGGGAAGCAACAATAAACGAAATTCAAAATATGAAAATAAATTGTGTTAAAAATCATAAATAAAACATGAACGAGAAAGAATTAATTGAAAGTCTGAATGATAAACAATTAGGCTATTGTAATCTTACTGTTAAGAATCCTAAAAATGGGGAATATATGCTTTCTGTTTTTCATTTGCTTCCTGGAAAGGGCTTAAATATTCTTCAGGCAGCATGCGAGGTTGCTGCAGAAAGCTCTACTGGAACAAATTTTTTGGTTAAAACTGAAACTGCTTTCTCAAAAAATTTAAATGCCCAAGTGTATAAACTTGATTTAAAGAAAAATTTAGTTTGGATTGCCTATCCATGGAGAATTTTTGATAGAGGCGGAAATGTGCAAAATATTCTTACTTTTATCGTCGGAAATGTGCTTGGAATGAAAGAAGTTTCTGCATTAAAATTATTAGATGTTTGGTTTCCTCCGGAGATGCTTGAGCATTATGAAGGTCCCAGTTATACTATTGATGATATGCGAAAATATTTAGGGGTTTATAAAAGACCTATACTTGGAACAATAATCAAACCCAAAATAGGTTTAACTGCAGCAGAATACGCTGAAGTTTGTTATGATTTTTGGAGTGGTGGCGGAGATTTTGTTAAAAACGACGAGCCACAGGCAGACCAGGATTTTTGTGAATATGATAGAATGGTTAAATTTGTTAAAAAAGCAATGGATAAGGCTGTTAAAGAAACAGGCAAGAAAAAAGTTCATTCATTTAATGTTTCTGCTCCCGATTTTGACACTATGATTAAAAGATGTGAATTGATAAGAAAAGCAGGATTTGAAAAAGGAAGCTACGCTTTTTTGATTGATGGTATTACTGCTGGTTGGATGGCAGTTCAGACCTTAAGAAGAAAATATCCTGAAGTATTTATTCATTTTCACAGAGCCGCGCATGGTGCATTTACACGACAAGAAAATCCTTTTGGATTTTCTGTTTTAGTTTTATCTAAATTTGCAAGATTAGCAGGAGCTTCTGGAGTTCATACAGGAACAGCCGGCATAGGAAAAATGGCAGGAAGCCCTGAAGAAGATATTATTGCTGCAAAAAATATATTGCAAATGATGGCAGAGGGGCATTTTTTTAATCAAACATGGTCAAATGTTCCTGAAATTGACAATGATGTTATAAAAGCAGTTCATGAAGATCATGCCCACCATATAATTTTACAGGATGATTCTTGGAGGGGCATGAAAAAATGCTGTCCTATCATATCTGGTGGATTAAATCCTACTTTATTGAAACCTTTTATTGAGGTTATGGGTAGTATTGATTTTATTACCACAATGGGTGCTGGAGTTCATGCTCATCCTAATGGGACTAAGGCAGGTGCTAAAGCACTTATTCAATCTTGCGAGGCATATACGCATAAGATACCTATAGAAAAATTTGCTAAATTACCTGCACATAAAGAATTAGCAGAAGCAATAGAATTTTTTGGAAAAAATAATACTATTAAAAAAGCAGAAAATAGTGAGAAGAGTTAGTTATTTTTGATGTTTTTGACTATTTTTTCTTTCGATGTGAAGATAATTTCCTATTTCTTGTCCCAGATATTCTATTGGCAGAGAGTTTAATAAGGTATAATCAACTCCGTGAACTTCAGTAGTTACATGAGGAACTAATGCCCACATTGTTGTATTTATTCCGTGTTCTCTCCTTCTTCTTACATAGTGTATAAATTCTTTTTCTCTATCATGATTTTCAGTCATATTAAATAGAATCATTGAAGTTCCTTCAGGATATTCTTTAAATCTTGCCTTTGCTTGTGCAAAATTATGCGCATGAAATACTTCAGCGTCTTTTATTTCCAATGCATCGAATCTACCTGAACGATGTTCATCGTAAGTTAAAACTCTGAATGGAGGAAATTTAGTTTCAGTTTTTGCAAGATGTTTATATAGACAGGTTTTAAGAGCCTCCTGTGTTTCTTCTGTTGTAAATGTTCGTGCTACCATTTCTCTAATGGCTCTGTCTTTTACAAGAACTATTTGCGTACTTCTGCATCTACAATTTCTATAGACTCCTATTTGAGGAGTTCTTTTAGAATCATCTATGTGAAAGTCTGTAGCCTGATGAGGTTCTGTTGTTCTTGACAGAAAATCAGTAGTAGTTCTATAAACTCTGTCGCAACAGCTACATTTTTTGGGAAAAATGCCATTATGTTCGAGATCTTTCTTTACTGCTTCAAGTAAATTTTTTTGCATAAAATTTTACCCTTTTGAAGCCTTTTAAAGCTATTGGAAGATGTTTTTAAGAATGGCTTCGCCTATTAATTATTATTATTATTATTATTATTATTATTATTATTATTATTATTATTATTATTAATGTATAAAATCGTAACAGAAGTTTGGAGTAGAGGTAAGCAGGGAAAATGTGTAAGCCCACTCGAATATAACAAATTACATTCGTGAACCTACTCTGGTAGAACAAGTCTAATTGGATTTAGGAGATTACTAAAATCATTATCGCGAAGTCTTATAAATGATGCTTTCTTTCTAATAATATGAATACAAAAAAGTTTAGAGAACAGGTTTTATCTTCAGGAATCTTAGCACTTGCTGGAAGAAATGCAGAAAATAATGAAGAGCTTGTTAAACAAGTAGGAAATAATGAGTATGTTTTGCATACTGCTGCTCCTGGAAGCCCGTTTGTTAATATAAAAACAGATTCAAAAGATGTTTCAAAAGAAGATTTAAAAGAAGCCGCTATATTCTGCGCTAAATATAGCCAAGCTTGGAAGAAAGCAACAGTAAAGAAAGATGTTGAAGTTCATGTTTTCCTTGGAAAAGATATTTTTAAACAGAAAGATATGAAGCTTGGAACATTTGGAGTTAAAAAGTTTAAGACGATTGTTGTTAAGAAGAACGAAATTGTTTAGTGCTTCGCATCATTCTTTAATTCTTATTAATGTTACAAATCCGGAAGAGGAAGTTGTGAGAAGCCATAGCGAATCGGATTTATGGAATTATTAATTATTAGATATCTATTTAAACAGAAATTAATATTAATCTTTATGGTTTATAATAGATTAAGAGATGAAATGGGACATGAAGTATATGATGATTTGTTGAAATTTCAGCGAGAATTGCAAGATGAAACTTCGGAATTAGGCAGAATTCTTTCAATAAAGAGTATAAGACAAAGTGCGGATAGAATGGAAAGGGCAGAAATTATCGCAATGGTATGTTCTGGGAATGGAGTTTATATTGGTGATGACCCTGAAATAAGAAAAGCTATATCTGAACATTTTGATTTAACTAAGAAGGATCCAAAACAAACATGATTCAACTACAAATAGGCAAAAATGGATTGACTAAAGAGTTTATTGAAAATCTGAAGAATTTTTTTAAGAATACAGATAACATCAGAATAAGTGTTCTTCAATCAGCGACGAGAAATCGCGATGAATTTAAGAAAATGAGTGCAGACATAATTATTGGATTAGGCAAGAATTATACTGCTAAAACTATTGGCTGGACTATTGTTCTAAGAAAGTGGAGAAAAGGCAAAGATATGAGCGAGGTTTAGATTAAGTAAATCCAAAGTCTTGACGTTAATAACTCGAACAAAACCTAAATAAGCTCCTCCTGCTCGCTTATTTATTTAGAAATTATTAATAATTAATGGTAATAACCGAACTTGTGCGGATTATTTGAAGTTGAAGTAAGCAGCTATTATGTTAAGTTTGGCAGTCTACTTAACAGTTTAGTAAGGTATATTTTGGTATACCCTTCTATTTTGTTACTCCTATAAAGATACAACAAATCGAAAGGTTTAAATAGTAGCTATTCTTGAATATATTAACACCTCTTTTATCCCAGGAAGAGACAAAAGATAAACTATTTTGATTATCCAAGTCTCTTCTATGGGTTTATAATTTTCAAGACTTACTTGTTAATTTTAGAGAAGAAAAATATAAAACAAAATGAAAACACAAACAAGAGAACTCGTTGAAGCAGAAAGACAAATAGATACAGGTATGGAAAATAGAACTGAAACAGAAACACTTCCGATTTATACTATTTGCACTCGATTAAAAATAGATCCTACTAAACCTGGTGCTGCAAGTGAAATTCAAGCCAGAGCTATTGAACTTTCGGATTTTCTTAAAAAATCTCCTGAAAATGTAAAAGTAGTATTAAGGGCCATAGAAGGCGTTCAAGCTTATGAGAATCTAATGAAATCTTCTGTGCAAGGCGCTTATCAACAGGCATAAGTATATATACTAGTGGTGGCTTACAATAATAGATAAAAAGAAAGAATATTTTTTAGCGGAATATTAACTTTAATTTGTTCGCATCTGCGAACTCGTAAATTATGGTTCTCCGCGTTTTTTTCATATTTAACAAATCAATAAAAAGAAATTCCAGAAAATTAAGAATTTTCTGGCTCTCAAAGTTCTTACGAACTTTAAGATTTTAGGGCAAGTTAGCTTTAATCCAGATGGATTATGGTCGCCCTTTTTTCATATTCAATATAAGTCGCAGAAATAGGCAATAAGATTTATTATATGCCCCTGCGCATTCATATTCTAGAGGTTATAAATAATAAATAAAACAAACATGAAAATCAAAGAACTCAAGGAAAAATGCTGCTGTTGCAAGAGAATAAATGCTACTGGCCTGATAAGGGGAAAAGCAGTATGTGCTAAATGTTTTAATATTCTTAACAGAGACAATTATATGAGAATACGATCTGGTGCTTCTATTCCCTCTAATCTTACGGTTATGTTTTCGTAGAAATATTTTATTCTTAATTTTTTATTTCTCATTAGTTTATTCTTTGGATAATGCAAACTTTTAAAAACTATCTTTCATCTTTATAATTATGGCAATTAAAACTAGGATTTATCGGCACTAACCGAAATTTTTCTAGCTTAGCTTTTAATTCTAAAAAAATAGATAATAGAGAGATTTTGTTAATTAATCCAAATTCTGTAATTAATAATTCTATAACTTCTGAATTGACTTGTTCGAGCAATTTTGGGCTTTTATTTAATCCTTCCTTATTTAACTTTCAAACTTCTTTACAAACATCTCAGAACCTTTTTAAATCAAATAATACTTCGGTTAATAGGTCAGAATTAAATAATGGCGATTGTAGTTTAACGGTAGAACGTCCGGTTGTGGTCCGGGAAACAGGGGTTCAACTCCCCTCTATCGCTTCGGGTTCTGAAATCAAACAATTAAAAAAGGAAGAAAATATAGTATAATATGGCAAACACAGAAACAGTAAAAGGATTTGGAGAATATACTGGAATTGAGGCTGCTAAAAGACAGCGGATAAAGGGCATACTTGCGAATATTTTCAAAACCTATGGTTTTGAATTAAGTGAGACTCCTATAATTGAGTTCGAGGAATTTGTTAGAGGAGATAATGAAAATGATGAGGCTGTTTCTGATGTGTTTAGACTTGAAGATAAAGGTAAGCGAAAGTTGGCTTTAAGATATGAATTTACTTTTCAATTAAAAAGAATAGCGAGTAATAAAAAACTTCCTTATAAAAGATATCAAATTGGCGAAGTTTTTAGAGACGAACCGACTACTGGAAATAGATTCAGGCAGTTTACACAATGTGATGTTGATACTGTTGGCTCAACGATTAAAGAAGAAGCAGAAATTCTTGCTATTGCTTCTGAGATAATGAAAGAGCTTGGAATAAAAGCAACAATTTATGTTAATAATAGAAAACTTCTTAATGAAATTATGGATGAACAAAAAATTGATGAGAAAATTCGAAAAGAGGTAATTCGCGAAATAGATAAGCTTGATAAATTGAGTGAAAAAGAAGTAAAAGATAATCTAAAGAAGTACAAGGCAGAAAAAGTTCTTGAGATCTTTCAGAAACCTGAAAAATATTTTGAAAAATACAAAGCTTATGCTGAAATTAAAGAGCTTGAAGAATATTGCAAGATGTATAGTGTTAAAATTAATTTTCTTCCAAGTCTTGCTCGTGGATTAAGCTATTATAACGGAAGCGTGTTTGAAGTTAAAACAACAGAAATGAAAGAAACAATTTGTGGTGGAGGTTCTTATATGGTTAATGGAATTCAGGCAACTGGAATCAGCTTTGGATTAGAAAGATTATACCAGTTAGCTAAGGTAAGCATTGATGATAGAAAAGTTTTGCTTATTTCTATTGGAAAAGATAAAGAAACTCTAAAATTAGCAGAAGAAATTAGAAAAGAAGGTGTTGCTTGTGCAGTTTTATATGGGAAAGTTTCAAAGGCGCTGGAATATGCTAATTCTTACAGCATACCCTATGTTATTTTTATTGGCGATGATGAAGTTAAGAAAAAGAAATTCTTATTAAAAAATATGAAGACTGGAAAAGAAGATTTAGTAACTAGCGAGCAGATTGTGAAGCGTATTGTTTAGGATTAGTGTAGTGCGGGTCTAGAATAGCTCTTAAAAAAACCTGATGAGCTCTATTTATTCTTGATTTAGCTTCTCTGAATCTCTGAGTTATTTCGTCTACCTGGCCTGAAAAAAAATCTCTTCTAATCGTTATGCTATCAGCGAGCATTGGATGGCGCGACGCGCTGCAATCACAGCAATCATCAAATATAGAATATACTACAAGTGTTGAAGCAGTTGGCCTTGTAGAATCTTCTGTTATAGGCGTTTCTCTATCAAAACTAGAAACGCGTCCTCTTGGAATTCCGCCAGCATAAAATGTGTTGCATTCTGCAGATTCTCCCATAGAACTATAGGAGGGTCTTCTTCCTACTTGTTTTAGATGATCTCTAACTGTCATGAAAACACAGAAATAATTAGGGTTTAAAAAGGTTTAGATTTTTTAGTTTGGCTTGCGCCCCTAAAAAATATTAACATCTCTGATGGAGATAAGTTAATTAAGGTTTTGAAAATTGATAAACTACAAAAGGATCGCTTGGACGTTCTTTAGTCAAATAGAATAAAGTTGGAAATTTTTCGCATACTCTTTTTTCGATATATTCTGTTAATATTCGTTTTCCATCTTTTCCATAATAAACTACGCAGAGGGGGCTAATTTTCTTTTCTATTCCTACTTCTTTTAAACTTTTTGAAAACCTATCTACAAAAAAGCTTCTAGAACTTGTCATCACTCTTGTTAATGAATCAGAATTTATAATCAGCCAATTAAAATCTTCTTGCTCAAATCTAGTAACTTGCTGAGAAATTCTATTAAACACACATTGTAAATATTTATCTATGAGTTCTCCCTCGCCATCGGGACAATATTCTCTATCTTCAACAACCAATAATCTTTGTAAATTCATAGGATTAAAAGCTGTAAGTTATTTAAAAGTATTATTATAGTTTAATATAGATTATTTTTATCTCTTACCAGTCATAGCTAAGAAAGCTTTTGTTTGTGCAACAAATTCTTCCATTTCGAGAATTAACTTCATCTCGTATTGCTCAACTCTTTCTCGGATAAGATATTTATCATAAAAAGTTCTAAGAAATTTAAGGAAAGGTGTTGTTGTCCATCTTTCTTCATAATCTTTTAATAAAATGCATTCAATTTCTACATCCATCTGGCCTTTGTTCATTTTTTGTTTTACGCCGTCAACTTCAACTTCTACACTCGTCATGCCCATAGGATGGAATTTTACTTTTATTGAGAATCTAAAATAATCAGAAACTTTTCTAACTGCTTCCCATTCAACTTCTATTTCTTTTGCTCCACCGGCTTGCAGAACTTCTTTGTAAGTTTTTTCATTAACATCATAGTTGTGGTCAATTAACCATTCAAAAAGAGTTCTATATGTCTCTTTGAAATCATAGAAGCCATTATGCTTTATTTTTGTTTTAATGAGTTTATCGAATTCTACCATTTTGCTCTTTTTTGTATATTTTTATATGGGAATTGGCTATTTAAATATTATTCTTTACCGAGTATCTATAGATTAGCACCCCGTAGAATTACACCCCCAAAATTAATTGATAATGCACTAAATCCAAATCGGCTTTTGTTTAGTTATTGGTTTTGTTTTAGTATAGATTATGCGAAGCTTCTCTTAAAAAACTATTTAAAAATGCTATCTTACATCATAATAATCTTTAAAAGAGAAAAAAGGGTTGATTTAGAATGGAAGAATCAGATGCGTTAAAGAGAAACCACCTAAGACAGGACAAGGAATCAGAATTGATTTGGAATCTTTCTTTTAAGGCTGAGGATTATTTTGCTAAATCTAAAAATTATGCTTTCCGAGCAGAAGAATATTTAGCTTTTGTTAAAGGTTATCAATTAATTACCTCTATAGTTCATGCTGCTCGTAATACTCGTTCAGCAAAAAGACGAGAAGATAATATGGTGGTTGCCGGAGTTTTATATCAATTAGTTCATAGTATTGAAGTTATAAATAAAGAAGACCCCTTAATTGAAGAAGCTATGGGCTGTCTTAGAAATAATTATCAAGATTTTTTTAATTTCATGGAAGCCGGACGGATGATGAGAAAAAAAGTTGATGAATCTGAAGAGGCTAAAGCCAGAAAAGTATTCGGGAAGAGAGCAGATATCTTAAGAGACATGGCTTTAGCAGCTCCTCTAAGTCCTAAAGCAGATGATAAGTTTAGAAGAACCTATCAGAGATTAAGACTAATGGCTGATTCTGGAGTATACCGCACATGTTTGGGAATGAGTGTAATTTTGGATACAATTAAATCAGTCTACGAACAAAAACAGCACGAAAGAATAGAATAAAATTCAGAAAATTTATAATTTTCTGACTGTTCTTTTTATTTCATAAAAACAACATGACAAACGATAGACAACCAATATACATAACACCGGAAAATGTTCAGAGAACACTTGGAAGAGATGCGCAACGAAACAACATACTTGCTGCAAAAATAGTTGCTGAAACTGTTAAAACTACACTTGGTCCTAAAGGTATGGATAAAATGCTTGTAGATGCTACTGGAAATATAATTATTACAAATGATGGTGTAACAATTCTTCAAGAGATGGAAATAGAACATCCTGCTGCAAAAATGATGGTTGATATTGCGAAAACACAGGAAAATGAAGTCGGAGATGGAACGACGACTGCTGTAATGCTTGCCGGAAAATTTCTTGAGAATGCTGAAAAACTTTTGGATATGAAAATACATCCAACTGTTATAATTAAGGGATATAAGATGGCTGCAAAAGAGGCTGAACGTGCAATTAAAGAAGACATTTCTGTTAATTCTGAAAATGTTAGCGACGTAGTTTTAAAATATGTTGCGATGACTGCTATGACTGGAAAGGGTGCAGAAAATGATAAAGAAAAACTTGCAGATATTGTTGTAACTGCAATAAGAAGAGTGATGGATAATAAAACTGTGGACTTAGACAACATAAAAATAGAAAAAAGTCTCGGAGGCGCTGTTGAAGATTCTAAATTAATAGATGGAATTGTTTTGGATAAAGAAAGAGTTTCAATTGAAATGCCTGAATCTATTAACAATGCACGAATTGCACTTATTGATTTTGCTCTTGAAGCAAGAGGCCCTGAAGGTGATTCTAAAATCTCAATAAACTCTCCAGAACAGTTGCAAGGTTTTATTGATAGAGAAGAAAGAGCAATAAAAAGTATGACTGAAAAAATATTCGCAAGTGGCGCTAATGTTTTACTTTGCCAAAAAGGGATTGATGATGTAGCACAATATTATTTAGCAAGAGCTGGAATCTATACTTGCAGAAGAATTGCTAAAAGTGATATGGAGAGATTAGCTCGAGCTACTGGAGGCCATATTATCAGCAGCTTGAATGATTTAACTTCGCTTGAGTTGGGCAAGGCACGAATAGTTAGAGAGGTTATAGGTGGAGATAATGAAAAAATGACTTATGTTGAGGGTTGTGATAATCCTAAAAGTGTTTCAATATTAATT
>ERZ1292629.2058-Hain-H43-01um-R1-2058-length-17979-cov-5_pt1 | contig 17979 bp, 17 predicted proteins | sample MGYA00564399_ERZ1292629 | MGnify/ENA primary metagenome ERZ1292629 (study PRJEB36523, sample SAMEA6512636) | groundwater metagenome | collected 2019-01-08 | study: AquaDiva: Metagenomics assemblies of 32 groundwater samples
GCTTTTTTTCATGTCTATAACGCTATATCAATTCGGTTTCAAATGCGACAGCGCGTTGGTTTTGACAAAAAATGGTCATCAAGCTGGTTTCTCAAGGATTGGGAGAATCATGTAAAACAAAATTAAAGGCCTTGTTGCGCTAGCTACAAGGCCATGATTTTTTATTATCAAACTCCCTCTTCTTTTGTATCTGTCGTATATACAGGATAATAAAGTAAATTATTAATTGCATATATATACGCTTTTGCGGCAGCAATGTTTGTGTCGGGATTTCCAGCCCTCGCAAATCCGATTTTATTGCCTATGCGAACTTTTAACACGCACCAAGCGTTTGCTTGCTGATCGCCTTGTCCCATTCCAATATTCCAGTCAAACAATTGAAGGCCGTCCAGAGAATCTCCGTGCTTGGCAATAGCTTCTTTTGTTGCCGCATACAAAGCATCTACTACCCCAACGCCATGTCCAGTACCAGAATGATATATGCCATTTCTCAAAATCCGCACAGAAGCCAGTCCCTTTGTATAGTTAATAAATGAATATCACTTGCGCCAATAAACACATGAATGCGTGGATGTTGTGCTCCATTAAGCGAGCGCGCCGCGGCCTCTACATCTTCAATTTTAGATCTGGCGAGCACACATAATACAGGTCGCTTTATTTCCTGTATGATATTGCGAATCCCTTGAAAATCACCACCGGAAGATTGTGCAAAACCAATCTCAAGAATATCAACTCCAAGGTCGTCAAGCGCCCTAGCAATAGATATTTCTACTTCTCGCGACATAGGATGTGATGCTTGTTGCCCATCACGAAGCATTGTGTCAAACACGTCTATTTTTCTTGATGTCATTCTTTGCCACTTTTCAAAGACCTAGAAATTTCCTAAACCGTAGCATCTTAATATAATTTTTGCAATTGTAATTTTACGTTAAAATTTGACAAAATGATAAATATTTGTTATGATAAAAAATGGAGAGGAGTGTGAGAAATGGGCTGGAGGCGAAGCCACGGAAGACCCAACAAAATAGCAAGGCCAATGATACAACCAAGCCCCCTCTATGAGGGGGCGTTGTTTTGGATTTCAAGAAAAAATCAGAAATTTTTATCTTGCAACGAAAATTGATGCACTGTTTTCTGGACTACAAGCGGCAACTCTAATAACTGCTGTTCTAACTAAATAATACCCTGTATTAGCAGCGGTCCCACCGCTTGGATCAGTCGGTATTTGCGCCAAATAATTTACTGTTGAAGTAGCCAAATCAATGTATGTTGCCTGAGTGGTAGTTGCGGGAGAAGAACAACTTACCGCACCGCTTCCAGTGCCTATCGTGTATGGCTTACCCCACTCAGGGTATATACTTCCAGGAAATGCACTGTTGTTATCAACTTGATATTTTATTATTGCGTTAAGGATTGATACCGACTCACTCCATCTGCGAGCGTTGCGCGCATCACCAAAACGCTTTGCGGGCTCAAGTGTCACGAAAACAATAGCGGCAACAATAGTAATAATGCCAATTACCACCAGTAACTCAACAAGCGTAAATCCCTTGATATATTTTGTCATTTTTTTCATATATTTTAATATAATTTGTTTAAAAAACTAATAAATAGTAGTTATTACTATCGACCAAAAGAAGCGCTGTCTAATTTATGCACACTTACATTGTAAGCCCTTATATAACAAATTGAAAATGATCACCTGTGGAAAACTATAATACAAGACCGAGCGACAAAACAATAATAAGCACTATAAGACAGATAAGTAATATACGTTCTTTTGAATAAGTCACATAAAATATAGCTTGTTTTATTGCGTTTTTGAGCGTTATAGTCGTACGCTTAAATAAGCTTGCGTCAACAGCGATTTCCTCTTGCGCAGTATTACCAACAAAATTAATACTAGTGTCATCAATATTAAAACTGCCAAGGGCTACGCCAAGGGCCGCAGCATAATCGCTTTCGCGTTGAACGCGCTTTGGTACTTTCTCAATCCCTTCCCAAGGGTCGGCAAGCTCAACTCTAACTTTTATTGCTGTTTGAAAATACTCACCAATATTTGGCGTATCTGCGATATTTCCAAAAATGACTGCTTTTTTTAATTTTGTTTTTGATTTTTGTGAAAATCGCTCTAATGCCTTTAAAAGTTCTTCTCTTATGGGGCTCAATTCGTCTTGTAAAAACATGCAGACCTCACCTTTTCCGCTTTCTGGGTCGAGACCTGAAGTTTTCCTCATTGATATTGCCGATTCTTCAGAAACATCAAATCGCTTGGCAATCGCGTTGTTAATACTAATCGCGCGATTGGACAAAAGAACCGATTCAGAAAAACCATTGTCATCAAAAAATATTACATACGATCTAAACTCGCCTATATCCATTAAAAGTATATTCTTTTTGCTATCTTTTTGAATTGCCCTGGCAGCAGAAAGTGACTCCACATTTATTTTATCTATTTGAATACCTGCTTTTTGAAAAATAGCGATAAACGTATTGAGGTTTGTTTTTTCTACCGCGGTGGCAATAATTTTATTCTGTTCTTGGAAAAAGCTTGTATGTAAGTTTGCGATATCAATTGGCAATATATTTGCTAATTCTTCATTTACTATTTTTTGTTTGTTTGTGTCAGACGATTCAATCGATAAAAACGAATGAACAAAAACGTGCGATTCTGGAATAGCAAAAGATACGGCGCTTGATAAATAATTATTCTTGCCTAGAGCGCTCAAGAGCTCGGTAACAATTTTTTCTAAATATTGTTTTTCTGGTGGTCGTCCCAAAATAAGCGCATCTATCGGAAGTTCTTTTTTTGCAAATGCCTTTAAAGTTGTAGTAGGGCCATCGCTAGCAAGCACTACGGCATATATTTTTTGATCAGAAATCGCTATTCCTAATGAATTTTTTGTGGACGGCATTGTATAAATTTTCGAACTTATTAAAATATTTCAAACCAAGACGACAGTGTTACGGCGCTTCCGAGCACTGCTTCAGCTCGAATATTGTGTACGGCTCGCGTACTTGTAGATTGCACGGTAATTGTACGATTACTGCCGGCTACATTAATTATTATGGTACACGGAATATTATTAAGAACAATGGTGCCTCCGGTATAACTTGAATTCCTGCTCAATCGTATCAACGCTTCTTCAATACACGAATCAGCGCTGTCAAAACTTGTATGAGATTGTAACGTCATATAGCTACCTGCCAATTCTCCAAGCCCAGACAAGCTCACTGACACGGCGATTGTCGTGGCCACAATTGCGATAATGACAACAATAATAAGCGCGACAAAACCCCTGTTATTTTTTTGTAATTTTTTAAATTTCACTGTCTCAAAGAAACGCTACTTTCTAATGTTGTGCTTGCGTTAAATTCATCTATATTTTGCGGATTTTTATAGCGAATCGTTAGCAATATCTTAATATTACCAGGAGTCCCAGATTGCGAAAGATTAGAAAATATTAGTTTGGTTATTTCTACTTTGCTCGTGGTAAGCGGTAACACTGGTCCGGCCCCTCGTTTAATTTGTAGTACCGCGCCAGACAGATTGATAGTTGTCGGATTGGTATTTGGGTTTGATGTTGTTAAAGAAAGCGCGCCTGGATGTGTATCAAACACAGACGCGCCAACATTTATATCTACTGCGTTGCGAATTTCTCTAGATATTTTTTCCATCGCAACTCTTCCATTGTATCCAACTTCCGCAAACGCATCTGATTTTGTGCTGGAAGAACTAATATCTATCATGTAGTACATAAACGAAACCAAAATAACTCCAACAATGGATATATATAAAATAAATTCAACTAAAGTAAATCCTTTTTTCATGGTTTGTAATATATTTTTATTTCATCAAGAATTGGGGTAGCCGAGCTGTCTCCCTCGAAAGTTGCCCGATATTTTATCCATTGTTGATCATTGTGATCGGGATGAACCATTTCTCCGGTTGACATGGTGTAATAATCCAGCTCGTCTCCATTGTTCCCAAGTGGCCCAGACCATGTAGGAGTCCATACGCCTGGCACGCCTCCATTGTCAGGAGCTGTTTTAATTTGAAGTTTTATATTACAGCTTGCGCACGATTGATTTGATTTGCTCCATATCCATTCTATCACGCTAAATATAGTTGGTGTGTTTGCGTTGAAATTGCTTGAAATATAAGTTCCTGATGTTGTATAAACAGCAATTTTTATTTCTGGTGTTACGGTATATGTATCAAGAACAGAATTATCTATTTTTACTGCGCGAATACAATATGTACCAGAGGATAATATTCCATTACTTTTGAGCGCAAAATCCCACTCGCCATCTTGATTTGCTGGGATTTGTGATTTGGAATTTGTAAAATTATTTGTTTCTTCATACGTCTGGCTTACTGTAGTATCTCCACCATGAATTGGATCAAATACGCTTGTTGTAAGAAAATCTCCGTCATTTGGCGTTGGATTATTAATATAAGCAATTGCCGTACCACTAGTAATATCCGAGTACGCTCCACATGCGGACGGCTTTGGAGCATATTGAAGTTTAAAGCTTTGTCCATTTTGAGTAAGCGCGGAACCACCGACATGAACCAGCAAACGAAGTCGAAATGGTTGAGAGCCGCTAATTGTTGCAGAGGTGTCTTGCATGGCAAATGCCGTTGTAACTCCTGCGTTATCTTCATTTTGAAAAAGACGATACGCGGATTGAGAAAACGACATTGTGACGCCACCCCATTTTACTGCCCAGTCGTTAAGCGTTGGCGCGGCAGAGGCACCCGCGACAAGCGTTGCTTGAAGACAAATGCGATTGTATGTAGTTGTATTGAGCCCGGATATATTAATCGGGGCTGCGGCGTCAAATCCGACGGCATTTCCTGCAAGAGCAGATTCCGGGACAATCGTATCGCACAGCACCGAGACGGTGTAGTATATACGAATCTTTACGTCTCCGTCTGTTTCGGTGGTTGACAATATCACTTCTCCCCAACTTGTTTGGCCGGGCATCCAATCAAAATCAACTTCGGTGGACATAATCGTTCCCTGATCAAGACGAATAGGTGAGCTTCCTAGTTGCGCAGGGAATGTTCCTGCGGGAGTGCCATTGGAAATCGCTACGTCTCCTGAATTAGAAATTTCAATTGCGACGGTTTGTCCTCCTCCGGCTCCGGCCGCGCTGCCAACATCAAGCACCACAAAAACACACTGTTGCACAGAAGTGCCGACAGATAGAGTAAGCGAAGTGAATGTTGCTTCCTCCAGGGCAGAGAATGATTGTATTGTGCCTATTTGCGTTGAGCCGACAAACGTGCAGGTTGATTCTTCTTGAGCGTAGAGTTTTACGTTGGTGAGATTGGGGGGCTGCGCGTTCACTGTTCCTTTTTCGCTGATTTTTATTTGGCTAATGGTTGCCTGTGATGCAGAAGAAATAAATGTAAACGCCCCCATCATTACAGCGGTATTTCCTTCAACAACATACGATGGCTGACTAAGCGCGGTGCCAACTGTTACCAGATTAGATGGCGGCGGCTCAGATTTGAGGGCAATAGACATAGCACCCTTGAAAGAGGTTTGCGCTAAAGTGACGGTAGTGTTACCGTAGGCACCAGCTATTATCTTTTCGCCAGTTGCCAGACAGTGTCCACCACCTAGACCAGCCGTATTTGTATTATCCGTGCGCTCTGCCAAAGCAGCTAATCCAGCATTAGTCCATGCAGAACACTGTGCCGTGCTATTGCCATTGTAACTAGTCCCTTGGACTAATACTACGAGAGTGTCGTTAACCGTTGTCATTCCGCCCGGAATTACGCCACTTGTATCATTTGCTCCGCCATCATTTCCGCCAGCCGATATATCCCATGGATTACCAGACGTTATTACGCCACGAAAAACATGAATTCGACCGGTTTGGTGGTCACCGGAGTCTGCAACATCGGGAGCCAAATCTCCACCCACCAATCGTTTCCAAAACACCGCTACCCTGTTAGCAGGATTTGAGGCTGCTGTACCAGCAAACTGTGGTGAGTTTGTTATCTCAACAAAGCCATTGGGTGTAGATAGTGAGATCGCTTTGTTTTCGGTTTCAACGATCAAGAGTGCAATGTCGTTTGTCTGTGTATTCGCAGGGAATAGCGGAGTAATAGTCCCAGCTCCAGCAATAAACGTGCCTGATCCAAAATAAGTCGGCACTGCCGCGTGGACAAAAGAAATAGACGCAAAAAAAACACCGATCACTAATAGCATCGTAAACAAAACAATATGGCGCTGTGTGTGTGTTATTATCACCATCCTTTTATTTTTACTTCGCCGGCGGTAACTTCAGCGTCGCTTGATAATGTATCCGTGGTAAATTGATCGCCTGTCGTCTGCATCCAGCGATCAGTGGTTAATGATGTATTTATAGAAATGCTTCGCTTTTCGGAATAACCAGACCATGTGCCAGAACCGAATGGATCTCGCGCTTGCACTCGCCACCAATATGTTTGGCCATTAGTGAGTAAGTCGACTGATTGCACGATGTAAGAAATTGGCGTGCCTGATGTAAATGTTGCGGCGCTCCACCCTGTGTCTCCGGGATAATTTGATGATGTTTTTGTTATAGGTGTCCCAAAATTAAAATCTTCATCCCATTGAATTTCGTATTCAATCGCATCTTCCGGATCTGTAGCAGAAAAATTTCCAATTACCGGCGTTGTATCCGAAGTTTCTTCATTAGAAAATGTTGGGGTTTCAGAAAGTGTTGGTATTGCTGGAGGCGTGTTTGATGGCGGTATAAATCTCCAATATGCAAATGCAAATCCTTTTTGCGGCACATCATTGAGTGTGCCCAAAGACGCGCCGTCGGCATCCGTCCATGTAAGAGTGCCGGCTAGGTCCATTGCGAGACGTTTTGCAAAAATAGATCGCGTGTTGTCGGAAAGTATGAACATCATTTTGCTGGCATCAAATGGATCGTTATCAATTTCGTATCGTTCTCTAATATCGTTGATAGATGGTGTAGTAGAAAAATCTGATTGCTTCACTGGTGCGCTTCCTGGGGTTGCCGAAAACCAACTCAGCCCAGACCCCGTTGAATCATCGTATGTAATAACCCATTTTGTTATTGAGCCATTGGTCAGCCAACCTGTTGATGTAAGCTTCATTCCTCCTTGTGGCGCCTCCGTTGATGTGTCACGGTTTGCATACCCAGTCCATGCTGTGCCACTCCAATATGCCGCCTGCAAATCACTTCCTGTGTTCCCGATTGAAGAAAATGCCATTCTATCAGATGTTGGATCAGACGAAAGATCAAGCACGGTCGCATCATCAAGAAGCGAGGGAATGTTCGCTCTATTCAAGTTCCATGAGCATGTTGGTATTCCACCAACGCAAGTGTTGTACCATGTGCCGTTAGTTCCGTTAGAACCGCCGGATCCCCAGACCACCATAAGATCACCCGACATCGACTCAAACGACAGATCAAAGCTATCAACATCTCCTGTGCTTGCAATAATCTCGAGAGATAATTCCAGCCGTTTAAAATTAGTAAAAGCAGAACCGTCCCATAGCGCGGCGCCTAAATTAGAATTGGAGTCCGACCAGACAACCGTGGCTATGTTGGATGCAGAGCGCGCATCGCGAGCTATCTTAACCCAATATGCGGTACCAAATGTAACGCCGTTACCAGAAGGAAAATCCGTTGCGCTTGACCAATTTGCAGATCCGCATCCGGACCCTCCTGACTTTGTGCGAAATGCAAGCGCGTTGGTTGCAGAAATATTTTTTGAATACGCGACAATAACGTCCCCTGATTGTGTTTCATAAGAAATATCAAACCGCCGATGGTACTGATACCCGCCTGGAGCTACATTTACAGACCACTCATTGGACCAAGAATTTCCGTCGTAGCACATAACCTGGAGTTTTCCAGAATCATCTTGGTATGTCGCTATTGCTTCTTGTTTTGTAGGTGAGGTTTTTGTTTGCATAATAACCGCCTGTGTTCCCGCAACAGTTCCAGCCTCGTTACTAAAAGAATTTGTACTTCCGTTGTATGTGCGCCACTGCGGCGTAGTATTTCCCGATTGGCCATAGACAATAATGCCGTCTCCTGCAGACACAGAAAGTGCGCTCGTAGTGCGCGAAAACCATACTTGCAATACCAATAACGCAACAATGATGAATGCCGCGCCGGCCATGATGTGTGGATAATGATGTTTCTGTATCTTTATCATTCTATTTTCATTATTATTGTGTTACTAAAATTACCGCTCCGCTCCCATCCCCTATGGTTGTAGTACTTACAGTGTTGTTAAATAATACACCGTCATCAAAGTCTGTTTTTATATTTTCTTTCCACGCGACAGCGTCCCAATTTGTCAGAAACATTGTTTGCTGGACTGAACGTACGGCGCCGGATATTTGTGTCCAGCTGACAGCCGTTGTTACTTTTTTAGTATGCGCATCGGCGTAAAGCCCGGGGCATGAAACTTGGTTGCCGTTTATATCACGACAAACATCTGACACTGTTATCGCGCGATTAAATCTTCCTATTGTTTCCGGCGATGGATTATTGTTGTATGCCCACGCGCCTCCGTTTATGGAAATTTGGCCTTGAGGGAATCTTAGTTTATTCCATGCGCGATCTCGCACTGCGCGCATTGCTTCTATCCCCTCCTCTGCAAATGAAAGCGCCTGCGTATCTTCTTTGCCTTCGCGCTCCATATTAAAAGCGTCCAACACTAAAACCATAATAGAGGAGCCAATAATTGCAAAAATACTTATCGCCATAACAAGTTCAACCATCGATTGACCGAAATATTGCTTTCTCGTTTTCATTGCAATTCAATTGTCCCTTCGCCATTTACATTAATAATTTTATTATTGCCAGTACCGCCGTTTATTGTAATAGTGCCGATGGTTGTGGTAGTGCCATTTTTCGTAAAAATTATATCTGGCACGGAACTTGAAATATTTATACCCCATCCCGCCGGATGATTTTCATCGTAAGATGTATCTCGAGACAACCAAGAAGATCCGCTGAATAAAACAAAGGCTTTCGATGTAATATGAACGCCCCATCGGCTATTAAAATCAGAGGCTTGTGATTTGCCATTTGCTCTTCTTAAAGTTTCCTGCAAATCACGAGTAGTATTATCTATTTGTGATACTTCTATAAAATTTTTATAAATAGGAAATGAAATGGCGGCAAGCAATGTAATAAGTCCAACGACAATGAGCATCTCTACCAGAGTAAACCCCGTTTTTATAATTTTTTTTTTCATCTGATGTTTCCTGAAAGCTTATATATTGGGGTAATTATTGCAAGCGCCATACTTCCAACAACTACGCCAATTATAATAATAAATAGCGGCTCAATAAATGTCGTAATCCGTTTTGTCGCTTCATCAAGCTCCGCATCATAAAAATCCGCCGTATATAATAAAGTTTCTTCCAATTTACCGGTTTCTTCGCCAACCTTTATCATGCGAGACGCGATTTGAGACCAACGGCTTTGTGGCGCGGTATCAAGAAACGACCCCAAAGAAAATCCTTTTTTTACCGCGATCATCGCGTTTTCAATGTCTTTTTTATAAGCTACATTACTAACGATATCGCTTATAATGCGCAAACTTTCATCAATGCTTGTGCCACTTTTAAGAAGAGTGTGTAGTGTGCTTGAGAATTGTCCAAGATTTTTTGCTCTAACAACATTTCCTACTATCGGCAACCTGCAATAAATAGGATGCGCGAAACGACGTACAAATGATAATTTCATAAACCATATAAACACGATTACAAAAAGAAGAAAAGAAGAAATAATAGAAATGCCGTGAGCGCTCATGGTACGCGCTATAAAAAGCAAAGCAACCGTGGGAAGCGGGAGTTCAACTCCAATGTCAGAAAAAATTGGAATAAGTCGTGGAAACACAAAAAAACTTACACCAAAGCCCATAATCACAGCGATACAAAGGATTAAAATAGGATATGTGGCGGCGGTGATAACTTTGCGTCGAGACTCGTAGTCTTTTTTAAATTGAGCGGAAAGTCTTTCTAAATTTTCATCCAATGTCCCCGAAGTTTCGCCAACGCTTATCAAGTGCAAAAAAAGCGGCGAAAAAACGCGCGGATAACTAGAAAACGCTTTTGACAAAGAGGCGCCGGAACTGATGTCGCCGACCACTTTATTTAAAATATTTTTGAAAGACCCCTCGACTTGTTTAATGATAACTTCAAAAATTTCTTCCACAGGCAATCCTGCCTTAAACATCACGGCCAGCATCTTTATCAAAAACAGCTTGTCTTTGCGCGAAACCCTTTGAAATGTTGCTGATTTGAAATATTCCATAAATTTTATTATTCTCGGATAATCCTTAAAATCTCTTCAATTGTTGTGTTTCCTTCAAGAACCGCGTGAATGCCATTTTCAATCAACGTGGTCATCCCCTCTTTTACCGCCTGGTTTTTTATTTGTTCGGCATTTACTCGATTCATAATAAGCTCTCTTATACTTTCGGATATCTCCAATGTCTCAAAAATTCCTATTCTACCCATATATCCTACGTTGTGACACAATTGGCACCCTTTGCCGCGATACAAAGTAACATCTGTTTGAGATTTTTTTGCAACAGATTTGAATAGTCCTTCAAGCATCGGTTCTTCTTTTAGAAATTTTATTTCTTTGGCGCTCATCAAATAGCTTTCTCTGCAGTGCATACAAATATGCCGCACAAGTCTTTGAGCAATAACAACATTTACAGTTGACGCGATAAGAAACGGCTCAATACTCATATCAATAAGACGAGGGAGGGTTGTCGCGGCATCGTTGGTATGAAGAGACGAGAGCACCAAGTGCCCTGTCATCGCGGAGTTTACAGCAATACCCGCTGTTTCGTTGTCTCTAATTTCGCCGACCATCACTATATCCGGATCTTGTCGCAATATCGCGCGTAAGCCCGAAGCAAACGTCAAATTTGTTTTTGGATTAACTTGTATTTGATTAACACCTGAAATTTCATATTCCACAGGGTCTTCAATGGTAGCTATATTAACATTTTCCGTGTTTAGTTCTTTTAAAATTGCGTATAGCGTCGTGGTTTTTCCGGAACCGGTAGGGCCTGTCGCCAAAATCATGCCGTGAGACCTTTTCATATTGCGTTTAATTTTATCCAAATCCTGTTTTTTGATTCCCAAATCTTTAAGGACAAATTCTTGGCCGCGCGCCGAAAGAAGCCTCATGACAACTTTTTCTCCGTTTGTAATAGGCACTATAGAAACACGTATATCTATTTCTTCTGCATCAGTTGGTTCTGCGCCAACCACTTTTGGAGTATAAGCCAGTCTTCCATCCTGCGCGGAACGATGCTCATCTATGCGAAGTTTTGCCATAATTTTGATTCTCGTCACGAGCAACTCGTGAATATTTTTTGGATATCTGCCAACCTCATGTAATATTCCATCTACTCGAAATCGAACAGTCACTTCATCATCTAGAGGCTCAATATGAATATCAGACGCTCTGTTTTCATAAGCGTAAGAAAACAAAAGCTCCACCAATTGTACAACCGGAGGATCGTCAGGCTTTGCTTTTTTAGCTTTCTCGCTATTTTCAACAAGTAGTGCATTGAAATCGCTCTCTAGACCCTTGTGATAACCATCTAGCGCCCTGGAAATATCTTTTTCCGTAGCGAAAAAAATATTCACAGGAACATCAAATTCTTTTTTGAGATTATTTATAAATTCAAAATTCGTTGGATTGGCAAACGCCATAGAAATTCCTTTCTCGTTTTTGTCAAAAACAACAGCGCGGTGATTTCGTGCGACCGATTCTGAAATAAGATCAAGGGTATTTTTTGGTATATTATAATCCAGAAGATTTACAAATTTATATTCATACGCATCGGCAATTAGCTGTCCAAGCTCGTTGTCATGAATAACGCCTTGTTCAACAAGAATATCCGCCATCTTTTTATGAAGGCGCTTGGCTTCTTTTGCTAGTTTCTCAAAATCTGGACTAGTAATAACACCAGCATCGATAAGTATATCTTTAAGCTTGTTGTCTTCAATATTGAGCATGCGCAATTATGCTTGTGGCTTGGAATTCGCCAAAACTTCTTTAATTCTAGAAACGATGCCTTGAATTGAATTGTCTGATTTTATTAAATATTCAGCGACACCAAGCAACTTTACGCGCTCAATGTCTTTTTTTTGTCGCAAATTTGTTAGCACAACAATTGGAATATTTTTTAAATCTTGATTATTTTTGAGATCCGTAATTAACTCAAACCCGTCTTTGATGGGCATAACCAAATCCAAAACGATTAGGTCGGGCCGCGTCTCTTTTATTCTATCAAACGCCTCCAATCCGTTTGTGGAAAGAGAAACATTAAATCCTTCTTTCGCGAGCTTCCGCTCATACACGCGCAAAATAAATGGATCGTCTTCTACAATAAAAATAATTGGTTTTTTTGTTTCTATCATAATAATTTAATTAATTAATAAGCTGTTTGCCTACACGACTTTTTGTGGAACCACGCAATGGTATTGTAAGAAAAAATGTCGTACCGGATTTCGGATCAGATTTGAACCAAATTTTGCCTCCGCTCAATTCAACCATCATTTTGGTAATATAAAGGCCCAGACCTGTGCCTATTGCCTCTTTACTTTGTGCGTTATCAGCTCTAAAAAACTTGGTAAATATTTTTTTTTGAACGTTTTTTGGTATCCCTATTCCATTATCCCAAACCGAGAGCTGATAATCAACACTTCCGGGCTCAAGCGTAATAATAATTTCAGCTGAAGCCGAATTGGCATATTGAACGGCATTTACAATAAGATTGTTTATCACCTGTCTAATAATAACAGGATCGACATTTAAAACATGATCTGCGTCTGATTTATCGCATACAACGCGCACCTTCACCCCTCTTGAACCAATAAAATGCTTATATTCATTTAATATATCTTCAACAAGTGTTTTTATATTAATTGGCTTAGGCTCAATATTAATACGCCCTTCTTCGAGACGCGACACATTGAGCAAATCATTAACCAACCGCATCATTCTAGAATTAGAATCCAGCACATCTGTAAGAACAGCGCGCTGTTCTTGATCAATATGGCCGATATCTTCATTGAGCAACATTTCAATATTCCAACGAATAGATGTCAAAGGAGCGCTTAGTTGATGTGACGCAATAGAAACAAATTCTATTTTCATATTTTCAACTTCTGTTTCGGCACTTATGTCGCGAATAGTTATTACTCCGCCGTATACTGTGCCGTAATCATTTTGAAGCGCGGCAATATTAAGAGAAATGGATACGACGCCAATACGCGGCATTTTTATAAAGGCGCGAGGAATGTCTATTGGTTTTATTTTGGATGTTGCGCCGACTCGAAACGCTTTTTTTAAAAATTTTCGGATTTCATCTGGCGAGCCCTTACCTTCTTTGTCGACAAGACGCAAAAATGTTTTGTATGGCTTACCTATACAACTGCTTCTTTGCTTGTGAAACATATGAAGCGCGGCCGCATTGATAGTAGTAACTTTTAGTTTTTTATTTAAAACAATAATGCCCTCGCCAATACTTCCTAGAACAGTTTCGGATCTTTTTATGTTTTCTTCGCGCTCTTTTTTCAACGCGCCAGTGATAGATATTTGTTTTGTCTCGTCAGGATTCATGTATGCATATCATACCAAATAATCGAGTGGACGAGAAATTAGGTTTAAAAATCAATCAAAAACCTATGTAAAATGTATGACACTAATTGTTATCTTTTCCAGTAGTCCGGATCTAGACTATTAAAATCGAGCGCTCCAGACATCTGATATAAAATCCAGTCATGCAATCTCTCGGCGCTGAAACTGTAGGGCGTATTGTAAGGAAGCAAAGAGGGCGCAGACGACCCTATGACATTTAATCCAATTAATCCTGCTTGGATAGTCCCTCCTTGCCCATAAGCCAGGATCAGTCTATCTCCCTGCACAGCATTATTGTTTATGGAAACATCTACCGAATAGACAATAGATGAATTCGAACCATTGAACTGCTTTGTTATATTTCCAACATAATAATCTGGATTTTCTCCGTATGGCTTGACGCTAACTATCTCGCCACGAAATGGTCTGATAACAAATGTGCCACTGCTTCCAGGCTTAGCAAAAGAAGGAATATATACTCCTGCTTCTCCTGGACGACGACCAGAACCATAAAAATCGGGCCAAAAGAAATTAAACGGAGGATTTTCTTTAATCATTACGATATTTAATCCTACAATATGCCGAGATTTTTCGCTCAAATTAATAACCTTTCCAACATATGGATCATTGGAGCTTTCAGAATTTGAAATATACCAACTTGGGCTGTACGGTGCTGGATTTCCAAAAAAGGGGGCCTCGTTTGTTTTTATAAAAATTCTATAATTTCCCGGTTTTAATATATTTATTTTGAAATTTTTATTTGAACTTGAAAGATAAGCAAGATCAGAATATGTATGTCCATTCACAATGTCTACGGCGTGCACGAAAACCTGGTTATTATCAGAATTAGGGTTGGAATCTAGCTCTGCTTCCACCGTTCCAGATATTGTATACAAAGAAGAGCTGTTTGGATTCCAGATCGAGATAAGGTCGGCGCGATCCTGTTCGGAAAATGTTAAAAATTCATAATTGCCCCAAGCCGGCGTTCCGCAAGACATTATGGAAGCGCTACTCGATGAATGGCCAATGCCCAAAGCATGCCCTATTTCATGCACCAAAAATAAAAGATTTAGCGCGTACAAACCGCGTCGTGTATCTAAAAAAATATATCCTTGCTCATATTTATCCGGAATAGTACCAATAAACCCTCCGAATCCATAAGGATATGAAATGTCTCCTGTGGTAAAAATTGTATCGCTATTTAAAATAATATAAATTGAGCCGTCGCGAGGTATATTTTGTCTATTGTAAGACGGCTCACCTAACCCAGCGAATTTAAATTGAAGTTTTGCTTCATTTACCGAACTCCACAGCTCAAACGCCTTGGTAATTTTATCAACCATAAGTTGTGACGTTGGCACAGCCCTATTTTCGTCGGAATTCCACATATAAGAAGTTATTTTAAACGGAATAGTAGTAAATCCGGTGGTATCTTGCGAAACTCTCGGTAAAATAACATTGGCCGAATCGTAAGTTGTTGCTTCGGCAATGTTTGATGGAGTTGATAAATATTTTTTCTCTTCCCTTACTCCTTCCATGGTTGATAAATCAACATATTGTGGGCCGCGAGAATAAACTTTATATGAATAACGGGTATTGGGAATAAGATCGGTATCAGAAAATGAAATGCCGCGCGATGTAGCAACTTCAATATTTCCTCTAAAGATTTTATAATATGCTAAGTTATTGCGATTTACGGGTTCAGACCAAGACAAATCAATTTGAAATGGAGATACAGACTTTGCAATCAAATTTGTTGGACCATCAGGAATTAACGCATCATCACTCGATATGTTTTCGTTACTTGCAAAGGGTGTAACGAACGTAGCGTCTGTTGCTTGATTTTGATTTAAAACAGAAGATGAATAAGTTGTAGAAAGTGGCAGTGTTATGGTTGGAGGAAGCGGTGGAGGTATAGTTGGAAGTAATAGCGGCGTAATAATAGGATCTACTGAAATTAAGGTATTTTTACAAATAGTGTTTATTGTATTTATTGTTATTGGCCCGACTGATCCGTACCCTGTAGTTTCTGGGTTTCCATTTGATACAATACCATGTTTAGTTTGCCATCTTTGAACCGCCTTTTCTGTAAGCGCTCCATAATATCCCGTTACTAAGCCCTCCGGGTAAATAGCAGAGTCTTGTATAAAGAACCATTGAAGACGTGTTACGTCCTCCCCTCTCGAGCCATTTTTAAGAACTCGACTAAGGTTTGGGCAGCTTTGAGGTTGCTCTTGTTTGTTTTGAGGCCGTGTCCGCAATATCTGAATTTGCTGCTGTAGCTCTCGTATTTGTAGCCGAAGCTCTTCGACTGTAGCGGCTTTTGCAGGAGTAACAACAATAAGAAGCAAAAATACTAATATAAAATATTTCTTTGCAATTGTCATATACGCATATCATACCAAATAATCGAGTGGACGAGAAATTAGGTTTAAATTTCGGAGTGCTCCACCAAAGGCGGATAAGCGAGAATCATTTCTTTCAGAAATCCCGGAACCTACGCCAGCTCGGTTCCTTCGATTCCCAGCAATCCTCATTCACTTCGTTCATTTCGGAGTGCTGGGAATCGAACCCAGTCTATCTGCTCCCAAAGCAGACGTACTGCCGGTATACTACACTCCGCTGTTGTTCTTCATAAATTAGCACGAATTTAATAAAAAACAAAGCCGCTATATTTTGTAGCGGCGAAGAAAATATTTTTCCATTTCTTTTACATCATCAAAACACTGATAATATGTATATCTCTTGTCATAATCTGTAAACACAAATGGATTGAGTCCAAGAAAATGGAATAAATACCACACTAGAAGCCTTCCTGTCCTGCCATTGCCATCAACAAACGGATGAATTCTTTCAAAACGATAATGAAAACTTGCTATTCTTTTTACAATATATTGAATTTGTTGTTCGCTCCGAGTATTTTGCGCACTCTGCTTTTTTAAAAATCGCTTAATATCACCAAATAATCTCCTCATTGTTTTGTCAATTTTTTCAGGAGCTAGCCCCATTCTGCCTCCAATAAATACATTAACGCCATGTGCGCGATAACAACCAACGCCTGATTCATCAATTATTCTCTCTATGCCAAGCTCGTTTTGTTCTCTTATAATAAGTGCTTGGGCCTCACAAATTTTATTCTTATCAATAAGTTCTTGCTTCATCGCAAGCTCATCCAAAGATAAAAGTGCCCCAACGTGTCCGACAGTCCTCTTAGATTCTAGTTGGGCGGTAATCTGACCCAGCGAAATGTTAATACCTTCTATAAGGTTAGATTCGAAAACAAATTCTGCCGCAAGATTTTTTAAACGACAATCAAATGACATTTGATCCTCCTATAAAAGAACGTTATTTGCTAGTCGTAGTTTAGCTGTTTTCTTACAAAAATCAAGCAATTAAACAATTTCTTTTCCGGATACCCACGCTAAATCAAATAATTGGGCGGCAGATTGCGCGATGCTTTCTGATTGAATTACCACTATAAATAACGGATCAAAGGAAGTGATTGCAAGGATGCCATCTGTAATACTAAAATCCATCTCCATGCGCGTTCCCGGAGGAAGGATACGGACTTTTTGTCCATATTGAACGGCTTCTTTTCCCCATTCTCTGTCTATTTTCGTATCAGATAACAAATGTTTCCCTTTTACAAAAATAGCTCCGCTTTTGTATCCTCGTAACCATTTTTTTAATTCTTGAGGAAACGAATTATTTACTCGTTCTATAGATGATAAAAATCGCGCAGTCGGTGCTTCGTCAAATATTCTATATATACCCATAACCGCTTGCGGAGTATCATAAAATTCAATCTTTGGTGCATTGCCCTTCTTGCTTTGCAGGCTCCTTATCACAGGAAGCATAAATTTAAAATCTTCCAGGGCCGACTTTGCGTTTTGAAAAATTTTTAAAGGGTCAGAGGCAGAAAACTTTTTTACTTTTTCACCCAAGATTTCTTGAACATATCCCTGAACAATCAAGTCGTCCAACACATGATAGGTAATTGCTCTTTTAATTTCCGCTTTCTTAGCAATTTCACTCACCGTGCCTTTTCCGAGCTCAAGCAATGCCAAATACACTCTGGATTCCTTGTCTCCTAACCCTAAACCGCGCATAGATTTTTGAATAGAAATATCCATATATTTGTTAATAATTTTAACAAATTAACATATTAGTTTGATTATATACCTAAATTTAATCTACATCTAGTTAAATATATTGACAACTTATGATTATTAATATATAATACGTGCAGATTGAAAATCCCTACGCGCACCCCTCAATCCGAACACTTTCTGTTAATAATAACTCGCTTTTTAT
>ERZ1292629.2061-Hain-H43-01um-R1-2061-length-17972-cov-6_pt1 | contig 17972 bp, 18 predicted proteins | sample MGYA00564399_ERZ1292629 | MGnify/ENA primary metagenome ERZ1292629 (study PRJEB36523, sample SAMEA6512636) | groundwater metagenome | collected 2019-01-08 | study: AquaDiva: Metagenomics assemblies of 32 groundwater samples
GTCAAAGCCGCCGACGAAGCCGGACCCTCAGCCACGCGTAACTGGAATCCGGTTCTCAACCGTTTTGATATAGCCAAATCATTGTCAATAACTTTATTGATCGTATTTTCGGTGATCTTGGTAATAGATGTGGTTTGGATCTCTCATCGGAAAATTCACCGTTGGACCAGCAAGAGCTTGGCTCACTTGGCTTTTTTGACAGCATTATTAATTGCAGTGGCTATAATTAGTAAAGGAGTAATTTTGTAATATGCGTCACCCTACACATTATTTTGTTTTGCTTTGTTTGTTGGCCGTAGGCTTGTGGGGTATTTATCTATTTTCGTATTACCCAGCCATGCGGATGGCTATTATGATTAGCCTTTCCATTTCGTATGTAGTCTGGGGAATCGTCCACCATGCTCATCGCGGAGACCTACATCCCAAAATTGTAGTAGAATATATTCTTATCGCAATGTTTGCCTTGTTAATTTTTGCAACATTACTGTATTTAGCTTGACCAAACGCATATTTTTGGGAATAGGGATAGATCTAAAACTTGACGATTTACATGCCAAATTATCGGCTTTTAATAAACATTTAGATTGGATTCCTGACCAGGATTTGCATATCCCGTTAAATTACTTGGGTAGGTTACTCCATCAGGATATCAATGCTGTAGGCATAACAATAAAGACAATAGTCGAAAAATATCAGCCATTTACACTTAAACCCCAATATTTAGAAACGCTCTACAAAAAGCATGAGGAGTCCCAAATATACGTAAGTCTTGCAGGCCAAGTGGATATTTTAAGCCAATTGCAAAAAGAATTAGCCAAGAATTTAGACGAGGTTGCTGCCCAGCCCAAGCGCTATTTTCCATATTTGACTGTCGCCACCCTCAAAAAGACCGATCACGAGACGACCAAACAAATCCTAAACAAAATATCCGGTTTGGATTTGGAATTAAATATAGACGAATTTCAGGTCAATAAAATCACGCTTTATGAAAACCTCTTCCACCGCGACTCCGTGACCTATCAAAAAATCAGGGATTTTGTGTTAGAATAAACAACAGTTATGAAGGGAGTAATTCTTGCAGGCGGAAATGGCATCCGCCTTTATCCTCTGACATTTGCTACCAATAAGCACCTTTTGCCTGTTTTTGACCAGCCCATGGTTTTTTATCCAATTCAAACTCTGCTTAAAACAGGGATTAAAGATATTATGATTATTGCCAGTGGGGACAAAGCCGGACACTTTATTGGAGTTCTCAAAAATGGCAAAGAATACGGAATACGTCATTTGGAGTATGGGTTTCAAGAAGGAGCTGGAGGAATTTCCCAAGCCTTAGCCATAGCCGAAGATTTCGCAGACAGCGAACCCATTGTAGCTATATTAGGAGATAACACAACGGATGCAGACATTACTCCAGCAGTCAAAAAATTTAAAGATGGAGCAACAATCTTTGTTAAAAAAGTTCCCGACCCGGAACGCTTTGGAGTTCCGGTGTTTTCCAAAGATGGAAAAACGATAACAAAGATCGAAGAAAAGCCAAAAAATCCTAAGAGCGATTTTGCTGTGGTCGGCGTGTACATCTACGACGCCCACTGTTTTGAATACATCAGAACTTTAAAGCCTTCAGCCAGAGGTGAATTGGAAATTACCGACTTAAACAATATTTATTTAGAAAAAGGAAAATTAAAATGGGAAGAATTGAAAGGATTTTGGAATGACGCCGGAACTTTTGAAAGTTTACTTAAATCCAATTTATATTGGGCCAGAAAAAAAGGAATTAAAGTATGAAAGAATTGATTACTGGCGGAGCGGGGTTTATTGGCACCAATTTTGTTCGGTATTGGAGAGAAAAATATCCGGGCGACCATCTTAGAGTTCTCGACAAATTAACATATGCAGGGCATAAGGAAAATCTATCCGGACTAGATATTGAATTTGTTCAGGGTGATATTTGCGACCCCAAAATTGTGGCACAGGCCATGTTGGGGATTGACGTGGTTGTCCATTTTGCGGCTGAAACTCATGTTGACCGAAGTGTCATGGGTCCTGATGCTTTTATTCAAACAAATGTTGTTGGAACAAAAGTTCTTTTGCAAGCAGCTTTAAAAAACGGTATCAAACTTTTCCATCATATTTCTACTGATGAAGTATTTGGAGCACTACCTATAGACAAGCCAGAAGAAAAGTTCACCGAAGAATCCCGATACAATCCCCACAGTCCGTATTCCGCTACAAAAGCCGCATCTGACCATTTAGTTCGAGCCTGGCATGAAACCTATGGTTTACCGGTTACCATTACCAATGCTTCAAATAATTACGGTCCTTATCAAGACACGGAAAAACTCATTCCCAGATTTATCACCAATCTTTTAACCGGTCAAAAAGTTCCTCTAATGGGGAAAGGGGAAAACGTCCGTGATTGGATTCATGTTCTAGACCATGCCGGGGCGATTGATATGATTATTCATGCGGCGTTGAAAGATCCAAATATCATTGGCCAAACTTTTTGTGTAGGTGGAAATTCCGAAAGAACCAATTTACAAGTAACGATGGAATTACTCAAAATTTTGGGCAAGGATGAATCGTGGATTGAACCAATTGAGCATCGTTTGGGGCATGACTCCAGATATGCCATTGATTCATCCAAAATCAAAAAAGTTTTAGGTTGGGAACCCCAGTTTACTTTTGAGGAATGGTTACCAAAAACAGTAGAATGGTATAAAAATAATGAATGGTGGTGGAAACCACTCAAAGAAGGCCGTCCTTTAATCGATCCGGCAGACCAGAAAAAACTAAACAAAAATGACTGATTTAGTCCTTGGTAGCAAGTTGTAGACAAGCTTATTGAGCAAGGGATCGCCACTTCTTAATTTTGGCATGATCGCCGGAGAGGAGAATTTCAGGAACTTTCCAATTTTTATATGTTTCTGGTCTTGTATATTGTGCATATTCTGATTTGGCATTTGAAATTGAAGGATTGAACGATTCCTCGCTGAGAGAGTCTGGATTTCCAAGAGATCCTGGAAGCAAGCGAGTAATGGAATCCACAAGGATCATGGCTGGGATTTCACCGCCGGAAAGGACATAATCTCCCACAGATATTATTTCATCAGCCAAATGTTCATGTACCCGATGATCAACTCCTTCGTAATGACCACAAATAATTATCAAATGCTCTTCTTTAGATAATTCCACCGCTTTTTTTTGAGTAAACTTCTCACCCCCCGCGTCTAATAATATTACTTTTAATTTTTGAATTTGATTTGTCATTTGTGATTTGATATTTGTAATTGCGCGGTCGATAATATCAATTCGCATTAGCATACCAGGTCCTCCACCATACGGTTTATCATCCACAGATTTATATTTATTTGTAGCCCAATCCCTTAAATCATAAATCTTAAGTCTTAAATCATCTTGATCCTGAGCTCTTTTAACTATGGAATAATCAAAAATGCCCTCAAACATGGGTGGAAAAAGTGTTAGAATATCGATTATCATGGTCGTAGTCAATATTATAACAACTTACAACGAAGCAGAAAACATTAAGGAGATGCTCACCGCTTTAAAAAAGGTCGGGCTGCGCAATAAAAAATATAAATTTTTAACTCTGGTAGTAGACGACAAATCTCCTGATGGTACAGGAACAATTGTCCAAGAGTTCATGGAGAAAGACGAAAGAGTCTATTTATTGAGTGGAGACAAGAAAGGCCTTGGAGAAGCTATGATCCGTGGTTTAAATTATGCTATTAAAAAACTAAAGGCGGGCATAGTTATTCCCAACGAAGCAGATTTTGCCTTTGACCCCAATTACATTACTCCGTCCTTGCGAAAAATTGAAGAAGGTTACGATGTAATTGTGGGCTCACGACATGTGAGAGAAGGCAACACCCAGGGCTGGACTTTTATTAGAAGAATAAATCACTGGGTAGCCAATACTGTATTTGCTACTTGGGTGGCTGGGGTGACTCAGATCCACGACCACAATGGTGAATTTAGAGTGGTTAGAGTAAAAGGTATATTAGACAATATGGATTTTACCAATTTTCCGAGAGGGTTTGGATTTTTTTGTTATTGGCTTTTCAAAATGACTCAAAAGACTAACCGGGTTTATGAGCTACCGATTACTTATAAATTTAGAACCAAAGGGGAATCTAAGGTTAGTTTTAATCCAAAATATCTTAGGATATATCTGCACGATGTTTGGGAATATATTAGTCTCAGTTTCAAAATTAGACTGGAAAAGAGTAAAATATCTCTATGAAAGTGGTAGTAATTATCCCGTCATACAATGAAAAAGATAATACTTCAGAAATGATAGAAACTTTGGCAGGGGTGTTTTCAAAAATCAAAGATCACAAGATATTTCTTTTATATGTGGACGGAAACAGTCCGGATGGTACGTCAATAATTATAAAAAAGTATCAAAAGAAATACAATTGGCTACACTTGCTAGAGGAAACCAAGAAGGAAGGTTTAGGCACGGCTTATGCCCAGGGAATGCAATATGCTATGAAAGAACTTAAAGCTGAATGGCTGATGGAATTTGATGCCGATTTTCAGCATCCTCCCGAAAGTATAGCTTCACTCGTAAACGAAACCGATAAGTACGATTATATCTTGGGATCGCGGTATATCAAAGGTGGGTCAATTCCCAGGGAGTGGAGTTTTGAACGCAAGTTTTTGAGCATTGTTGGTAATTTAATTGCCAGAATATTGCTAATATTACCCAATATTCATGATGTAACAGGGGGATTCAAGCTCTCCCGTGTCAAAGGCTTTATGGATGAATTTGATTTTGACAAATTGTTGTCTCATAGCTTCGCTTACAAAATCCATCTACTGTTTTATATGGTCCAAAAAGGGGCTAGAGTAAAAGAAATACCGTTTGTTTTTGGCAACCGGATTTCAGGAGAATCAAAGATTATAAAAAATGAAATGTTTGAAACCCTGCGGGTGATATTTTTTCTTCAGCAAAAAATATTCAGGTTTGGTGTAACTGGTTTTGTTGGCTATTTAATTAACGCTACTTTTTTGGCAATTCTTTCACCTTTTGGAGAACTGTTTGCCTGGGTTGTTTCTACCGAATTGGCAATTATTAGTAATTTTACCCTAAATAATTTATGGACTTTTAGATCCGAAAAAATTACAGGAATAAATAAATTGATATTTAAATTTTTGCAGTTTAATCTTACTTCATCGGGCGGTTTAATTATTCAAAGTATATTGGGGTATTTGAGTGTGACTTATTTAAATATTCCCCGTCAATTGGCATTACCATTAATAATAGGATTTGTGATTTTGCCATACAATTATTTCATGTACACCAGAGTTATTTGGAGAGAAAAGGTGCCCAGTCAGAGATAGTTAAGGTGTTGTGGGTTAAAAAGTTTAAGGTATAAAAGTATAAAGGTATGATTAGCAAAATCAAAGCGATTCTTATTTCTTTTCGTTTAAATAAATCTGATAACCCGAATAAAATGATTGGAATCAGGGGTAGTGAGTAACGGCTAATGTCGCGGTGCGAGACAAATATGATAACCGTATAATATACTAATCCAAAAATACCCCAGAGTCTGTCTTTTTTCCAGGCGTAATAGACACCCAGTCCGCCAATGAGATATATCCAGAGAATATCTTCAAGCCAAAATGACCCTACCCAGGGCTGATTACTGTCAAATATTTTGAATGGCGTTGCTTGTAAATGAATATTATCACCAGAATGAAAGTAGGCCCAAAAATCCCCGGTTTGAATTTTGAAAAAAGTAAACAGTAACAGAAGTGATATTGGTATCAAAAGAGTTGGCCAGATTTTTTTGTCAAACTTTGCTGCTATTAAATATGTAGGCAACAACAATATCCCCGGGCTTTTGGTGAGTACTGCTAGTGACCCGAATATTCCGGCCAACCAATATTTTTTTAGGTCAAAATATTTTAATGACAAAAGTATCCAGAGAATGAATAGAGTCTCCGGACTACCGATACTGCGGACAGCCCACATTCTCGGCCATAAAAACAGAAATGAAATGGAAAGAAACAGCGCCCGAGGTATTTTTTTGGTTTTAAGAATTTCAAAAAGTACAATGGAGGTGGCGATGGTAGCCAGAAGGTTGATTATTAGCATGGCCCTGAGAGGATTAAGAAAAGGTAGCCATGAAATTAGCCTAATCGCAAAAGGATATAAAGGAAAATGAGCGGGATAATATTCAAGAGGAACCGGAAAAGAAAAGTATTTGCCAAGAGTCGCCTGGTCGTACCAACTTCTGGCTACCGCCAGATAATAAGGGCCATCAAAATTTTGATAAATTGTTTTGAGTCCTACCGCCCGCCATACGGCGACGGTTGAGATTAATACAGCTAAGATGATAATCAGCCAATTTTTGTCTATCCGCATGCTAAAATCATATCATGAAACCCAGTCTAACGGTTGTCGTACCTGCGTACAACGAGGAAGGTAATATTGCCAAGTGCCTGGACAGCCTGGATAAGTATTTCCGAAAGTCCGACTTTGATTATGAAATAATCGTCGTAAACGACGGGTCAAAAGATAAGACTGGCGAAATAGTAAAAGGATTATCAAAGAAAATTAAAAACTTGCATTTAGTAGAACATTTTCCAAATAGAGGTTATGGTGGTTCACTCAAGGCGGGATTTGCAGTTGCCAAAAAAGATCTGATTGTCATGGCACATTCCGATAACCAATTTGATTTTAGTCAAGTGAAATTATTATTAGCCCTACTGGAAAAGAACAACGCGGACATTGTTAGTGGGGTGAGATCACAAGAAGGTTCGGTTTACAGAAAATTTCTCAGGTGGGGTTGGAATACGCTCGTGAGAGCACTCTTTGGATATTTAGCTACGGACATAGATTGTGGCTTTAAAGTATTCAAAAAAGATATTTTACAAAAAATAAATTTAAGCTCTGATGGGGCTATGATAGATACTCAGCTTTATGCTGGCGCCCGTGCTAGGGGTTTGAAAATAGTAGAAATTCCGGTGACTCATTTACCTAGAACTTCAGGTCAATCTACTGGAGGAAATTCTAAGGTTATAATCAAAGCCATAAAAGAACTTTTTATTTTTTGGTGGCAGCTGAAAAATGAATTGATGGTTGAGAGGGGATTAGCGGTATTTCGTTGGGAGGTGATACTGATTGCCCTAATACTTATGATTGCCGGATTTACACGGATTTACAAAATCGATCAATATATGACATTTTTGGGAGACGAAGGGCGGGACGCTTCCATAGTCCGTGATATGGTAATTGGCCAGAAGTTTACACTCCTTGGTCCGGGAACTTCTATTGGTAATATGTATTTAGGTCCTTTGTATTACTACATGATGATTCCATCATTAGCACTGTTTGGACTTTCTCCGGCAGGTCCTGCGGTTGCTATTGCTTTACTGGGTGTAGCCACAGTGGGTTTACTCTGGTGGTGGGGAAGGCAGTTGTTTGGCAGGGTTTCTGCACTTCTAATATCTATTCTCTATTCTCTAGCTCCCACGATTATTATCTATTCCCGGTCATCATGGAATCCTAATATTATGCCGTTTTTCGCCCTACTTTGTATGTATGGGATTTGGAAAGTCTGGAAATTTGGTTACTGGAGGTGGCTAATAATTTCAGCCATTTCTTTTGCCTTTGTCCTAAATTCGCACTATCTTGGTTTATTACTTTTTCCTGTAATTCTAATATTTACTTTTCTAGCATTTCGAAATTTCAAGAATTCAAAGACCAACTTCCATCTCCTAACTTCTATCTTCATATTTATGATATTAATGTCACCTCTGTTGTTTTTTGACCTCCGTCACAATTTTATGAATTTCAAAAACATTTTGGTATTTTTTACTAAGCGTCAAGAAACGGTTAATCTCAAAGTCTACAAAGCTATTCCCAATCTTTGGTCAATTTGGGAAATGATTATTTCCAGTCTGGTAGTTGCTAAAAATAACATTTATTCAATGGCTACGTCGATATTAATACTCGTAGGACTTGGTTGGGTTATAAAAACCAAAACCCAAAAAGATTATTGGTTAATAACTTTGTGGTTGGTTACGGGATTAGTGGGTTTGGGGCTTTACAAGCAACATATTTATGATCATTATTTCGGATTTCTTTTCCCGGCCATATTTTTATTATTAGGTTACATTTTATCAAAACTAAATAAATATTTGTCATTTGGAATTGTATTGTTTTTGATTATTATTAATTTGTGGTCAAACCCACTGCGCTTTCCGCCCAATAACCAATGGAAACATACTCAAAGTACCGCCGATTTTATAACAGAAAAAGCCAATAGCCAGCCATTCAACTTGGCCTTATTATCTAAAGGAAATTATGACATGAGTTATCGCTATGCCCTAAGTCTAAAGAACGCTGAGTATAAGACGTTGCTGGAGCAAAATACAAATCAACTTTTTGTAATTTGTGAAGACCCGGATTGTAAACCAGTCGGGAATCCACTTTGGGAAATTGCCGGTTTTGGTTGGGTTAAAATACTGGATGTTTGGACCATGCCCTGGGGAGTAAAAGTTTATAAACTCGGACATTATGAAAAGTAAAATTTTATTTTTAATTCTCGGACTGGCTTTTTTAGTCAGATGGCTTCGGCCGGATTTGGTGGGATTTTACTTTGACCAAGGCAGAGATGCGTTGGTGATCTGGAACCTGCTGCACAATGGTAAGTTGTTCTTAATTGGACCTACCACCGGAGTCGAAGGCATATTTTTGGGACCATTTTATTATTATCTATTGGCGCCTGCGTATTGGTTGGGAAAAGGCGATCCGGTCTTCCCAATCCGGTTTATGGCCATTTTAAATTTAGGGTCATTGTGGTTATTATACAAACTGGGAGAAAAATATTTTTCAAAGTTGGTTGGTCTGTTTGCAGTAATTTTGGCGGGGTTTTCTTATCATTATGTTTTGGGTAATAGATGGTTAGCTAATCCCACTCCACTGCCCTTTTTTGCAGTTTTGACTTTTTGGTTTGTGGCCAAATTAATTGCTGGCCAGGCAAAATGGTTTCCGGTTGTTTGTCTATTAATTGGCTTAAGTCTGCAACTGGAAGCTGCCTCGGCGGTATTTTTTATACCATCGCTACTAATAACTCTGTGGGTTTTTAGGAAATCTATAAATTTAAAGGTAAAAAATGTCTTTCTGGGGCTTTTGATGTTTGGAGTTACACTTGTACCGCAACTCTGGTTTAATTTCCGTCATCAAAATATTTTGTTCTCTGCTTTTTATAAATTTTTAATTTCTGAAAAAAGTTTTATTCAGTCACCGCTGGAAATTATTCCTGAAAGACTCTTATTTTATTTCAACGCTTTTACCCGCCAACTGTCTCCGGCAGGAATTCCCGGAAGAATAGCGATGTTTATTTTCGTACTAGTGGGAATCACTAAAAAATGGCCAAAGTTAATTCAAAACTCAACATTTAAATTTATACTTATTTGGTTGTTTACTCCGATGGTTTTGTTACTTTTGTATACCGGGAATCATGGATATGTCTGGGACTATTATTTTACCGGAATTTACCCGCTATTTTTTTTATTGGTAGGAGCCGTCATTGGAAAAAAAATGATCGGGATCATATTTATATTAGTCTTTTTAATGGCAAATTTATTGCCTATTTATAATTATTTGGCGCAGGACAAAGAATCAAAACTGGTAAACTTAGGATCATCTTTGAGAGTAGTGGACTGGATATACAAAGACACAAAAGATTTACCGTTCAATGTGGATGCGTATGTCCCCCCGATGATCCCTTACACTTATGACTATTTGTTTAAATGGCGTGGAGAAACCAAATATAAGACTCTTCCCACACAGGCCAGAATTAAAAATTTATACACTTTATATGAAGTAGATCCGGGACACCCCCAATTATTTAAAAAATGGCAAGACCGTCAAGACGGCATAGGTAAAATAGTTTTTGAAAAGTCATTTGGAGCAATTGTTGTGCAACAGAGAGAAAGGCTTGGTTTATGAAAAATAAATTATTTTTGATAATTTGTTTGATTTTGGGATTTTTTGTGCGTACTTATGACTTTAAGTACCGCTTTAATTATACCCACGATGCAGACTTGGCAGCCTGGGTTGTAAAAGATATAGTGGTTGATCACCATTTCCGGTTAATAGGACAGCTGACTTCTTCTTCGGGTATTTTTATTGGAGCTTTGTATTATTATCTTCAAATACCTTTCTTTTGGCTTTCGGGGATGGATCCGGTTGGTACCATTTGGCTGTCTGTTGGCGTGAGCTTGCTGGGGATAGCCAGCGCTTGGTATGTGTTGGGAACATATGGATCTCTAATCTATGCCGTCTCATGGCTCGTTGCCAATACCGAGCGTGAGATTGTGCCCACTGTTCCGGTTTTTCTGTGGTCTATCTGGTTTTACCATACGCTTGTCAAACTGTGGAATGGAGAAAAGAAGTGGCTTTATGTAGCAGTAATTTTGATAAGTTTGATTTGGCATTTCAATCTGGCTCTAATCTTGGGAGCGCCACTATTACTTTTAGCAATTCTTAAAAATATCAAAACTTATTCTCCTCGTGAGATAGTATTACCTTTGCTTTTAGCTTTATTTCTTAACCTGCCGCTTCTAGTATTTGAAACCCGCCATGGATTTGTACAAACAAAATCTTTGATTGCGACGGTGACTACGGTTGGGGGGAAAACAAATAAAATCAATCAAACGATTACTTATGTTATCCGCAATGCCAATAGAGTCTTTGTTCCGGATAATCTTGCTAGACCCGCTTGGTTTTTGCCTCTAGTTTTAATTTCGCTTATTATTTTATTTTCAAATAAGAGATGGCTTATTTTATCTTGGGTTGGTTTATATATAGTTTTTTTCTCTTTCCACCCTTTGCCATTGTCAGAATATTATTTGAATGGCATAACTATCGTTTGGATAATCGCCGCATCTATTGGTTTACAAAAATTGCCCAAAATATTAATAGCGTTAATTTTAACAATCTTTCTGGGGATAAATCTTTATCGGATGTTTATTTTTGATACTAATCACGCGGGATATATCGAAAGGAAAGCATTGGTCAGTTATATCAAAGAAGATGCTGCAAGGCATAATTATCCTTGCGTAGCGGTTTCTTATATCACGAGCCCCGGAAATAATTTTGGGTATAGATATTGGTTTTGGTTTTTTAGGTTAAAAGCTATGCGGCCCGATACCCTGGCTCCTGTTTACACCATTGTCTTTCCCCATAGTTATGTAAACAGGCTAGACAAAACTTTTGGAGCGTTGGGACTCATTTTTCCCGACTATCCGGAGTATACTAAAGAAGGTATCGCCAAAAGTTGCGATTTACCTGATCAAAATTTAACCGAATCCATGTTTGGATTTACCAAATGACATGAAACCATATCTATCAATTATAATTCCAGCATACAATGAATCAGAAAACATTGGACGGGGTTGTCTGTCTCAAATGTGTGACTATCTAGCAAATCAAAAATACTCGTGGGAGATGATTTTTGTCAATGACGGTTCTTCCGATGACACATCAAATCTACTGCATCAGTTTTCATCCCGTAAACCAAATATCAAAATTATAGACAACACCCACCAAGGAAAAGCTTCAGGGGTCTTAACTGGGGCTCTGGCAGCCGAGGGCGAGGTCATATTGTTTACGGATTTGGATCAGGCAACACCAATATTCGAGTTGCCAAAACTTTTAGAAAAAATCAATAATGGGTTTGATATTGCGATTGCTTCAAGGTCAAACAGAAAGGGAGCACCTCTTTTTAGATATATTTTGGCATACGGAAATATTATATTAAGAACCATCGTATTGAGATTGCCATATTCGGATACACAGTGTGGATTCAAAGCAATAAAATCAGCACCGGCCAAAAAAATATTTACAATGATGCGAAAATTACGTCCAATAGTAATCATAGACGGTCCGGCAGTCGATTCAGGATTTGATGTAGAACTACTGTACTTGGGGCGGAAATGGGGATACAAAATATGTGAAGTACCGGTGATTTGGCACCATCAGGAAACCCGGCGGGTTCGCTTTTTCTACGATATGATTTCTGGGATCAAAGGACTTCTGACTGTCCGTTGGCGATCAATAACTAATGCATATAAACTATGACTACAAGTTGGAAAGTTACATACTATACATCAAAAGACGGTAAAAACCCTGTTCGAGATTTTTTGGATGAATGTAACAAAAAACAACAGTCAAAGTTGCTTAGAATTATTAGCAATATTAATCAATATGGCTTATTATCGGTTGTACCCCATTTAAAAAAACTAGAAGGGTTTCCCTTTTGGGAGATAAAGATTTTGGGTAGAGATAATATTAGAGTAATTTACACAGTAATGATTGGTCAAGAAGTTTTGCTTTTACATGGTTTTTTCAAAAAAAGTCAAAAAACTCCATTATCCGAAATTAGTATTTCGATGAAGAGATATAAGGAGTGGATTGACAACTGATATCTTATAAGATATAATCATCATTATGAGTAGGAAGATATATACATTTGAGGACGATCTAAAATACAGACTTAAAAATCCATCTTTTCGCAAAGCTTGGGAAAAGTCCGAAGTTGAATATTTGGTATCAAAAGCTTTGATAGAAAAAAGATTGGCGAGAAGAATGAGTCAAAGGGCGTTGGCCAAAAAAGCCAAGACAACCCAAGCTGTAATTTCCCGCATCGAGGGCATGTCTGCTAATCCATCCATCAATTTACTCAAGAAAATTGCCGCCGTCTTCGACTCCAAGCTTAAAATTTCTTTTTCCTAATGAAAAAATGTTCAATAGGGCAGTTTGTTGTTCAGACTCGTGCTAAAATTGTCCAATGACCCCTGATTTGTCTGTAATAATTCCGGTCTACAATGAAGCCAAGCGTTTTGGACCTCATCTAAAATCTATTCTTAAGTATTTAAATAAAAATTATCCTTCTTTTGAGTTAATCGTTGTCGATGACGGCAGTAATGATATGACTGCAGAAATTATTCGTAGAGAAAAAATAGTAAAACTAATTTCTTACACTCCAAACCGTGGTAAGGGATATGCGATCCGGACCGGAGTAGCAGTTGCAAAGGGGAAATTAATATTATTTATGGATGCAGACCTATCCACACCCCTGACAGAAATTCCTAAAATTATAAAAGTTCTTGGGAATAATGACATAGTTATTGGTTCAAGGGGTAGTGGGGACAATGTCAAAAAAAATGCGCCTTTATTTAGACGCCTGGCATCTTTTGTTTTTGACCAAATAAAGTTTTTTATGGTGGGATTAAGACGGTTTAAAGATACTCAATGCGGATTCAAAATTTTTAAAGGCGACATCGCCCAAAAATTATTTTCACAGGCAAAAATAGACAGGTTTATGTTTGATGTGGAGATTTTATATTTAGCAGAAAAATCTGGATTAAAAATAGTTGAATTGCCCGTAACTTGGGCAGATGTTCCCGGCAGTCATGTGCGATTTTGGGAAGGAATTATTAATATGTTTAGAGATCTCTGGCGGATTCGCCAAATACATTCTTAAAAACTCAAAAACTCGAAAAATCAAAAACTCAAAGAATATGAAGGAACTCAATAACTCTAAAAATCAAAAACTCAAAGATCTTTATGGAAAATAAAATATACGATTTAGAAGAAAGGTTAAAAAGTTTTCATATCAGGACAATAAGGCTTTGTAAAAAAGTTAGTATTACCCCGATCACCTCTCGGATAATCCCTCAGATTGTAGCTTGTTCAGGGTCAGCAGGTGCCAATTACTGTGAAGCTAGTGAGGGAATGAGTAAGAAAGACTTTGTAAAATCACTAAAGACTTCACGCAAAGAACTCCGTGAATACTCGATCTGGATAGCCGGCTTAAAAGAAGCAGCCGATTTCACAGATTCGGAATTTGATGCCTTATTACAAGAATCTAAAGAGCTTACGTACATTTTTACCAGCATTATTAAGAAAGCCGACGTATAATGGAATTTATAAATTATTTTTTTTAATTTATTTTGATGTTTGCTTTGAGTTTTAGAGTTTTTGAATCTTTGAGTTTTTATGAAGCCTAATTTAAAAGTCATAACAATCGGAATATTGATTGTAGTTATTGCCGCGATACTGCGTTTTGTAAATCTAAACAGTTGGCCGATATTTGCCGATGAAGCCATTTATGTCCGCTGGGCTCAGGTCATGAAAGCTGAATCTACTTTGCGTTTTTTACCATTATCTGACGGTAAGCAACCCCTATATATGTGGACTGTGATACCCTTTCTGAAAATATTTTCAGATCCTTTGGTTGCGGGAAGAGTGCTGTCGGGTTTAACGGGAATAATAAGCGTATTGGGAGTCGGAGTACTAACATATTTATTGACCAAAAAAATTAATCAGGGGTTAGTGGCCGCCGGAATTTACGCCGTTATTCCATATAGCGTTTTATTTTCCCGAATGGCCATGGTTGATTCAATGCTGACAATGTTTATTATTTGGGGACTTTTGTTTTTTATAATTAGTGTCGAAAAGCACAGATGGGATTTCTCGATGTTGTCAGGCTTTGCTTTTGGTGCGGCATGGTTGACCAAATCGCCGGCGATGTTTTCACTCTTATTGTTGCCAAGTATTTTTTTCTTGTACAAATGGAAGTGGAAGAATTTAGGCTATATTACAACTGTCTGGATTTTGGCATTTGGGATGTACAACATATTACGCTTGGGTCCGGAATTTCATATGATAGCCATTAGAAATCTGGATTATGTTTGGTCACTTTCTGAGATTATCAAGCATCCGTTGGATCCTCTCAAGCCACATTTATTTGATGTCTGGAATTTCTTTTTGTATTTGCTGACACCGGTGGGATTAATGATGGTAATACTTGGTATCAAGAAAAACAAAATAATGGCTCTATGGTGGATTTTACCGGTTTTGGTTCAGGCAACGATTGCCAAAGGTTTTACTGCCCGTTATTTATTGTTTACCGTTCCATTCGCGGTTTTATTAATCAATAGATTTAATAAACTTCTCTTAGCCCTGATAATAATTCCGGCATTAGTTATTGATGGCTTAATTATATTTAAGCCAGAATCAGTACCATTACCAAGAAATGAACGGGCGGGGTATCTGGAGGAATGGACAGCCGGTCAGGGTATCAAGGAAATTTCGAGCCAAATAATTCAAATGAGTAAAGATGGGCCAGTGTTGGTAGGCAGTGAAGGATTTTTTGGGACACCATTTAGTGCACTAGAGCTTTATTTAAATAAAGTTCCCGATGTGAGAATTGTGGGCGTGGGGGTCTGGATAGATAGTGTATCAGATAAACTCACCAATTCCCTGGCGGACAACCAAGTAGTATTGGTTGTCAACTCAGACCGTCTCCATATAGACGATTATGCCAAACATAATCTGACATTGCTTGCGAGCTATCCAAAAGCTATCAAGCCTAATGGCACTCAAGACAAGCTCTTATTTTTTAAAGTAAATAGAAAATGAAAAAGATTTTTTTAGTATTAACAATATTAACAATACCTGCAGTCGCGTGGCTGTTGCAACCGGGATATTTTCCAATGCACGATGACTTACAAGCCATGCGTCAGCTCCAGATGGCCAAATGTTTTGAGGATGGACAAATACCCTGCCGTTGGGTGCCTGATATGGGCTATTCATATGGCTATCCACTGTTTAATTTTTACCCACCCCTGCCATATTATCTGGGTCAAGTATTTCACTATATGGGATTTTTTTATGTGGATATTGTCAAAATCTTGGGGGTAATAGTTCTCTTGGCGTCGGTTGTGACGATGTATCTTTTGGCTTCTGAGTTTTTTGGTCCCCTTGGTGGAGCTTTGTCTTCAATGTTCTATCTATATGCGCCGTATCATTCGGTGGATTTCTATGTCCGCGGGGCGGTAAATGAATCCTGGGCCTTGGTCTGGTTTCCCCTCATATATTGGACTACCTACAAATTAATGGAAACCTCAAAATCCAAATGGATTCCATTGGTATCTTTGTCTGTGGCGGCATTAATGCTCTCACACAACCCGATGCTGATGATCTTTATTCCCACATATCTGATCTGGATATTCTTCTGGTGGTGGAAGTTTAGATCCGTTTCATCGTTTAAATATCTGTTTATATCGGCCCTCTGGGCCCTGGGATTGGCAGCTTTTTTTACCCTCCCGGTAATCTTTGAACAGCAATATGTCTCTATCTGGACATTGACTTCAGGTTATTTTAATTATCTAGCCCACTTTCTGAATTTAAAACAAATGTTTCTACATATCAATTGGGGATATGGATCATCAATACTTGGGCCTGACGACACCATGAGCTTCGCTATTGGTTATTTACAATGGATCATTCCAGTCATAATCTTGGTAGCTCTGCCATTTTCCAAAAATCTTAAAAAATTCACAAGTTTAATTCTACTTTCTACTTTCTACTTTCTACTTTCATTGTTTTTATCACATTCCCGCTCTACTCCTATCTGGCAATTTATAAAACCTCTTGAAATATTGCAATTCCCCTGGCGCTTTCTGACTTTAGTTATTTTCTTTGCATCATTTATTTCAGGAGCTTTTATATTATTTTCTAAAAAATTGGTTCCTCTGTTACTGTGCCTGTTACTGTTACTAAATGCTAATTTCTTTCACCCGCGAGAATGGTGGCCGGATTATACGGACAGTAACCGCTTTACCGGTAAAAACTGGCAACTGATGCTGACTTCGGCCATCTTTGACTATTTGCCGACTTGGGCCTACCGACCACCCGCAAGTGGGCCGACTGGTAATATCGAATTTCTGACGGCGACGGGGGACTATAAAACCATCGAGAAAAAATCAAATAGGCAAACATATGAAATAGATATAAAAACACCCGGTACTTTAATTATTCAAACCTATTATTTTCCCGGCTGGAAAGTCTGGGTGGATGGAAAACAGGTTGAACTCAAGCCCTTGTCCGACCCCCTCCGCCTCGGCCGACTTATTTTTGATGTACCCGCAGGACGTCATCAAATAGCCGTAAAATTTACCGATACTGCAATCAGATTAACCGGAAACATATTGTCTTTACTGTCTTGGCTGGGTATAGGATTTTATTTTGTTAGAATAAAACATGAATGATCTAGATACAGTTAAATCAAGGGCGGTGAGGGGCATGGCGACGTTGACTGGAGGAGGAGTAATATTGACTCTGATTTCGGGAATTGGGGTGTTGTTACTGACCACATTTTTGGGTCCAAAAGAATTCGGGTTATATGGTCTAGTTGTTAGTATTATCGTTATTTTGGGATATTTTTCTGATATCGGGCTGGCAGCTTCTCTTATTCAAAAAAAAGAAACACCCACAATTAATGATTTAAGAACCACTTTCACGATTCAACAAGTATTGGTTTTAATTTTGGTGACTTCTACAATAATTTTGTCACCATTTATTAAAAACTATTATAGCTTAGGAACATCGGAATATTGGTTGCTTTTGGCTCTTTTGGCCAGTTTTGTCTTATCGTCATTAAAATCAATCCCTTCGGTCATGCTTGAACGGGAACTAAGGTTTGACAAAATTATGATAGTCCGGATCGTGGAAGCGTTGATTTTTAATGTGATAGCTGTAATTATGGCGATTAAAGGCTTTGGAGTATCTTCATATATACCTGCGGTATTAGGACAGGGAATAATTGGTTTAGGATTGTTGTATATATTCAAACCCTGGTCTGTTGGCTTAGCATTTTCCAGAGATAGTTTAAAAAAATTATTGAAATTTGGAGTCCCGTATCAGACCAATTCATTATTGGCTGTCGCCAAAGACCAATTTATGAATTTATTTTTGTGGAAAATTATTGGCGCTTCGGGTATGGGTTATTTGAGCTGGGGTATTTATTACAGTCAGCAACCACAGAGGCTCGTTATGGATAATGCTTCCCGGGTGGCATTTCCGGCACTCTCACGCATACAGGATAATCCCGAAGAATTCAAAAAATCAGCAGAAAGGTTATTACAGT
>ERZ1292629.2062-Hain-H43-01um-R1-2062-length-17971-cov-6_pt1 | contig 17971 bp, 16 predicted proteins | sample MGYA00564399_ERZ1292629 | MGnify/ENA primary metagenome ERZ1292629 (study PRJEB36523, sample SAMEA6512636) | groundwater metagenome | collected 2019-01-08 | study: AquaDiva: Metagenomics assemblies of 32 groundwater samples
GATTGGACAGGGAACTTTCTATTTTAAATAATTTGGCAAAAAAATTAACCAAGGAAAGATTCGCAAAAGGAGCAATCTCGCTTGAACAGGAGGAAGTAAAATTCGTTTTGGACAAAAACGGAGTGCCGATAAAAGTAATAAAAAAGGAACGGGGCGATTCCAATAAACTAATCGAGGAATTCATGCTTCTGGCAAATAAAAAAATCGCGGAAACTATTTCAAAAGGTATGAAAAAAGAAAGCGGCGTATTCGTCTACCGCATACATGACAATCCCAGCAAAGAAAAAATGAAAGATCTGGCCTTCTTTCTAAGAAGCTTGGGACATAAGGTATCTTTGATAGATGGAGTTATACCAACGCATGAGCTAAACAACCTTTTAGATAGTCTGTCGGAAAAGAACGAAAAAGATACGGTGCATCGCGCAGTCATACGTTCCATGGCAAAAGCGATTTATTCAACAAAAAATGTCGGGCATTACGGTTTGGCTTTTGAATATTACACTCATTTCACTTCTCCCATCAGACGGTATCCGGATATGGTGGTACATAGGCTTTTAACGGATTATTTAAGGGGGTTAAAGGTTGGAAAAGAAAAATTGAGCATCTATGAAGAGATTTCCAGAAAAACATCGGAACGGGAAAAGTATGCGTCGGATGCCGAACGGGCCTCTGTCAAATACAAGCAGGTTGAGTATATGTCTTATCGCATAGGCAAAGTATTTGAAGGAATAATAAGCGGAATAACGGAATGGGGCATCTATGTGGAAGAGGTGGAAACAAAATGCGAGGGACTGGTGCGGGTACGGGATATGGAAGATGATTTTTATGTTTTTAATGAAAAGAGACTGGAACTGGTCGGGCAAAAAAGAAAGAAAAAGTATCACCTAGGCGATCGTGTCAGAATAAAAGTAAAAAGCGTTGATTTGGAAAGAAAAACAATAGATTACACATTGGTATGAAACCAACCCTTGAACAAAAAATAAAATCCGTATTTTGGACAATATTTATTGTTGTCGCCGGTGTGTTTTTTGTGTCCGTTTTTTTAAGGGATAATGAGCACAAAAAAATAATGGAACCTTATGGAAATACGGCAACGGTAATAGGATCTCTGGCATCAGAAGAAGCAATCCCACAATATTCTTACTTCGTAAAAGATCCGAATCAAAAAGTAAAAATTTCCGCGGCGGCGTATCTTGTCGGCGATTTGGGCACCGGAGAAATTATTTTGGCAAAAAATCAGGACAAGCAATTCCCGCTGGCTTCGGTTTCCAAACTTATGACCGCATCCATAGCAGAGGAATTGACGGGTTCAGAAGATACAACCAAGATTTCTAAGAAGGCACTGGCCACATACGGAAGAAACGGAAATTTAAAAGCGGGAGAAAAAATAAAACTCACGGATCTTATTTACCCCCTGCTTTTGGAATCAAGCAACGATGCCGCGGAGGCAATAGCCGAGTATTTCGGCCGGGATATCTTCATAAAAAGGATGAACCAGGAAGCTATAAAACTGGAATTGTCCAAAACCACATTCGAGGATCCAAGCGGGCTGTCCCCCAAGAATCAGTCGACGGTTTTGGATATGTTTAAATTTGCTGGGTATCTTAACCAAAAACAGCCGGATTTGTTCAAAATCACCACAAAGCGCAGTTATTCCGACAAAAAACATAATTGGTCCAGCACCAATCAATTTCTGCTTGAAGACGGATATTTGGGCGGCAAGAGCGGATTCACGGATCCCGCTCTGCAGACAGTTGTTTCCCTTTTCTCGGTTCCCCTTTCGGAAACCGGAGACCGCCATATAGCTATCACACTTTTGCAAAGCAAGGATCGTTTCAAGGACGTGGAAAATATTTTAAGATATTTGAGCAAAAACATATATTATGGCGGAGAAGCCGATGCCAATACTGCCTGGGTAAAAGAGAGAACTGACGTGCCTCTGGTATACGACCAGGATTTTGTAACCCTCACTTTCGGCGGAGACATAATGCTTGATCGCGGGGTAAAAAATTCCGTCAATAAAAATTTCGGAGGAGATTACTCTACACTCTTCGAAAAACTGGGAATGTTGAAAAAATCCGATATCGTTTTTGCCAACTTGGAAGGTCCGGTATCCGATGCGGGTAAAGATATGCGGAATCTATATTCATTCAGAATGGATCCTTCAGTCATACCCGCGCTTGCGGGAGGAGGATTGTCCATAGTCTCCGTCGCCAATAATCATATCGGAGATTGGGGCCGTGATGCATACGCCGATACCTTATCTAATCTGAAAGAAAATGAAATATCTTACACCGGAGGAGGAAATAATGAAAATGAAGCCGAACAGCCGGTCGTTATTGAAAAATATGGAATGAAAATAGGCTATTTGGGATTCTCGGACGTGGGACCGGACTGGATGGAAGCAAAAGCAAATAGTGCCGGCGTGCTCCTTGCCAATAATTCGCGTTTCGATGAAATAGTGCAAAATGCCTCAAAACAAGTGGATTTTCTAATTGTATCTTTTCATTTTGGAGAAGAATATAAAACAGAACACAATGTGAGACAAGAATATTTGGCCCATAAAGCGATAGATGACGGGGCAAAAATTATAATCGGTACGCATCCGCATGTAGCTGAAGACACGGAAGTTTACAAAAACGGCTTTATCGCTTATTCCCTCGGCAACTTCATTTTTGACCAGAGTTTTTCCGCCGATACGATGCAGGGTATGCTTCTGGAAATCAAATTGGGAAGAGATGGAAGTATGGCTGTCAAGAAAAATACCGTAAGACTGAACAAATTTTTCCAGCCGGACAAAATAATAACGGCTAAAGAAGAGAAGGTAAAATTCAAATAAAAAACTATCTTGCAATGGCGGCGGCTTCGTCCAGTTTGACGGAAAGAAGCTTGGAAGCGCCGTCGGCGCCGATGGTAACGCCGTATAAGATGCTGGCTCGGGACATTGTTTCCCTATTATGGGTAACAACGATCAGCTGAGAATTACCGGAGAGTTTTTCCAACATATCTCCGTATTTTCTGGAGTTCGCTTCATCAAGCGCGGCATCTGTTTCGTCCAAAACCAGAAATGGCGGCGGGTTCACTTGCGACATAGCAAAAAGAAGAGCTATAGATGTGAGAGATCTTTCCCCTCCCGAAAGCGCATTTAATTCTTTTACTTTTTTATGCGGAAGCGAAACGTTTATTTCTATGCCTTGCTCGGGAATAACTTCCTCTTCATCTTCCTTATTTTCCTCTGATTCTTCATCTTCCCTTTTCTTCTTATTTTCAGTTATAACAGAAAGGAAGCCCGTTCCACCGCCGAACATTAAAGAGAAAAACTTGTCGAATTCGACGTTTATCCTCTTGATCCCCTCTTTGAACTCCAGGTCGATTTTTTCTTTCAGGTCGACCATAAGTTTATGAAGCGATTCTATGCTTGTCGCCAAATCTTCCATTTCTTTGGCCAGAAAAGCGTCCCTTTGTGAAACTTCTTCGAATTCTTTAATCACCTCGGATCCTCCTCCTGCTCCGACATCTTCCAATTTCATTTTAATGCGTTCTATTCTGCGTTTTAGATCCTCCTGCGCATTTCTGTCTATGGGTCCATTTATCTCAAAATCTTTATAGGATAAAATTCCATCGCCGACCAAGACCGAGCCTTCCCTTATTTCATTTCTGAAAGATTCAGTTTCTTTCGATAAACTTTCTTCTTTTATGGATATAAGTCCCAGGGAGGAGGATAATTCCTGATACCTGACCCTGAAGTTAAACTTCTCTTTCTCTTTTGTATGCAAAGTTTCGTTGTCTTTCGCGATCTCTTTCTTCAATGTTTCCATCTTTTTGAATATTTTCTCTTCTTCATTTTCGATATTCCGCATTTCAACCAAAATTTCCTGTTGCTTATTTTTGAGACCTTCTATTTCCGAATTCAAAGGAAGATTTTCCGTGCTATCCTCGCGCTGATTGAATTTACTCAGGATATCTTTGATTCTCAAAAGAATAATCTTGATTTCCGTGATATTTTCCTCCGTAATGGCTTCTTCTATCTCGGAATTAATCTCGTCAAATATCGTTTTTATTTCCTCGGAGTTTTTGACCGCAATTTCCGGCGTTTTTTCCTTCCTGCGTTCTTCCATTTCCATCATGCCCTCAATTCTTCCCAGTTTTCGCTCTATTTCGCTTTTAATTGCACGAACTTCACCGGCCTTTTTTTCCAATACTTTCAATTCTCTTTCTTTTTCACCCTCTTCTCTCTTATCCATTTTATCAATATTGGAAATTTTTTCTTTGATATTTTCCAATTCGGCGGAAATTTTATTTTTTTCAACAAGTAAGTCGGATTGTTCCTTTTCCAGACAGATACTTTCTTTCTTTAAATATTCCTTATATAAAGACAGCAACGATACCTGCATTTCTTTCGCTTTCTCAAATTTATCCACCTGTTTTTTCAGGAAATTCAGGTGCGGAGCGTTTTCCCGACGCAGGAGCGAGACTTCTTTCATGTTACCGGCAGTTCTTTCCAGTTTGCGCTGCGCTTCCTTTATTTTATATTGATAAATTTTAAGTCCAAGAGCATCTTCCACCATTTCCCTCCTGTCCCTGGCCGACGCGTTTAAAATTCTGTCCGCCTCGCCCTGGGAAATAATATGGTGTCCGGAAGAACCGATATTAACCGATGCCAAAAGATTATTTATGTCTTTCAATCTGACCTCCGAACCGTTCAAAATATATTTGTTCAGTCCGTCGGAATAAACTTCGCGGGAAATTGAAATAACATCGTAATTTAAGTTGATGTTTCCGCCTGTTTCGTTTGAGAGCTTAAAAATTTTATCGGAGTTATTGAAATATATCGTAACGACCGCGCGCGAACTTTTGGGTAAATTTTTCGATCCCTTAAAAATCAAATCGGATCCCAGCAATCCGCGCATTGATTTCATTGATTGTTCGCCCAAAACAAAACGAATTGCTTCCACCACGTTCGATTTGCCGGATCCGTTCGGACCTACGATAGAAACAATTGGATTTTGGAACTCCAAAACCGTTTTTTTGGAAAAAGATTTGAAACCGCTTATTTCAAGATTCTTGAGCCGCATCCCATTAAAAAATTTTAATAATAATTTTCATAATTGATTCCCGTATGTTGAATTTTTGACGGGACAAGTATTATTCCATCCAATTTTTTATTTTTAAGGACATTTCGGCTGCCTTCTGTTCCGCCTCCTGCTTTGACTGGCCTTTGCCTTCGGCGATCAGGTCGGAATCGAAGAAAATACCTACCGTAAAATGCTTGTCGTGGTCGGGGCCTGATTCGTGCAAAACCTTATAAACCGGCGTCACGCCGACGAATTCCTGCGCTTTTTCCTGCACCAGGCTTTTTGCATCGCGCCAAAGTTTTTTGGAAACTATTTCTTCCGTATGAGGCAAGAGGGATGTCGTCACGAATTTACTCGCAATATTGTATCCTTGATCCAGATAAACCGCCCCGACATAGGCTTCGTAAGTATTGGCCAGAATGTATTGTCTTGCTTTGCCGTTGTCTTTAGCCTCGCCTTTAGATAAGAGCAAATAATTATTCATCCCGATTTTTAAGGCAACTTCGGAAATGATAATGGCATTTACCAAAGCCGAACGGATTGCGGTCAATTCCCCCTCGGTGTAATTCGGGTATTTTTTGTAAAGAAAATCGGTGACGATGAGCTCAAGTACCGCGTCGCCTAAAAATTCCAACCGTTCGTTGTGTAAAAGAAAAGAACCCGAGTTTTCGTTTATATAGGAACGGTGAACAAAGGCCTGCTTGAGAAGATTTTTGTCTTTAAAAACTATCTTGGTATTTTTCTCAAAATCCGAAAAGTTGATCATATTATTTTTGTCCCGACGCACTAGGCCAGGACTCCGACTTCGCGTCAGAGCTGATAATTTCGATCGCTTTGGCAATAAGTGGAATAATATCGTTGTAAATGCGGAGTTCCGGCAGTTCTTTGAGATGAAACCACTTGGCTCCGTCCAGTCCGCCAGAACTACCAAGCTTCAGTTTTTGGTATTTACTTTCGGCCAAAAAATAAACCACTTTCTTCAAAGTTTTGCCTTTCTCCGGGTGTGTCGCCACATATTCGTTTTCTCCTATTTTTTCTTTGATGGAAATATCAAGGCCGATTTCTTCTTTTATTTTCTTAATTGTATTCGTTTCTATGTCTTCGCCTTTTTCGATACTACCTTTGGACAAGGTCCAATAACCAAAAACATCGTGTACCAATGCGAATAAGATGTCGCCACCTTTTTTCGCGTATACCAGCGCTCCTCCTAATTTCTCAACTGGTAATTTTGTAATGTCCAGCGGCTCATCCGATTTTTTCCTTTTACTTACCTGTTCTTTACCAGGTTCGCCGATTTCTTTATAGACCGCGCCCAATACGCCATTTACGAACTTGCCGGAGTTTTCCCCGCCGAAAGTTTTGGCCAATTCTATAGCCTCATTTATCGCCACTTTAGGCGGTACTTGATTCCTGTCGCCAAAAAGAAGTTCCGTCAGGCCGATTCTCAAAATATTCCTATCGACAATAGAAATTTTATCCAAAGGCCAGTCCGGTGCGGCTTTTCTGATTATTTCATCGACTACTCCACATTTTTTCAACACTTCTTTGGTCAGGGAAAATACGAAAAGATCGTCCTCCAGTCCGGCAGCAAATTCTCTGAGATTGTTATTTAAAGCTTCTTTTATTTTTTTATCGGTCCAAGCATTACCCTTTTCCAAGTTGGACATAAAATCCCACTCAAAAAGCGTTTGTAGAACTATTGATCTTGAAAGGTGCCTGTTTGCCATAAATTTAGGCGCTAGGCGCTAGGCGCTAGGCTTTAGCTTTTTTGAATTTGCTAGTGCCTAAGGCCTAAAGCCTAACTGCTATTACTTCGCTTCCGCTTTTTTCGCTTTTTCTTTTTTCTGCTTCTTTTCCATCTTTTTAACCAAATCCAACACTTTCATCCCACGATAAAATCCGCAAGACGAACAAACCGTATGGCGCTTCTTTGGATTTGAACAATTCTCACACTTGACCAGACCCGTGCTCATCAACGCGTGATGGGAACGTCTGTTTCTGGTATGTGATTTTGTGCTTCTCATTCGTACTACCATAATGTATTTTATACTAGCATATCAAAAACTAAAAGCAAAATAAACAATTTTTGCGAAACAATAAAATATGATACTATTGAAGTATATGGCGGAAACTGAAAAATTACATAATTTAAGGCATTCTCTGGCTCATCTCTTGGCCGCGGCTGTTTTGGAGATATATCCAGACACAAAGAACACAATCGGTCCTTCTATAGAAGATGGTTTTTATTACGATTTTGACTTCAAAAATCCCATTTCGGACAAAGATCTACCGAAAATAGAGAAGAAAATGAAGGATATTTTGAAATCCTGGAAGGGATTCAGCAGTCAGGAAAAAACCATAAAAGAAGCGAAGGAGCATTTCAAAAAAAACGAATACAAAATAGAATTGATAGATGAGATAGTCGGCAAAAAAGAGAAGATAACCTTTTATACTTGCGGTAAGTTCGCCGATCTTTGCCGCGGAGGACATTTGGAAAATCCGAGTAAGGAAATAAAACCGGACTCGTTCAAGCTGGATCGGATGGCCGGGGCCTATTGGCGCGGAGACGAAAAAAATAAAATGCTCACCCGCATTTACGGACTGGCTTTTGAAACAAAAGAAAAACTGGAGGAATATATCAAAATGCGCGAAGAAGCCGAAAAAAGAGACCATAAAAAATTAGGGAAAGAATTGGGACTTTTAATGTTCCACGAAACTGCACCGGGAATGCCCTATTGGCTGCCAAAAGGTTTGATTCTTTACAAGGAACTTGAAAATTATTGGCGCGAAAAACACGTGGAGCTGGGATATTTGGAAATTGCCAGTCCACTCGTAAATAAAGCGGAACTTTGGAAAATTTCCGGACACTGGGAACATTATAAAGACGATATGTTCATCGCGGATATGGGAGAAAATGAAGTCTATGGCATCAAGCCAATGAATTGTCCGAATGCAATGATTGTTTTCAAATCGATGCAAGTTAGTTATAAAGATCTGCCTCTCCGTTTTTCCGATACAGATCGTCTGCATCGCTATGAACGATCAGGAGTTTTAAATGGCCTTTTCCGATGCAGATCATTCCAGCAAGACGACTCACATAATTTTATAACCGAAGAAATGATAGAAAACGAGTACGAAGAAATTATGAAAATATGCAAGGAATTCTATGGGATTTTTGATTTAAAATATAAATTCCGTCTTGGCACCAGACCAGAAGGATTTTTGGGCGATATTGAAACTTGGAACAAGGCTGAAAAAGTTCTTCGCGGTGTTCTTAAAAAATCCGGCAAGGAATATACTGTTGCCGAAGGTGATGGCGCTTTTTATGGACCTAAAATAGATATAATTATGAAAGATGCGATCGGTCGAGAATGGCAAATGGGTACAATGCAACTGGATTTTCAACAGCCACATCGTTTCGACCTTGAATACACAGACAAGGATGGAAAGAAAAAAACGCCGGTGGTAATACATCGTGTAATTTATGGTTCACTTGAGAGATTTATTGGCATTTTGATCGAACATTATGCAGGTGCATTCCCTCTTTGGTTATCGCCAATCCAGGTAAGAGTTATTCCGATTTCCGGAGATAAGCATTTGGATTATGCGGATAAAATTTTCAAATCATTAAAGGAAAATAATATACGCGCGGAACTGGATGAATCAAACGAATCTTTGAGCAAAAAAATCCGCAATGCTAAAATGGAAAAAATTCCGTATTTGGTCATTATCGGGGACAAAGAAAAAGAATCAGAGAAACTAACCGTGGAAGGAAGAAATAATGAAAAGATTGAAAACATTGCTTCAGAAGAATTTATCGTAAAACTCAAAAAAGAAATAGAAGAGAAAAAATAAAATCATGTCTATTAAATTAACATCTGAAGAAAAAAAATTAATTAATTATACTAAAAGAGCAGTAGTTAAATACAATAAAATACGCCATAAAAGAGGGGGTATAGATACTTTATATTCATTTTTGATATCAGATAGTGGAAAAATTTATGATGGTGCGTGCTTTGAACCAAATATTGCACAGGCAACTATTTGCGGTGAAAGACATGCAATAACAAATATGGTTTTAAAGGAGTCATATAAGGCAAAAATAAAAAGTATTGTTGTTGCAGATCCAGTGCCCAAAATCCGAGAAAGTAGTTCTTTTCCTTGCGGAACTTGCAGACATCTTATTGGGGAATTTGGTACACCTAAAACATCAGTTATCTGTATTCAATATATACAGCGCAAAAATGACTGGATTTTTCCAAAAATAGAAAAATATTTTATTAAAGATCTGTATCCACATCCATATGAACCTATTAAAGATCTTTGGGATTAATTAAAAAAAATTATATTACTTGTTTGTATCAAATTCTTCAATATTTTTCTCAATAAAGGAGTTAATGATATCCATTATGAAAGACCTTTCCTCTGGTGTGCTTTCAGCAACTTTGCAAGCAAATTTGTAAATATCTTCATTAGAGATTGAAAGCCATTTTCCATTTTGAACAAGAAAAAAGAGCAGGGTCGTAACTGCAATTCTTTTATTGCCATTTTGAAATGGATGATTTTTTATCATTAAGTAAAATAAAATTGCTGATTTCCCCGTAAGACCCTTATATAAACTTTTTCTATCAAAAGTTTGGAATGGCGTTTCAATACAACTTTCTAATTTATCTGGAAAACGCGTATCAAAATCAGGGATAGGTTCATTCCATTCCATAAATTTTTTAGCAAGCTGAAAAGCAATATACTCTACATCTGCTAAATTAATACGTTTAGTCGTTTTACGAGCCATAAGAATTTTTATTCTCTCCCGAGTTTGCGTAATGCAGGGCCATATTTTTTAAATACACGTTCAACTGTATTTTCTATATCTTTTTTTCTATGTTCTGGAACAAAAAGACCTAAAATAGCTTCATATTCTTCTCTTGGAATAATGTAATTTCTGCCAATTTTTTCAGCATGTATTTGACCGGATCTAATTTTTTTAAAAATAGCGGTACGAGAAACACCAAGTAATCTGGCTACTTCGGGAGCAGAAAAATACTTTTTATCCTCTTTTTCTAAAATATGCTTATTTTTCAACATATATATAGGTTAACATATGTTAACCTATAAATCAACTACAAAAAATTTAACAAAACAAAAGGATCTAAATATCTATCTCGGCGAGCTTGGCGTTGGATTGGATAAAAGATTTTCTGGGCGGAACTTCGTTGCCCATCAGAACTTCAAAAGTTTTGTCCGCTTCTTCGGCATCTTCTATATCCACTTTCTTAAGCACGCGATGTGTCGGGTCCATCGTAGTTTCCCAAAGTTCCCCCGGATTCATTTCTCCCAGACCTTTGTAGCGTTGAATGTGGATTTTATTCGATTTCGTTTTTATTTCTTCTTCTGTTTCTTCTGCGGGAATCTCAACATCCGTTTCCACGGCCTGTATTTCACTCACATCCGTTTCTTTGCCGATAATTTTTATTTTTTCTTCATCAGAATAAGCATAACTTATTTCTTTGCCTTTTTTTATTTTATAAAGCGGAGGCTGGGCAATATAAATATACCCTGACTCGACAACCGGTCTGAAGTATCTGTAAAAAAGCGTAAGCAAGAGCGTGCGTATATGCGCGCCATCAACATCGGCATCCGTGGCGATAATTATTTTGTGGTAACGCATTTTTTCCAAATCAAAAGTGTCCCCAATGGAAGTTCCCATAGCAATAACCAAAGCTCTTATTTCTTTGGAAGCAAGCATTTTGTCTATGCGCGCGCGTTCGACATTTAAAATTTTTCCGCGCAGAGGAAGCACTGCTTGTATGCGTCTGTCTCTGCCCTGTTTGGCCGAACCGCCGGCTGAATCTCCTTCCACCAGGAACAATTCCGATTCCTCAGCACTTTTGCTCTGGCAGTCCGCCAGTTTTCCAGGAAGGGTCATACCTTCAAGCGCCCCCTTGCGAAGCACTGAATCTTTGGCTGCTTTAGCCGCTTTTCGGGCTTTTAAGGCCAGAACAGACTTGTTAATTATGGTTTTTGCATCATCCGGATTTTCTTCCAAAAAGCTGGCAAAAGCCTCCCCAAAGACGGTTCCAACGGCGCTTTGGGCTTCCATAGAGCCCAGTTTTGCCTTGGTCTGGCCCTCAAACTGAATCTCCTGAAGTTTTACCGAGATGACAGCGGTAAGTCCCTCCAAAACGTCTTCCCCGGTAAATCCGCCTTCGGATTCTTTCATCAGTTCGTTTTTCCTGCAATAAGTATTCAAGGTTCTGGTCAACGCGGTCTTGAAACCGGTCACATGCGTCCCACCCTCTCCCGTGTAGATATTATTGGCAAAAGGAACGACGTGATCTACTATGTCATCCACGTATTGGAGGGCTATTTCAACACCCACATTATCCAGTTCTTTTTCAACATAAAAAATATTACTATGCAATGGTTTTTGAAATTTATTGTAATATTTTACGAGAGAAACAAGACCTCCCTCGAAATAAAAAGAGATGGATGGCAGTTCAAGTCCCAGTTCTCTAAAATAAAAGATGCCGGAATCGTCGATTTTACCGGCATAATCCCGCGCATCAATTATTAAAACCTTCAAACCCCTCACCAGATAGGCCTGCTGGCGGATATGATTTACAATCGTATTCCAGTCGAATTTTATATCTTTGAAGACTTCCCGATCCGGCTCAAAGGTGACTATTGTCCCGTTTAACTTGGAAGAAGCGACTTTCTTGACGGAGGATTTTTTCTTTCCCTGGGAATATTCCTGAACATATTTTCCACTGTCCTTGTGCACTTCCACCTTGCAATAAATTGAGAGCGCATTCACCACGGAGGCCCCCACGCCGTGCAACCCCCCGGAAACTTTATATCCGCTGTTTTCTCCTCCGAATTTTCCCCCGGCATGAAGTGTCGTCATTACAGTTTCCAAAGCCGATACTTTTGTCTTTTTATGTATATCGACGGGTATGCCCCGGCCATTGTCCGTGATGCGCACGCGGTTACTCGGCAATAATACGACTTCAATATCATTACAAAATTCCCCCATGGCTTCATCACGCGAATTGTCAAAAATTTCCCAAACCAAATGGTGGAGTCCCTCGGGCCCGGTGGTACCGATATACATTCCCGGACGTCGTCTGACCGGCTCCAGGCCTTCCAGAACCGAAATATCCGAAGCATCATAATGATGCCCGTTTCTTTGCACGTTTTTTACATCCTTTTTCTCCTTTTCTTTAGCCATTTAATCTCGAATTAAGCTCAGAAAACAAAAGCAAAAATCTATTTTTGCTTTTTACATTATAGCAAAAAACAACACAAAAAACTAGTATTTTATCTTATTTGCCAGCTTGAATTTTCGCTTATTTTATGGCCTATTTTGACCATAATTTCATTAACTTCCTCGTCTTTGAGGGTTCTTTCATAAGACTGAAAAACAAGCCGGAAAGCATAGGAGTTTTTGCCGTCTTTTTTGAACTGGTCAAATAGTCTCGGACCTCGCACCACAAGCTCTCCCATATTGTCTTTTATTATTTTTTCCACATCTTTGCTTGAAACATTTTCTGGCACCCAGACGGCAATATCGCGGACGATAAATGGGTAAATAGACCACATTTTGAACTTCTGCTCTATAAGGTCTTGCCTTAAATCCCCTAAAGGCAAGACCTTTTCCTGCAGAAACTCAGGCGAGGCACTTTTACAAAATTCATCCAAACTCATTTCTTTTATTCCCTTTTTGTCGCCATAAGCGACATTTATTTCTTCTTTATCTTTCTTAAATACCGTTCCAATTTCAAAAATTTTTATCTCATCCATTTCAAGCAAGGGTGCATTAAGTTGATTTAATTTTAAGCTCTCTTTCAATCTGTCAGTTAAATTCGTTCTCAAAAATTTCTTATCCGACGCGGAAGCCATAACTTCCACTTCCCCTTCGTCCCTGAAAGCATAAGTCATGACCTCACTATAACCCTCATTCAACAATTTATTTCTAGCCTGACCGATTTTAGAATAGATTTCATTTTCTTTCGGTTTGAAATCAATACTTGGGATTTTGGGTTTTATCTTGTCGTACCCCAAGATTCTGCCTATTTCTTCGGCCATATCTTCCTCTATGGTTAAATCAAGGCGCATAGGCGGCACAGTAATTTCAAATTTATTGGCAGTATTTTTGTACTTAAAATTATACCTCTTCAAAATATCTTCAATTTCTTTTACGGAAACATTTAAACCCAAAATTTTTGAAATCTTGCCCGCCGAAAAAGAAAGTTTACTTATTTCCTGCTTGCCGGGATAGACATCAATTACTTCTTCAAATTTAAACCCGCCGTATTCCACCAAAAGTCCGGAAATTTCCCTCATCGCGTATGAACAAAGTTCGGGAGACAAATCATTCTCGAACCTTTTTGACGAATCGGTTATGATTCCCAATCTTTTTGAAGTCCCACGCACGGAAACAGGATCAAAATTCGCCACTTCTATCAGAATATTTTTTGTGTTATCGTTCACTTCGGCAATTTTGCCTCCCTTGACTCCGGCGACCGCTAGAACATTTTTTTCATCCGCTATTACCATATCAACCGATGAAAGTTTTACCTCTTTCCCATCCAGAGTCATCATTATTTCCCCTTCTTTCGCAAGTCTGATGATTATTTTCTCGCCTTCTAATTTATCCAGATCGAAAGCATGGCAGGGTTGTCCGGAGTCGTACATAACGATATTGGTCGCATCCACAATATTACTTATGCTTCTTTGCCCTATGGATTCGAGATGCTTTACTACCCAATCGGGTGAAGATCCGACTTTCACATTTCTGACAATCCGTCCCATATAACGGCGGCATTTGTCCGTTTTTATTTCTATTTTCAAGTTGGTGGATCCCGGTTCCGGAATTTTATACATTTCCGTAGGATCTTTGAAATCAATACCGAGCTGGCCGGCAAGTTCACGTGCAATACCTTGGTGACTGAGCAAATCATGGGCCCGGTTCGGCAAAATATTCAAATCAAAAATAATATCGTCCGTTTTTTTCTCAACACTTTCCACTTCGCAAAGATGGCAGTTGAAAATATCCGCCAGTTTTTCGGTTTTGGGAATTTCCGGAATATACCATTTTAGCCAATTGTAAGAAATTTTCATTTTTTAAAACTGATTGAGTCTTAAATCTCCTTGATAGAAAAATCTGATATCGGAAATACCCCATTTGACTATGGCCACGCGATCAAGTCCTCCGCCGAAGGCAAAACCTTGGACTTTTCTGGGGTCAAGCCCTAAATTTTTCAGCACATTCGGATGAAGCATACCGGCTCCCATAACTTCCAGCCATTTATTCCCGAATCTAAGCCAAACTTCAAGGCCCGGCTCGACGAAAGGGAAAAAACTCGGGCGAAATTCCATTTGAACATCATCTCCCAGCATTTTTTTATAAAAATGAGTCAGAACGCCTTTTAAGTCCGCAATGGAAATATCTTCTCCGACCATTGTCCCGTCTGTCTGGAAAAATTGCATTTCATGCGTAGAATCTGTCGCTTCATTTCTGAACACTTTTCCGATAGAGATGAAAGCGCAAGGCAATCTGCCCTCCTTCCCCGCTTTTTCTATGGCCCGGGCCGTGACATTGGTCGTATGGGTGCGTAAGACTTTTTCTTTTTGATTCTTGATAAAGAAAGTATCCTGCATATCCCTGGCTGGATGATCTTTGGAAACGTTCAGTGCATCGAAATTGTACCATTCGCTTTCCAGCTCCGGACCGGTCGCAATTTCAAAACCCATATCGGAAAAAACCTTGTAGGCTTCTTCGGCCAGAATAGAAAGCGGATGTTCTTTTCCCTTTCGATTATTATCCATTAAGAAAAATATATCATATTTGTGAGTTTTTTCCCAATATTTGCTATACTTTACGGGTGAAAAAAACCTATTGGATTCTAGCCATTTTAATAATTATTTTTCTTGCTTTAGGTTTTTATCTCGGTTGGCTGGACAACGGGCCAAGGCCGCTTTTTTAAATTTTTACTTAACTTTTTGTACGGCCTCCCGGTAATTGCAATAATCGCATTGGGGGCTGGCTTTCGGCATTTTTCCGTTCAAACATTTTTTTATCTTTAGCAGGACATCTTCCACCCACGAATCATCGCCGGTGTACGAAATTAGGTCGATATCGAATTCCAATTTTCCGTCAAACGCTTTGCGATCCGTTTTTCCGTTGCAGTAAACAAAATAGCCGGTGTCAGAAACTTTGAATCCGAGCTGCCGAAGAAGCCATTGATATATTTCCATCTGTCTCTTGTATCCCATCTGCCATTCGGCGTCAAGCGTTACTTTTTCCTGCTTGCTGGTCGATTTGTAATCCACGACAATAAGTTCTCCTTTCGTGTTAATCCATAAATCATCCACCGCTCCGGTAATTATAAAATTAGCGGGCTGGTGGTTATATTGTATCCCGCCGAAGTTTCGCCTCCATTCGTCTATCATTTCATGATCGAAAGGAATAGCGTTAATTTTATACGCTTTCATCAGCGGATGAGCGGTTTTGTTGGACCGGTGAATATCGAATTCTTTTTTCAAAAGCGTATCGACCGCCGTGTTTAAATTGAAAGGAAACCCCGGCGGTCTTCCTATTCCCAACCTGCGGTCCAGATAGAAACATTTCGAGCATTCGGTAAAAAGTTCGATTTTTGAGCGCGACAGTTTAAAAGGCTCCGAACTTTTCGGGTCATAGACATTTCTTATCCTGTTGGCCTTGTAATATTCGGACATATTATTCCGTAGTTTTTCCATCAAACTCGGGTCCATCAGCTTCGGCTTCCGCTTTGGTAGCCCTGACTATGCCGTCCTTGTGGTGGCCAGTGTATAAAACTTTGCGGAAATTTTTATTTTCCAAAGTTTCTTTTTCTATATTCGCGTTAAATCCCTTCATAACTTTATTTTTGTTAAATTGATAATTTCAACTATTTGAAAAACGGATATTTTTGGACAAAAGAAGTTCTTGCCCACCAACTACCCAAACCCAAATATTGTCCCGAGTCTGTCAACACCAGAATCATAATGATCAGTATATACACGATATGTTCGTCTATGAATGGATTGGTTGTTGGCGATACTCCAACGGCCAGATACATGAGAAGCAACATTATTTTTCCGAAAAAACTCCCTAGTTTCATGAAAATACCGGTCATAAGGGTAAGACCGACAAAAAGCAGGCCGAGCATAAACAGCCAGTCTACCAGCTGAACCCCGGCCAGGGAGTGAAAAAATCCCGCCAAAGGACCGTGAACCCCGAATTGCAAAAATCCGGCGGTCGGAGAAACACCGACTAGCCAGGATTTGCCGGCCGCCGTCGAAAAACCCAGTCCGAATAATTTATCGAAAAACGCCCAAAGAAAAATCCAGCCCATCACTAATCTTAACAATCCCAAAATATGTTGTGTTTTATTTTGTTCCATAATAGATATAATTTTAGCATAAATAACAAAAACCAGTCATTTTTGCCTATTTCGAAACGGCTTTTTTGTTTTACATAGAATTTTTTGCCTTACTCACCAATGGAACGAAAATAAAATCTCCTTTTTCTGTTTCCAAAAAATTTTTTCCTTTTTTCACTAATTTTATGAGTTTTTGGGTATATTCCCCCACCGGCGCCAGCAAGATTCCATTATCAGCCAACTGTTCTTTAAATTCCTCGGCAATTTTCTTCGGAGCGGCGGTCAAAATTATTTTATTATATGGAGCATGTTCAGGAAGTCCGTGCGAAGCATCTCCATTCAAGACAGTCACGTTTTTATAACTTTTTAATTTCTCCTTTGCCTTTTTGGCAAGCTCGTCCACCACCTCCGCAGTATAAACTTTTCCCTCCTCCCCAATGAGATAAGAAACCAGCGCGGCGTTCCACCCGCTGCCTGTTCCAATTTCCAGAACTTTATCGTTTTTCTTGAGTTCAAGTTCCTGCAGCATGAAAGCCACGGTATAAGGCTGGCTTATGGTTTGTCCGTATCCGATGGAAAGAGGATGGTCTTCATAGGCCTCGGCCAAATGACTTTCCGGAACAAAATTCACTCTGTCAATTTTTTCTATGGCTTCCAATATTTCCTCCTTGATTCCCTCTTCCCTAAGTTTTTCAATAAGCCTTTCTTTGTCCATATTTACCACATTTTATTTCCGCCCATACAATCCGATAAGCACTTTATAATCAATAACGTGTCCTTTGGTGGCCTGAATAAAATCCACCTTATTGGAGGATTTTGGAATGGAAAGAAGAGTGTCCAAGGCATAGAGCTTGAAGTTGTAATGATGAGTGCCGGACGGGGGACAAGGCGGGACCCAACCCGGTTTATTCAGACTTGTATTCCCTTCCACCGCTCCGGGCAAGTTATTGTTTTCAATAATTGAAGTCTCTGGCTCAATATTCCAGACTACCCAATGCACGAAATCTCCGTTGGGCGCATCCGGATCGTCTACGATTAATCCCAGACTCTTCGCGTTTTGGGGCACACCGGATATTTTAAGCGGTATCTGAGTTTTATCTCCGTAACAAGTGTACTGAACCGGAATCATTCCGTCGTTTGGAAAAACATCGCTTTCTATTTTCATATAACTTTGCTCATTTATATTTTTAATATCAACTGCTTTATTTTTCGTAATTAAAACTTTGAAAAACAAAATAACAACCAATACTACCACAACTAAGACTAGCCAATTTTTGGGTTTCATAACTATGATTATACTACAGTTTTCTTTTTTATCTAAATAAGGTAAATTAAGGGGTAAGAGGAGGGTTCGCATAGCGGTCTAGTGCGCACGCTTGGAAAGCGTGTGTGGAGAAATCCACCAGGAGTTCGAATCTCCTACCCTCCGCCAAAATTGAAAATCGGAATCAGAAGCCGAAATGGGGTCGGCGCGAAGCGCCGACACAAACGCAT
>ERZ1292629.1345-Hain-H43-01um-R1-1345-length-24345-cov-5_pt1 | contig 17969 bp, 18 predicted proteins | sample MGYA00564399_ERZ1292629 | MGnify/ENA primary metagenome ERZ1292629 (study PRJEB36523, sample SAMEA6512636) | groundwater metagenome | collected 2019-01-08 | study: AquaDiva: Metagenomics assemblies of 32 groundwater samples
CTCAACAAGGCGAATTCGGCTTCTACGTTTTTAAGATCGTTTAATCCATTGCGAAGATCGCTGATTTCGGCTTGGGTTAAGCTTAAGACACCGGAGACGGCGGTTTGATTAGCGCGAAATTCCTGCTCGGCGGCCTCTGCCGGCGTTAGTATGGTTTCGCTAGAGTTGAGTTCATCCAATTTTTCGGCGCTTTTTACCAATTCTTCACGCGCGGAACGAACCGCCTCTGATTGAGCGGAGACGAGTGATGGACCAAGAAGTCCGATGATGGCAACGAGAGCTATAAATTTTTGAAAAAATTGAGTCTTTGTCATAGGTGACTTAGTTGTTTATTTTTGTCTGGTCATCGTTTTTTGCCGCCGGATCTTCGGAGACGTGATCTAAAACCGCGGCTACTTTTTCGGCGGATTCGCTAAAGTAACTTGCCTCGTCCAAGCGAATCTGAAAATCAACCGATTGGGATTCAAGAAAGAGATTTTTGGCAACAGCGGTTGTGGCCTGCGTATTTTCCGAACCACGGAAGCTGACGGCCGTTACCGCAATCGCAACCACCACAAAGCCGGCGGCGGTTAGCGCGCCAGTGAATTTAAAATGCTCCCAAATTGCTTGGCGCCACTCGCCAAAAAACCCAGGCTTGATTTGAGTGGTGCTAAATAATCGAGATTTTGATTGTTCAACAAAAGCCGGATCGGGATTGATAGTCTCCCGACAGGAGTTCAGTGATTTAATAATTTTTTCTTCCATATTCATAGTTATTCGTTAGGCTTGCAAGATTTTTTTTAGTTCGTGAATGGCGCGATGCTGAATCAGCCTTACGGCGCCTTCGCTTTTTTTCATGGCTTTGGCGATTTCGCGGTGAGAAAGATCATCAACGAAGCGCATTAGGATTACATCTTGCTGGTCGGAGTTGAGTTTCTTGATGGCTAGTTTAACTCGCCCAACACTTAGGGCTAAATCGGTGTCTTGGTCTAGGGTCGCCGCAACGCTTAAGGCTTCTTCGTTGGCGTTCTCCAGACTTTGATGCTCTTTTTTAACTCGATAATAATCAATCACCTGGTGGCGAGCAATCTGATACAACCAACTGGAAAAAGGAAACCCTTGAAAGGTATAGCGCGGCATGTTCCGCCAGGCCTTGGTGAATACTTCATGGGCAAGATCCTCGGCTTCGGCTTTGGTGGCAACCTTCAGCACGATAAACCGATAGATTCTGCTCATGTAGTGGTCATAAAGCCGACCAAAACAAGTCGCGTCTCCTTCTTTTGCTTGTTGTATTAAATTCTCTTCGCCTTCTAACATAGGGAAACGATCCGAGCGGTCTTTGGTTACCCAGATCAGTCTTCCCCGGATCGGGATTACTGTTTTGGTTTCCAAAGTACCGAAGCTACATGCTAGCAGATTTTGCCCACCGAGTAAATAGAAAGTGCAAAAAATAGCTGGTTTTACGGGGTTTTTATAGCAAACCGCAATAAGTTTATGGGGGGCTGTGTTTGAATCGGACTGCTAAGAAAAAATAAAAACCCCGCCTGATGCGGGGTTTGGAAGGGTATCTTATCGGCGCCTGTAGGCCGCCTCTTTGGCTTTGAGATATTGTGTCAACAGTTTGGTCTCTAAACGATTGCGTTTTTGGTCAACGGGAATGGAGTCGTAGATTGGCGAGGCGAAGCCCTCAACTACACACAGGGGTATTTCCGATCCCGACTTTGCGGCGGCGTGAAAGATGGCTTTGGCCTTTCGGAAGAAACGCCGCGGGACAAAGATCCGCCCGCCGTACTCCAGACCAACGCCGGTAATCATAACCGTCTGCCTCTTCCGCAAATCAAGATATTCGCACTTCCTCCAGCTAAAAGAAAATCCAGCTTGCATCGCAACCGCCCTAATCTTTCGCCTGGCCTCGCGCGTGATGTGACGTGGCGAAGAAAAGGTGAGGTCGTCCAGATAACGAGTGTAGGTGATGGCATTATCGGCAAGAATATCTTTGAGTAGTCGGTCAACAAGACAGCCGACATAAAGATTGAAGAGGTCGCCCGAGGCGTTACCGCCCTGAACCAAGCCGTTTTTGCCGGCAAAAAAATTGTTTTCCAGAAAAGCCTGAAGTTCTTCGGCCTCTCCCGCCAGATCGGGTTCCATTTCCACGAGCACGGCGACGAGCCGTTTTGGGTTGACGCTACCGAAGGCGTCGTGGAAGTCCAGAAGATAGAAGAAGCGGTTATTTCGGTGCGGCAGAACGTTATAAAGCGTCCTGTTTCCAGACCGGCAAGCGGTGGCGTGGGTTAACCAAGCCCTCTGCTTGGCCGCGTAATCCGCAGAACGGAGAAACCACTTACAGAATCTCTGTTGAAGCATTTTCATGGCGTCATTTGGCGCGCCAAGGTGGCGGAACTTGCTCCGGCCGCTTACAGAATTGACGTCGTGTTTTGTGAAGCGACGAAATTTTGGTTCGGCGGGAAGACCAAGAAGCATCATCTCAAGTAGTTTTTCAAGGTGCACGATTGACTCCTTCCTGAAAAATTAGCCGCCCGGGGGTTGATACCTAGTAATTCGCAACTAAACCTTGACGCGCGAAGTAAAGCTAATTTCTCCCGGATCATGCCTCGCGTCCGTAAGGGAGAAGGAAGTGGATTCACTTCGGCATGCGACTTTTGGTCGCACGCTGTCCGCGACAATAATCGCGAACGTGAGCCGATTACTCGGCGCGGAGACGTGAGCCTCTCCGCGAGCGTTGCGAGTTTGCAGTACTCGCTGAACTGGAGACTACTGCCTCAAGTTTCGCGCGTTTCGGTTCGGTCTTGCCAGATATTTTAAACAACCTCCGGGCAACCACCCGAGACTTCCCGGGTGGCCGGGTTTTACAACCCTTGCCACCACCTGTTTAACACAAACTGCTTCAAAAAGCCAAGTCGTTTGGTGGAAAGGGATTTAATCTTGGAGCGGGTAACGGGAATCGCCTCTCCTGTTAGTCGAGACCTTATCACTTCGTGATTTCGGCCTACGGTCCGATTCCCTATTCACTTGTCACGAAAAATAAGCCTACCCACCTTTGTGGTCAGACAGACTTGTTTTTCGTGAGCGGGTAACGGGAATCGGACCCGTGTCTTGACCTTGGCAAGGTCGCGTACTGCCACTGTACTATACCCGCGCTACAACGAAGATAAATTTATAACGATTCGTTCATTAAATCAATCCGGGTGATGTTGGCGCCCTCTTGAGGAATTTCACGTCGTTGCTTTGCGCCTCTTTAGAAACCCACGGTTTCTAATATCTTCCTCAACGGAAGGGACCCGGCGACGTCCCTTCCGACCCATCCCTCGTTCAATTCCTCATCGGTGCCCTCTTGAGGAATTGAACCTCAATCACTTCCTTCGGAGGGAAGTATTCTATCCGTTGAACTAAGAGGGCGACTATTTATAGAGTTCTAATATAACCCTCAAGAACCATCTTTTCAATGTAATCTTTTCTTTTTAACGCTTTCAGCTTTCTTTCAACCCTTCTAGAGATGGCTGGTGCTTGGAGAATAACCCATAATTCAAACCAATCGCAAACCAAAGCATTAGCTGACCCTGCCAAAGCGTCCATGAAAAATGATCAAACAGGCCGAAGAGAAGAAGACTCGCCAGAATGGCGCGCGCGGTCGCCATGGCCAGAATCCCAGCTTCGCTATTTTTAGATTTGCAAAAAAGACTCCCGATAAATAGCAGAAATGAGATTAAGCCACCAAGCCCGATTTCGGATGCCATTAGCAGATAGAGATTATGAATCGGTTGCCATTGCCAAACTTGGTTAAGCCCAAGTTTTTTATACTCCCCCGCTTTGACGGCATAGAAGACTTGGTTGCCAAGACCGACCCCCATCGGATTTTTTTTGATTAGGGAGATTCCCAGCCGGTTGTAAGCGCTTCGCAATTCTACCGACTGCTCAACGCGATTTAGAGAAGCTCGTGGTATAAGAAGTGAACCGAGTCCGACATAAAACAGACTCGCGATAGCGAGAAGCAAAATACCAAGGCGCACCGCTTGGCGAAGATAAATTCGCGAGGCAATTCCCCAAATTATGAGCGCAAGCGAGATAAAAATTGTGATCGCCCAGGCGGTTCGCGAAAAGGTTAACGCGAGACCGAGCGCGATTATAAACATCGGCAGGGCGAGAATAAGATCGCTCCACATTATCCGCCAAGAGGAAAAGACGGCACGTGGCGACGGGCGCCGAAGCCAAAAATAAAAAACGGCAAAGAGGGACACTAACAGGAAGGCTGACAGTACGTTGGGATGCGGAAAGGTTCCGTAAGCCCGCAAGACTTTGGCGCCGGAAACCGCGACCTTGCTGACCCCGCTTGCTATCGGATTGAGAAATGATTCGCCCAATAAACCAAGACCGAGTGATTCGCGGCGGGCGAATTGCAATAATCCGATGATTGACTCAAAGATGCCAAACGCAATCACCCCGATAAGAACTCTTTCAAAGATTCTTTTTTCTGTCGCTGTTATTATCGCCACCGCCAAACAATACCCGCCAAGGAGAAGCAGTCTTGCCAGTTTGTAGAGCGCGAAACCGAAAAGGGGGGCCGATAGCGCCGATATCAAGGCAAAGCCCAAAAAAAACAAGAGGAAAATAAGTGGTTTTTGCGTGGGTGTTTTTTTAATTAACGACCACGACACAGACACCAGCAAAAAGATAAGAATGGGGTCGCTGGCGTACAAAAAGAGACTCTCGTATTCATCAAAGCCAGGCGCGTAAGAGTGAATAAAAATTCTGGCGCCGAGCGGTATGACGAGAGCGATAAGGCACGGAATAATCCAATTAAAATTGACGCGCCAGTTTCTAACTGAAAAGTTCATGGGCAAAGGCGGCGACGAAAGTAGCTATGACGACACCGACGACGACCGGCTCCAAGCGAGGTAAGAGAGTTGAAACGCCCCCTCGGGCGCGGAAACGGCGCCACATCCAAACCGCAAGAATACCTTCTAGCGCCAATAAAAACCCACCAGCGAAAGAGACTAAAGTTAAGAAGTCATGAAAGCCGGCGAGATAGATTCCAAAAGGAATGCCGACGACAATCAAATCTCGTAACCATTCCGGAAGATTAAAATCCACCCCGAGAATATCGCGCAAATTAAAACCCACCGAGACGTAAGAGCTCCAGAGGGTCAGCAATCCCAAGATGCCGACCGAGGTCAAAAGAAGCGGGTGGAGCTGGCTTATGAGTCCAGAAACCGCATCGGGACTCACTTCTTTCGAAAGACCAATGATACCTAAAATAAAAAACGCGTAGAGGACGGCGGGAATTAAGGTTCCGAGAGTAATGACGCGCTTGAGTGGTTTTTGCCAAGATCCGCCGCGTTGGCGAACATACTCGGTGATGAGATATATTGCCGAGAGACCACCAAGAGAGAAAATGGCCGGCGACAGAGGTAGGCCGATTGTCTTAAGGCTGGATTCGGAAAGTGAAGGCAGATGAGCGTTGCCGATTCCCAGCCAAGAAATTACCCCGATGATTGCAATAATGCCGCCGGTGATAATCGTCTCAACCGCGGTCAAGCCCTTAAGCCGAAGAAAAAGAGTGAGTGAACCAAGCAACCAAAAAATTGCTACCTCCCCGCCGCCGCCGGCAATTGGGGTGATCAACTTTCCGAAGCTGGCCGAGAGAACTAGATAAATCGTCATCGCGAGCAAGGAACCAAAAATACTCGCCAGAATGGCCAGCGCGCGGCCACCCTTCCCCAAATACACATTGGCATAACCCGGGAAGCGATGTGTGGTTGGAGTTCCCACGATGACGTCGGCGTACATCAGGTGAACAACAAGATAAGAAACTGTTCCTAAAAGCAAATAAAAAAATCCAAGCGCGGCGCCCGACTGCGAAAAAACATAAGGCAGGGAAAAAAAGCCAGCCCCAATGATGGTGCCCATGAGGAGACCAATTGGGAGCAGTTCGCGCTCGTATATTTTTTTAAGCCAGCTCATTCTTCGACAGCGTAAAGCTCATCGCCTTCCCGAACGCGTTTCCCAACCTTGACGCCAATTTCTTGGCCTTTGGGCGCGACTTCGATCGGTTGATGGTCCAACTGCATGGAATTAAGGGTTTGGGTAAAATTAGTGGTAGCTCCGGAGAAAATCACCACCGCCCCTTTTTTTATTGGTTGCTTGAAAACTATGATCGCCACTTTGATGTGGCCGTAAAAGTGAGTAACGCGACCGATTGACTTGGGAACGGTCGACGCTTTTTTGGCCCTTGGTTTAGGCGGCGCTTTTTTAAGTTTGGTTTTGCTTGGTGGTTTTTTCTTGATTACTTTTTTAGTCGGCATATTTTTTTACTTTATTCACAATCAATCACCGCGGCTATTTTTCTGACCAATTCTTTTGGATCGCTGGAGAAAATAACGTTTCCGGGTCCGCGATGCGATTTTCTGATAATTTCTTTAATCATGTCCGCGGCGCCGCCGGTGCCTTCTAAAATGCCGATGGGTTTTTTGTCTTCAAAGGCGATGGTGAATTCATTAAGGGTTCCGATGCGACCGCAGATGACGATGACCGCGTCCACCGACCGTGTTAGGAGCAGGTTTCGTCCGGAATAATCAAAACCGGTGTAAATTACCAAGTCGTGATAGTCGAGCGGGAGGTGATAAGTTTTAACATGGGCAATTTTGGAAGCCGCGGGTGAAAGTCCAATCACCATACCGCCCTCTTCTTTGGCGCCTTTGGCCGCCCAGTAAGGCATACCGGTCGTGGCACCGGTAACAAGCACACTGCCGATTTTCGCGATCTCTCGGCCAACTTGTTCGGCTTTTTCCGCGGCATCAATGGCGCAATGTCCGCTCTCGGCGGCTCCCGAGACGCCAATTTTAGCCTTTAAACACATCCGCCCAGTTTTAGGTTTTTCCATAGTCTTATTATAGCTCAAAGGATTCGCCCGGCGAAGGAATGCGGCTGTGAATCGCCAGTTCGTCGCTGATTTTTGATGCCAGAACTTTAGCCCCCTCTTCTTCGCCATGAGTCAGAAAAACCATCTTGAGGCGGGTCCGCATCGGGCGAAGCCACTGCAATAACTGTGGCTGATCGGCGTGGGCGGAGTAACCGCGCATAACCTCAATATGACAACGCACCGGAATCTGTTCGCCAAACATTCGCACCGTTTTGACGCCGTCCAAGATTTGTCGCCCCAAGGAACCAACGGCTTGATAGCCGACTATGAGTAAAGTATTTTCGAATCCGGAGAGATAGCGGCGCTCGTGATGCATAATTCGTCCGCCGTGAGACATTCCCGAACCGGCGATGATAATTTTTGGCGCCGGAACGTCGTTGATGTGTTTTGATTCTTCGGTGGTAAGAGTAAATTGCAAACCAGGAAAGTCAAAAATAGAACCTTTTTCGCGAATCAGTTTTTGCGTCGCTTGATCAAAATAGCGAGCATACTTTTTGTAGATCTCGGTCAGCTTGATGGCGAGCGGACTGTCCACAAAAACCGGAAGTGGCGGGACGCGACCCTCGCGAACCAGATCGTGGAGTTCAAAGAGTAATTCCTGGGTTCGCTCCATCGCAAAAGCGGGAATCATCAAGACTCCTTTTCTTTTGGCGGTTTCTTCGATGCGATCTTCTAATAATCCCTTCCTTTCTTCCATGCTCTCATGAATCCGATCGCCGTAGGTTGACTCCATGATGGCGTAATCAGCGTCTGTGGGCGCTACTTCGCGCGCGCCGATTATTGGCGACGGGGAGTTACCGAGATCGCCGGAAAAAATTATTTTTTTGCCCTCGGCTTCGAGGGTCAAAAAACTGGAGCCGAGGATGTGGCCGGCGTTGCCGAAGGTGGCGATTACTTTATCACTACCACTGCCTATAATAATCGGCGCGTGATATTCCACGCCGTGCCATTGCTTCATAACTTTGGCTACGTCGTCTTTGGTAAAAAGTACCGGTTGTTTAAATTTTTCGGCGTCTTGCGCCAAAATATGATCCGAATCCAAGAGTAGTAGTTCGGCGGCATCGCGGGTCGGCAGAGTGGAATAGATCGGCCCGCGAAAACCTTCGCGCGCCAACTTGGGCAGACGGCCGATGTGATCAACATGGGAGTGAGTTACAAAAACCGCCTTGATTTCACTGGGGCGATAAGGAAAGGGGTCCCAATTATGGCGCTCGCAAAAATTGCCGCCTTGATGCAAGCCGCAGTCAATCAAAAACTTTTCGCCAGCGACTTCTAGAAGATAATTGGAGCCGGTAACTTGTTTGGCGGCGCCGTGGAAGATGAGTTTCATATAGGCGGTTGAAGGTGGGATGATTAAGGGTTTAGATAATTATAACAGTTTTGAGAGGGGAATAAAAAAAAATGCCCCCGAGGTTAGTCGGGGGCGGGAGCGCCGCGTTCAGTTGAACGAGACGAGCGAGAGGTCGCGAATGCGACGAACGATGCGATTAGCTCCGCGAGAGGAGAAGTTGCTGATCATGGCGCGGCCGAAGCGTCCTTGGCCGGTCATGTCGGCGACGACGCCCTTGGCTTCGCCGCCGCAGATCCGAAAGCGAACCAGACTGCCGATTCGGGGACGCAGGCGCAGGTTCCTGATGGGTTGCGAGCGACTCGGCTGGGTAGTGGTGAGCGCCAGGTAGCCGGCTTCGCTGGTCCGCGAGGCGTCCTCAAGGGAGGACTTGGTGATCTCGCCCTTCCGGATTCGACGATTGGAGACCATTCTCGCGATGAAGAAGCAGAATCCCGCGAAGCACAGGGTGCAGATCGAGTACCCCGCGAGGCTCACCGAACCGTTGCTGTTTTTGCCCACGAGTCCGGCGATCACGCCGATCCAGAGCAGAACCAGGGGCAGTTCATTGAGCGTCATGAGTTTCATTCCGAACAACTTCATTTCTCGCTTCCTTTCTTGGTCTACGATTTTTGGTTGTCGAGGTACTCTTCCGTTGATTCGCTCTTGGGAAACACTCCCACTAGCGATGTCGCTATTATACATTATAAAGTCCTATTTTGTCAATAGGACAAGAAAATCCCTTATTTTTCCTCGTTTTTTAAGGCTTCTTCGGCAGTTCTGCGATCGCTCCAAGGGAGTTTCTTGCCATGAGCCTGATGAAGCCATTCCTCGCTCCCCTTGCCGGTAATAACAATAACATCCCCAATGGTGGCATCTTTGATGGCAATCTCAATCGCTTTTTGGCGATTAACAGAGCGCTTAAGAACAAAATTGGGGTTGAGGGTTGACGGTTTGGGATTGAGGGAGATTCCGGATTCTATTTCGTCCATAATTTTTTCTGGATCTTCGTTATAGGGATCTTCATCGGTGATGATAATCTCATCGCAATATTCCGCGGCAATGCGGCCAAACTCGGGACGCTTCCAAGTGTCACGCCCGCCGCCGGCGGAGCCAAGAACGCAGATGAGTCTAGGGGAGGAAATTGGGAAGGGTGGCAAGGAATCTGGAGTTTTATTATCTGGTTCGGCTTCTGAAGATTTTTTAAATTGCTCACGCAGGGTTTTATAAACGGCACGCAAAGAATCCGGGGTGTGAGCGTAGTCCACCACCAAACCAAAAGGGGTTTTTTGAACCCACTCCATACGCCCCGGAATACCCGGAAAATAACTTAAGGCGCGAACGATGAAGCTAGACTGGATTCCCAATGCTTCGGCGAGTATCGCGGCAAAGGCGGCGTCTTCCAGATTGAATTCGTTTTGAAACCAATCACCCAAAAAACTTTTGTCGCCTTTAAGAATTCGCGCAATGAAATCGGCGACCGTGAACTGGACTATTTTTCCTGATTGACCAACCGCGGCGATAAAAAAACTACTGGCGTCGTCAACCCCATTCACGACAAAAATTTTTTGTTTGGCCGAACGGGTTTGCGCCACGGCGCGAAAAAATCCAACTTTAGCCGCGCGATAGGATTCAAAGGAGCCGTGAGCTTCCACGTGTTCGGGGTGAAGATTTAAAAACGCGGCGACATTAAAATCAAGAAAACGATGCCGAGATTGAAGAACTCCTTGCGAGGTTACTTCCAAAATGGCGTGAGTGCATTTGTTTTGAACGGCGCGCCGCAGAAATTTTTGAATATAAAATCGGCCGGGCATGGTGGTATCGGTGCGATTTTTTTCGGAAACTTCTCCGACTTTAACTCGAATAGATGAGAGGAGGGCGGTCTTTTTGCCGGCCGCTTCTAAAATAGCGTTAAGAATTTCAATGCTTGAGGACTTGCCCTTGGTTCCGGTAATCCCAATCAGGATGATTTTTTTTGACGGATGGCGATAGATAACCGAACCAAGCCAAGCAAGGAAAAGATGGTAGAGAGATTTCATGTCTAGTTGTTTTTTTTCAGAGCGGCTTTGAGGCGATCTTTGAAACTGGTTAGTTTGGGGTCAATTTTCTCAATGGCAGTTTTGGCTTGAGCGCGCGTGTAGCCCAGACTCATAAGAGTATCTTCAAGTTCCAAATCGGACTCCATAAGATTAAGCGCTTGCGGAGAAGATACGATGGCGAGTTTGCCCTTGAGCTCCAAAACGATTCGTTCGGCGGTTTTTTTGCCAATACCCGAGGCTCGGGTTAGAAGATCGGTTTTGCCCTCGTTGATGGCAGAGATGGCTTGATCCACACTCGCGATACTCAAGATGCCAAGCGCAGATTTGGGGCCAACGCCGCTAACACTCACAAGTTTTTGAAAAAGTTCTAGCTCGCGCTCGGTTTCAAAGCCATAGAGTTCGGGGCCGTTGTCCTTGCGCCAATGAGTTTCAATATATAGAGCAATTTCGGCGCGATCGGCGAGCGCGGTTATGGTTCGGGGTGAAACAAAAACTTTGTACCAAATACCGCCGGTATCAATGGCGACGAAAGAACTTTTTTTGGCGCATAATTTACCCTGAAGATGATAGATCATTTTAGCGCAAGTTGCGGAGTAGGCTTTGGCCACTCATTTCTTTTGGTTTTTCCACGCCCAGAACTTCTAAAATCGTCGGCGCGACATCGGCCAAGAGACCCATCGCCTCTTGTTCTAGCCGCTCAACTTCGATTGAGGTTTTTCTTTTTTCGTAGCCGCGACCGATGAGATAAAAAGGAACCAGGTTGGCATCGTGCTTGGTTTCCGGCTGGCCGGTGCGGGCGTCGAGCATAACTTCAATATTGCCGTGATCGGAGGTAATCATTAAAACTGCGTTTTGTTCTAGGCAAGTTTTGGCAATGCGCGCAATTTCCTGATCCAGAACTTTAATGGTTTCCATGGCGGCTTCGTAATTGCCGGTATGAGCGATGACATCGGCGTTGGCAAAATTAGCCAGAACAAAGTCAAATCCCCCACCGGTGATGGCCTCGATAACTCGGGTGGCGATTTCTTTGGCCATCATTGCCGGCTGTTCATCCGGGCGCGCGATATTTTGCGACGGCACCAAGACGCGGTACTCGTTTTCGTAGGGTGCGTCGCGATAGCCGTTAAAAAAATAGGTAACGTGCGCGTATTTTTGAGTTTCGGCAACGCGCATTTGAGTCAAACCGGCGTCTGCCAAAATTTTTCCCAAAGGCTCGGTAATAACTTCCGGCGGGGAGACGACGGGAAAGTCAAAATTGTCGGAATAGTGAGTCATGGTGGCATAGAAAATGTTCTGGAGATCTTGGCGCGCAAAATGATTGAAGTCTTTTTGGAGAAAACTTGCCGCCAGTTGCCGAATGCTATCTTCGCGAAAATCAAAAAAGATGGCGCTATCGTTGCTTTTGATTCCTGCGGGATTTGGCTCAATAAGACGAGGCTCAAAAAATTCATCGCCAAACCCTTTGGCGTAATTTTTAGCCACCTCGCCCGCCAGATCATTTGTGATTGGACCTTGGCCTACCAGAGTTCGGTAGGCGATCTCGGTTAAATTCCAGTGCTCGTCGCGATCAAGGGCAAAATAGCGCCCGATGACACTCGCCACGCGTCCGACGCCAATTGACTTGATCATAGACTCAACTTGGGCTAGTAGTTCTAAAAGCGATCTTGGTGGACTGTCTTTGCCGTCGGCAAAAAGATGTAGTTTGACATCGGTTAAGCCGGCGCGCTTGGCGGAATTCAGGAGCGCTTCTAGATGTTCCATGGAGGCGTGAACATTGCCCTTGCTTAGGGTTCCTATAAGATTCAGTCCGGAATTATTTTTTTTGGCGTGAGCAAGGGCGGCTTCTAAAATTTTATTTTTGGCGAAAGCTCCGGAACGAACGGCAAGCGTGATCCGCGGATAATGCTGATAAATAATTTTTCCGGCGCCGATCGTTAAATGACCAACTTCGCTGTTACCCTCTTCACCCCAAGGAAGACCAACCGCAATACCGGAAGATTGGAGAGAACCGATGCTGTAGTTGCTTTTAAGTTCGTTAATAGCCTGGGGCGGGTAGGTGTGGAGAGGATTGGTGGCATTTTTTTTGCCAATACCCCAGCCGTCTAAAATCGCCAGAACGACACGCGGTTTCATATAGATTTAGGGTAAAGGGTTTGGGAATATAGGTAAAGTAATGCTCGGACTGCTTTTTCCCCACAGCCCACTCCGACTAGCTATTTTCCAGCTCATTCATAAAGAGTTTTTGTCACCCTATTCGCTTGAGCTCGGGGTACCCGACAAAAACTCTATTCATTCGCAGAAAATGACGCTAGTCTCCGCGATGGCTGTGGGGAAAAATCAGTCCTCGCTGGTTATGTGGTTGGAACAGAGCTTCCCGCGAAACAGAAATCCTTGCTGGTTATGGGATTAAAGCTCCGATAGCTTCCGCCTCTTCGGCGGACGGGTCTCAAAATACAAGAGTCCTTGTTTGGGATGGGGTTGAAGCCCCGAGAGCTTCCAGTTCGCCACTTTGACGGATGTGGCGCAAAATAAGAGTCTTGGCGGGTCGTGGATAAAAAAACCCCCGAGGTTAGTCGGGGGCGGAGAGAAAACAGAACTTCAAAAGTTGTGAGAACAACATGTCCGCCTTCGTCTTCTCTCCTAGATTAAGGAGCCGAACATTGACCCGATCGTTTTTGAGAAACATACTCGTTTTCGTTCAGCCGCTGGAATTTTAAAAGTGCTTCTGGCGAGGAACAGACTCAGAATAGTTACCGAAAGGTAACATGACCATGATCGTTTTCGCCAGAAGCGTTAGCCAGAGAATGCCAGTTTATAGTAGCCACTGTCAACTAATTGGGTGATTTGTGATACTATTAAAGCGTTGGTTTATGCGAATTTTTTCTAAGTTTTTTATTTCATTTCTGGCGCATTTGGTCGGTATAATCGCGGCCGCTTATTTTTTGCCGAGGTTCCAGATTTCTCACCAACCGTTTGACGTGGCCTTGATTGCAATTCTGCTAACCTTAAGCCACGCGGTTATTCGCCCGATTTTGAAGGTGATTTTTTCGCCGATCATCTTGCTGACGCTCGGACTCTTTACCGTGGTAATTAACGCCTTTCTACTCTATGCTCTTGACTTTTATTCGGCGGCGATTACTATTACTGGACTGGATTCGCTACTTTACGCGACACTGATAATTAGCGTGGTGACTGTTATTATCGGATCGTCGGGAAAAAAGAGCCTTAGCTAAAACTTTAACTTTTATTTTTATGGTTGCTCTCGAGATCGCCCAAATCGTCGTTGCTTTGATTCTGATTGTTCTGGTCTTGCTCCAAGAGCGGGAGGCTGGAGTTTCTGGAATTTTTGGCGGGGGTGGTGGCGATGGCGGTTTTTATCAACAACGCCGCGGATTGGAAAGATTCATCTTTGGCGCGACAATCATATTTGTCGCCGTTTTCGCGGGATTAGCTTTACTCAACCTTGTTTTCTAGACTTCGCATTCTTTTTAAACACCTGACATTAACCGAGGCGCGGCTCTTTATTGGGTCGCTCGCCGTGTTTGGGGTTTCGGCGATTTTTGGCGGGACGCACCTTTTTTACAGCCAAACCGTAGTCGCTCCAGTTGCCGGCGGAACTTACATTGAGGGATTAATTGGTCAGCCGATTGCCATTAATCCCATACTCGCCGCCTCGAACGATCCCGACCGCGATCTGATTGAGGTGTTTTTTAGTCCGCTTTCCCGTTTAACGGAATCAATCAAAGAAAGCGAGGATCACAAGACCTGGAATGTTTTTTTGAAGCCTGATTTGCGCTGGAGCGACGATGAGCCGTTAACGAGCGATGACGTGGTTTTTACAATTGACACGATAAATGATTCGGAGTCGCGCTCGCCGCTTACGCCCCTGTGGCAAGGTGTTACCGTGGAGCGCTTGAGTGAACGCGAAGTGCGATTTTCACTGCGAACTGCCTACGCTTTTTTTGAGACGAGCCTTCAAAACCTTCACGTGGTGCCGCGTCATATTTTTGGCACCATCCCTCCCGCTAATTTGCGGCTTTCAAGCTACAACTTGGAGCCGGTCGGCAGTGGGCCGTATCGTTTCCGAAACTTCATCAAACGAAAGGATGGATTTATTACCGACTATTTTACTGAAGCCAATCCCAATTATCCCGAGGGTGAGGTTTTGATAAAAAATCTGGCGGTTAAATTTTTTGATTCTTACGAGAACGCGCTCAACGCCTTTAATCGGCGAGAGATTGACGGCTTAGGAGGACTGGATTATCGCGCGCTGGATAAGGTAAAAATCAGTCACGCCACGACTGTGGTTCCGATGCCCCGATATTATGCCATCTTCCTTAATCAGAATGCGCATTTGGGGCTCAAAGATATCGCCGTGAGAACAGCGCTGGCCCGCGCCGCTGATCGCGAGACCGTTTTAGGCAATGTTCTACGGGACAACGGACTATTAATGTACGGCCCACTTCATCCCGGAATTGAGGGTTATGTTTCAACCTTCGCCAATATTGATCGGTATGATCCCGAGGGGGTGGCGAAAATTTTGGACGTGGCGGGGTGGAAGTTAAAAACTGACGGCGTTCGGGCGAAAACAATTGGCGGCGGGGAGGTTCAACTTTCTTTTGATTTGGTAGTTCCCGATATTTCTTTCTTAAAAGACGTGGCGGTAATTTTACGCGATGCTTATCAGCGCGTCGGTATCCGATTGAACATTCAACTGCTGTCGCCAGCGGAGATTAACGCCCACTCGCTTAAGGAGCGAGATTATCAAATGATTCTTTTTGGAAATATCTTAAAAAACACTCCGGATGTTTTTTCCTTTTGGCACTCTTCGGAGCGTTTCTTTCCTGGATTGAATCTGTCGCTTTATGAAAATCGCGGAGTTGATGCAATGCTGGAATCGGTGCGGAAAGATTTTGATCGGACTTCCCGACTAAATACCCTGACTCGGTTGCAAGCTTCTATACATAATGATTATCCGGCAGTGTTTCTTTTTTCACCAAGTTATCTTTATATTCACCAGAAAGACCTTGGTGGGTTTACGACACAATTCATCGCCACGCCTTCCGAGCGATTTCGCGATGTAGCTCATTGGTTTTTGAAAACTGCCAGGGTTTTGCGCTAGTCTAAACTTCTTCCCTCACATAAAGCGCTCAATGGGCGCCTTGCGTGAGGGCGGAAAAAGACAGGGTTCGCGTGGGCTAGAGTTCGCTTTCGCTGACGGTCGAGCGACGAAAGGAAAGCTAGCCCTGTTACGCGCAATGCGCCCCAGTGAAGCGCGTCCGTTTTATTCGGGCGAGTGGTGAAATGGCAGACACGTAGGCTTCAGGAGCCTATGGCCGCAAGGCTGTGAGGGTTCAAATCCCTCCTCGCCCACTCCGGATGATGATTTATCCGACAGACCCCGCTTCACTATGGCGCTTTGCGTGGAACGATTCATTTTTCTTTTTTCGCCTCGCGCAGTTTAATCTCATTATCAACTAATAATAAAAATATAGATCTATGATTCGAAAAGAACATTCTAGTCCCAACAGCTCCCATCGGGGGGGACATAAACCAACCGGAGCGGCCGATGCCTTGCGCTTTGTTCCGGTCGGTGGCTTAGAAGAAGTCGGTCGCAACATGATGTTTTTTGAGTACCAGGATGAAATCGTGTTGATTGACGCGGGGATTCAATTTCCCGAGGAGGAAACTCCGGGGGTTGATTTTATTATTCCCAACGTTAGCTACTTGGAGTCAAAGAAACAGAATATCCGCGGGTTGATTTTATCGCACGCGCATTTTGATCACGTGGGGGCGATTCCCTACCTAATTGAAAAACTGGGTAATCCGATTATCTACACCACCGACTTGACCAAGGCGATGGTGGAGCGCAGACAAGACGAATTTCGTAACGCGCCAAAACTGCGTTTTCAGATCGTGAAGCACGGCGACCGAGTGCCGATCTCCAAACACTTTACCGCCAACTTTTTTGAAATGGCGCACACCATTCCGGATACGATTGGTGTTTCGCTGGAAACTCCCGTCGGCAACATGGTGCACTACGCCGACTTCCGTATTGATTATGACGAGAACGGCAAGCCCCAGGGATTGGATCACCTAGAAGCCTTGAGTCGCCAAGGGGTTCACACTCTGTTTGTTGACAGCACCAACGCCGACAAGGAGGGTTTTTCGATGTCAGAAAAAACCGTGGAGATGAATCTGCAAAAATTATTTGAGGTGGCCGAGGGACGGATTATTCTGGCCACTTTCTCATCCATGATTTCACGCATCTCGGAGATTATTGCCATCGCCGAACGGCTTGGCCGCGTGGTGGCGATCAATGGAAGATCGATGAAAGAAAACATCAACATCGCCCAAAACTTGGGCTATATCAAGGCCAAAAAAGGGCATCTGATTCCAGTGGAAGAGGTGCATAAACATCGGGATAATAAAGTTTTGATTTTAACCACCGGCGCGCAGGGACAAGAGAACGCGGGATTGATGCGCATAGCGAACGGCGATCATCGCCATGTCTCGGTTAAACCTCACGACACGATCATCTTTTCGTCGTCGGTGATTCCGGGCAATGAACGGAGCGTACAAAATCTAAAAGACACGCTTGCTCGCCAAGGCGCGATTGTTTATCAAAACTCTGACATTGACATTCACTCCAGCGGACACGCTCCCAAGGATGAGTTGATCATGGTCATCAAACTTACGAATCCAAAGTTTTTGGTGCCGATTCATGGTCATTATTTCAAGCGCGCCGCCAACTGTAAAAATGGACATTTGGCCGGCATGCCCAAAGAAAATACTTTTTTGCCGGACAATGGACACGTGGCGGAATTGACCAAAGATACTTTCGTCATCACCAAGGAAACTATTCCTGCTTTCTATGTGATGGTGGATGGGCTTGGCGTGGGCGACGTGGAGGAGGTGGTTTTGCGAGACCGGAGAGTTTTGGCGCAGGAGGGTATGGTGGTAATTATCGCCTCGGTGAATAAGACAACCGGAAGGTTGTTAAAAAATCCCGACATTATTTCGCGCGGATTTATCTTCTTAAAAGAAAACAAGGAAATTCTGGAAGAAGTTCGGCGCAAAATTAAAGGACTGCTCTCACGCATACCGGAACAACGAATGGATGCCGACTACCTAAAGACGCTGATTCGTGATCAGATCGGGCAGTTTTTGTTTACCAAAACTCATAGGCGACCGATGGTGTTGCCCGTAGTCATTGAGTTGTAGATGGAAGCTTTTCATTTGCCTCATTTTTTTGTTGCGGGTCCCGGTGCTTAACTGTGTATTTATATGTTTTTTTGATAAAAAAACCGACCCGGGGTGGGGTCGGCGTTGCGGTGACGGAAGATGCGACTTCTAAAAGTCGTTGCTCCAGCCGCAATCGGGACAATGCTTGGTGTTGCGCTCGACATCAACCACTGCATGAGAATGCGAACAGTTTTTCCGCAGTTGGTCCCGCTCTCTTTCCAGGACTTCCTTTTCAACCTTATTCACCAGAAGGCGATGCCCAATTTCGGTTAGGCGTTCTTGGACGTATTGGCTAAACTCCGCATCGACGGGTTTTGATTCGGTCGCAAGTCGTAGATTCATGATCGGATTAAGACAATCCGCGAGCCGTTCCGGCGAAGAGTGGCGTTTCTGGCGTGAACTTCCATTGCCTTGGCTAGGGTGGCGGACTTTTTCTTGGCGA
>ERZ1292629.2063-Hain-H43-01um-R1-2063-length-17960-cov-6_pt1 | contig 17960 bp, 14 predicted proteins | sample MGYA00564399_ERZ1292629 | MGnify/ENA primary metagenome ERZ1292629 (study PRJEB36523, sample SAMEA6512636) | groundwater metagenome | collected 2019-01-08 | study: AquaDiva: Metagenomics assemblies of 32 groundwater samples
CCTATTTATGAGCTATCCACTCCTTTCTTGGTAACAGTTTTAATGAGCTGGAACGCGGATTGCGGAATAAAGGCGATTCTGCTATATTACTCGGGTATTTAGCCAATAATTGGCAGTGAGGGAGAAATGGAGAGGGCAGTAGCCCTATACATTTCGACCGACCTGCCCGCCAATGCCAGAGCGATGATAGCGGTATTTTGTAGAAAATGACATATTTACACTACAACCTATACAACTTACATTTGTACATCAGGCGATGGCAGGCGGGGCGAACCAATTTTATTGTACCAAGTTAAGTTATTTAATTTTTTAAAATGATCACAAAAACAAACACAAAAATCGACGAAATGCTATCCGCCGGAGCGCATTTTGGATATACGAGAACGCGAAGGCATCCTTCCGTCAAGCCGTATGTTTTGGGCACCAAAAACCGCGTAGACATTATGGACATTGAAAAAACCGAAGTCCTCTTATCCCGAGCCAAAGAATTCGTAAAATCGCTCGGAGCTACCGGCAAAGTTATCATTTTTATCGGCTCAAAACCGGAAGCCAAGGAGGCCATTAGGGGCGCGGCGGAAGAAACAGGAATGCCGTATGTCACGGAACGGTGGATAGGCGGGACGCTCACTAATTTTGTGGAAATAAAAAAGCGCATAGACAAGTTGGCCGACCTTTTGGAAAAGAGGGAAAAAGGAGCGACACAAGTCTACACAAAAAAAGAGAGATTGCTCATAGACAGAGAAATAATCCGTCTGGAGAAATACTTTTCCGGGCTTTCTTCTCTCAAGAATTTGCCGGCGGCGGTTTTTGTCGTTGATTCAAAAAAAGAAAATATAACCGTTGCGGAATGCCGCAAAATGAATATTCCCGTGGTCAGTCTTTCAAACTCCGATTGCGACTTGAAACAAATTACTTACCCGATAGTGGGCAACGACTCGTCCGTTTCCAGCATCTCGTTTTTTGTTCGCGAAATAACGGAAGCGTATAAGGAAGGACAGGGAACGCAAAACGTAGAACGTGTAGCGTAAAACGTAAAACGCAAAATTTAAAATGTAAAATATGGAATTCGAAAAGTTGCAAGTTGCAAGTTATAAATGTTTTTTATGATTACCACCGATCAAATCAAAGAACTGCGAGACTCTACCGGCGTTTCCGTAATGCAATGCAAAAAAGCCCTTCTAGAAGCGGGGGGCGACAAAAACAAAGCTCTCTTGATATTGAAAAAAAAGAGCCGCGACATTGCCGACAAAAAATCCGGACGCGCGCTCGGGGCTGGGGTCGTGCAGGCGTATATTCACGCGGGAGGAACAGTCGGGGTTATGGTGGAGCTCTCTTCGGAGACCGATTTCGTGGCAAAGAACGAAGAATTTAAAAAAATGGCTTACGATATAGCCATGCACATAGCGGCATCCAATCCGGAATACCTAAAAAACGAAGATATCCCCGACGAGGCGAGGAAAGCAGTCGGCGAAATGATGGAAAGGGAAATTGACGCGCAGGGGAAAAAAGACAAAGCCATAAGGGAAAAGATATTGAAGGGCAAACTCGACGCTTATTTCACCGAAAGAGTATTGCTTTCACAGCCATTTATCAAGAATAGCGACATTACCATAGCTATCCTTATAGACCAGGCAATCCAAAAATTTGGAGAAAAAATAGAATTGTCGCGATTTGTCCGCTTTTCGGTATAATGAAACTATATGATTGTTGCCCTTTCTCTTTTTGTTGCCCTTTCTCTTTTTTTGACCACAATGCTTCTTTTTCGTGTTTGGGAAATTCGCGTTGGCAGGATTGCCGTAAGCGAGGAAAAAATACAGGAAAAGATTTTTTCAATTGACGAAACGGAAGAAAAACTTGAGGATTTTTTCGGGAAAGCGAATGCTTTTTTATACCACGCGGGGACGCTGTCTTTCTCACATTTGGCCGTTTTTTTGCGACAGGTTGGGGAGTCGGCGCGTTCGGAGTGGAAAAAATTCAGAACTCGTCTGCCAGCGCATTTGCCGAATCGCGCGGAGGGGTCGTCTGTGTATCTTAAAGACATCTCGGCTCACAAAGACGAGGTGAGGAGGGATAATGGGTACCATGGGGACTAGTTTTTAGCTTATAGCTGTTAGCTTTTAGGAAAATACAAAATACTAATATTTGTTTCGGTGTTGTTTTTGTTGTAAATTGTTAGTTGTGAATTATTAGTTTTTTAAGTTGCCGCCTTAGCTGTTTTGGTAGGCCCGACAAGGTGTGGGCGGAAACAAGTGTGTTAGATTGAAAGTATAATTTGCCGCCTTAGCTCAGTTGGTAGAGCGTCGCTTTTGTAAAGCGAGGGTCCTCGGTTCAAGTCCGAGAGGCGGCTCCAGAATCCGATTTTCAGACAAAACAAACAAACTGCTTTGCTTGAGCTCGGACTTGAACGCCGCCCGCCCGTACCGAGTGGTACATTCTGGCGAGGAGGTGCCCAGGCCGAAGACTTGTGACGACGAGCCGAGAGCCACGGGAAAGTCCGAGAGGCAGCTCTGGCGGGATAAATATATCAATACTACGCTTTTGCCTGTCTCGTAGTAAGCAATTTCCACCTTTTCTTTTTTGATGGACGGTTATTGTTTTTACCAACATCGCGCTCATGTTTCCTTAAATTTCCAGTATACTATACTAATTATGCATGTCGACTATTTCAAAAAAGAAAATGGCCACCGTGAAAACCCTATACGGCTCGTTTAGATGTGTTTTTGAACCGGAATCTGATATGGGTGGATTTGTAGTTGAATCCCCAAAAGTACAGGGAGCGGTGTCGTGGGGCAAAAACTTTGCTGAAGCGAAGCGTATGATTACAGAAGCAATAGAAGGAGTTGTAGAAGCGCGGGCGATTGCCGAAGCTGAACGTCAAGGCGTGGTACGCCTTACCAATCGTTCCATCAACAATCGTTTAGTACGAGCATTATACCCATCCTTGCGGCGCGAGTTGTAATAGCAAAATTATTACGGGCTGGATTCCGTTTCCTATATGCTCGTGGTAGCCACTACATTTTTAAAAATGATGTTTCCGGACGTATGACAAGCATTCCCGTACACAGCGGTAAAGATGTTGGCAGACCCCTTCTTAGTAAAATACTAAAGCAAGCAGGTATTTCGATTGAGCGCTTCCTAAAGCTCTGACGATATAGGCGGATTAGTAATCTTTTTCCCCGACTCCAGAAATATAAAAGCCCGGCGTAAACCGGGCTTTTTTTCGCGCAGAGGCGGAGATTATTACTACAGTGGCCGTGACGGGAACTTGACCACCATGATGATTCCGCCGACGGCGATGCCGATGATCTGGATCGCTATCATTGAAACGAACACAACTTCGGCGATTCCCATGCTAGTCTCCCTTTGTTTCGTAATCATCCGGCCACGAGGGTGGCCAAAGAACCCAGAGTCCGCCACCGACGGTGAATAGGCCAAGCAGGCCCATCGCCAAAACGAAAAACAACGAGCTGATTTCTTGAGGTGACATGGTCCCTCCATTAGTCCCGCGCGGCGAGCTATTGGGTAATTATACCGCACCACCCCCTTTTTGTCAATAGGGGGTATTTTCGTTGCTGCGGCTGCGTTTTTGTGCTATTTAAAAAGGAATGGATTATGCTAAATCCCCGTATTTCCATGTTGGACAGGCAGGGGAGCTTACCGGCCGCGATCGCACGCTGTATAGGGCGCTTGAGATGTTGCCAGGTGTTTTGTCGTGGGGGACTATTTTACTGACGATTTTTCTTTCGGCCTTTTTCCCAATCGCGGCGACATTTTTTATTATAATCTTTGACCTCTATTGGTTTCTTAAAACGGTTTACCTTTCAATACACTTGCGCGAGAATTGGAAAAGAATGAAATATAATATGGCGTTTAATTGGAACGAACGCCTTAAGCACCTTAAATATGGCCATGTGATGCACTTAGTGATTTTGCCGTTTTATAATGAAAGCTACGAAGTGGTGGAGAAAAGCGTAGCCTCTCTTTTGTCGGCAAATTTTGACCGCAAAAAGATATCCGTAGTTTTGGCAGCGGAAAAAAGGGGGGGGAAGGAAGCCGAAGATATAGCAAGGAGAATTATGGAAAAATATGCCAAAGGATTCGCTCATTTTTTGGTAACCAAACACCCTACCGATGTCTCGGGCGAAATGGCCGGCAAGGGCTCAAATATTTCGTATGCCGCCGAGGAGGCGCGAAAAAAAATACTGAACGCCAACAACATCTCTTACGAAAATGTCATAGTGTCGGCGTTTGATATAGACACAGTCGTGTATCCCGAATATTTCAGCTGTCTGACTTGGAATTTTCTTACGACAGAAAATCCTTACAAGGCTTCTTATCAGCCGGTGCCTGTTTACAACAACAACATCTGGTTTGCGCCGGCGCTTTCTCGCGTGGTGGCGTCGTCGGGCACTTTCTGGCAGATGATACAGCAGGAAAGGCCGGAGCGATTGGCCACTTTTTCATCGCATTCCGTGCCATTCAAGCCCCTTTATGAAGGGGGGTATTGGCAGAAAAATATGGTTTCCGAAGACTCGCGCATTTTTTGGAATTTGTACATGGCAAACAACGGCAATTACCGCGTGGTGCCGATATCTTACCCGCTTTCCATGGACGCTAATTTGGCGCCGACCTTTCTGCAAACGGCCAAAAATATTTACAAACAGCAAAGGCGCTGGACATGGGGCGTGGAGAATGTGCCATATATACTGTTTAGTTTTCTGAAAAATAAGGAGATACCTATCCGCAAAAAAATAAACATGGCTTTCATGCAGGTGGAAGGTTTTTGGTCGCTTGCCACCAATCCGATTTTTATTTTTCTTTTGGGGTGGCTTCCCCTAGTCTTGGGGGGGCGCGAGTTTAACGCGACAATACTTTCATACAATCTGCCGATTATGACGCGGGACTTGATGATTCTGGCCATGGCCGGTTTGTTTTTTTCGGCCTATCTTTCCATGAAATTTTTGCCGGAAATGCCGAAAGAATTTAAAAACAGGAAACGCAAAAGGATTTATATGATTATTCAGTGGCTTCTCATTCCCGTTACCATCACCATTTTCGGGGCTATTCCGGGACTTGAAGCCCAGACGCGCATGATGCTCGGAGGGAAGTTTAGATTGGGTTTCTGGGTCACACCGAAATACCGGAAGTCAATTTTATAATTTAGAATTTTTAATTTCCAATCAATTATTAAATTTAAAATGTTTAAAAGTTGAGTCATTAAAAATTTACTGAAAATTTTAAATTAAAAATTGAAAATTATGTTGGAAAAATGTCAGCTTTTCTGTATAATCTAGACCATGAGTCCAAACTTGGTACAGCCAAAAGAGCGTGGTCACTTACACCCGATAACGCACGTTATTAATGATATCGTGCGGATTTTTGATGAACTTGGTTTTACGGTGGCAGACGGTCCAGAGGTGGAAACCGAACATTATAATTTTGATGCTTTGAATGTCCCGCCGAATCACCCCGCGCGCGACATGTGGGATACTTTTTGGCTTAAAACGCCGATTCACGCGGATTTAGACACGGATTCACGCGGATATAATATCAGCGAAAATCCGCCCAAAAGTCAGCGAAAATCAGCGCTTTTGTTAAGAACCCACACTTCGCCGGTCCAAATTCGTTATATGGAGAAAAATGCTCCGCCGATAAGCATTATTGTCCCGGGCAAGGTATTTCGCTATGAAGCGACAGACGCGACGCACGAAGCTCAATTTTATCAGTTGGAGGGGCTTATGATAGACAAAGATATTACCCTCGCGACAATGAAAGGGGTTTTGGAAGTATTTTTTTCTAAGTTTTTTAAAAAAGAAATGCATGTGCGTCTAAGGCCAAGCTACTTTCCGTTCGTTGAACCGGGGGCAGAAATAGACATGTCGTGTTTTAAATGTTCACCCGTCAAAATTTTAGAACAAAATTTAGGAGGGCAAGGGCAAGATAATGAAGCGAAAACATGTGGCCTATGCAAAGGAAATGGATACATAGAACTGGCGGGGGCGGGGATGGTCCACCCGGTAGTTCTAAACAATGTCGGCATTGATCCGCGCAAGTGGCAGGGATTCGCTTTTGGTTTTGGCATAGACCGCTTACTCATGCTCAAGTACGGGGTTGATGATATTCGCAAATTGTACGATGGAGACCTACGTTTAGTAACACAGTTTTAGATATGAAAATCTCACTGAATTGGTTGCAAACTTATTTTGACAAACCGCTTTCTGAACCGGAAGAAATTTCTAGGCTGTTTACCATGCGCGCTTTTGAACTTGAGGGGATAGAAACGATTGGCAACGACACGATTTTTGATTTCAAAATTTTGCCGAACAGAGCTCACGATTGTTTGGGCCACGATGGCATCGCGCGCGAACTGTCGGTGCTTAGCGGAATACCATTAAAGTCAAAAGTCAAAAGTCGAAAGTGGAAAGTGGAAAATACCAAACATGAATTAAAGATTGTGGTTGAAAACCAAAATCTATGCCGGAGATACGCGGGGAGAATTATTGAAAATATTTCGGTAGCGGAGTCGCCGGACTGGCTAAAAAGACGATTGGAGGCGATAGGCCAGCGTTCCATCAATAATGTGGTGGATATCACCAATTACGCGATGTTTGCGACCGGCCAGCCGATGCACGCCTTTGACCTCGACAAATTGGCAAAAAACGGGAATGAAGTGGAAATAATCGTACGCGCGGCTAAATCGGGAGAGAAGCTCGTGACGCTTGACGAAAAAGACATATCGCTTGACGAAACAATGCTTGTCATAGCCGATAGCGAAAAACCGCTGGCGCTTGCCGGAATAAAAGGCGGTAAGTGGGCAGAAGTGGACGAAAACACAAAAAACATAATTTTGGAAAGCGCTAATTTCGAACCAATCGGCGTAAGAAAAACTTCACAAAAAGTCGGCATTCGCACCGATTCGGAAAAAAGATTTGAAAATGAAATTACGCCGGAACTCGCAGAACGGGCGATGGAGAAAGCTACTGCCCTATTTAGCGAATTTGCCCGAACCGATAAGACAAAAATAGGGGAGGTGTTTGATGTGTATCCGCGCAAGCGCAATCCATACAAAGTTGGAGTTTCAGTTTCCGAAGTAAACAAATTGCTCGGGACAAAAATGACCGAGGAGGATGTTGAAAAAATCCTTAGACAGCTTGGATTTGAGTACGAAATTGTTGAAAATCCGATTGCCCGCGTTCTTGAGATCGCGCCTAAATATTTGGGCGTGCCATATAAATATGGCGCGAGTATCTCTTTTGATGCGCCGGAATTTTTTGATTGCGCCTCGTTTATTGCCTATTTATTTTCTCAGGCGGGGGTTCAAATTCCTAGGATTTGCATTGACCAGTATATTTACGGAGAAAATATAAATAAAGATGATTTAAGGCCGGGGGATTTGGTTTTTGCGGCAACAGGTATTACGAAACATATTACTCGCTATGAATCTGTTGAATTTCTGCCGGGCGTAAAAGTTTCCGGGGGGGTAGATCATCTTGGTTTATATTTGGGTAATAATGAAATTATTCACACAACAGAAAAAGTCGGTAATGTTTTGAAGGAAAAAATGGATGAAAGCCCGACATTTAAAAATATAATAGGATTTAGGAAAATTTACGGTATTGATGAGCCAAGATTTATTGTTACCGTTCCAATAGAACGCTTAGACCTTATGAGTAAGCGTAGTTTCTTAGTGTCGGGTAATAAAGAAGACCTGATTGAAGAAATCGGTCGAATATACGGCTATGAGAAAATATCATCGAGTACGCCGCCGAAAGCTGACAAAAAACCGGAAATAAATAAGACGCTCTATTATGCCAATATTATCCGCGAGACGCTTGTTAACTTGGGTTTTTCCGAGGTGATGACTTACGCGCTTACTTCGGATGGGGAAGTGGAACTTCAAAATCCGATGGCGGAGGACAAGAAATTTTTGCGTAAAGAATTAACACTAAGAATTGAAAAGAGTTTGGAAACGAATGTCAAAAACGCGCCGCTTTTGGGAATTGAGCAGGTTAAAATTTTTGAAATAGGCAAAGTTTTCTCTAAAGACGGAGAACATACCTCTTGCGCCCTTGCCGTGTCCGCGCAGAAGAAAAGTCCGACCGCGGCCGTTTTTGCGGAAGCCAAACAAGCCATAGAAAAGATTCTGAATACCCACTTGGCGGTTCAACCGCCAAGTGGGGGAATTTGGGAGTTTAATTTCGATGAATTGATTATAAAATTGCCTGAACCGGCAAGATATGAAATTCCGGAGACCCCAACCGCTGTATTTAAGCCGATTTCAATGTACCCTTTCGCGCTCCGCGACATTGCGGTGTTTGTGCCGAGCGGGACGGACGAGAATGAAGTAAAAAAGATTATAGAGAGGGAGGCGGGAGAATTGCTTATGAGGAACGACCTATTTGATAAATTTGAAAAGAGTGGAAAAATTTCCTACGCCTTTCATTTGGTTTTCCAGTCTCACGAAAAAACCCTTTCCGATGAGGAACTTAATGAAATTATGAATAAGGTAACAGATTCGCTTAATAGTAAAAAAAGCTGGCAGGTGAGGTAAACCAATAAATAACAAATAACTTATAACAAATAATAAATCCCGTAGTGAAAATGGCACTAGTGAAATTTTATTATTTTAAAAATAACAATGTCAGAAGTTATTAAATCTAATATGAAAATAATGGCAAAGACTGCTCCAGTAAGAGCGGTGCCATTTTCTACTACCGGATGAAACTCAACGTCCCATGTTATTCTCAATTTCTGGATGTCGCGGACCAATACTGGATGCCGAGAGCCTGCGGCATGACTTGTCTAAAAATGGTTTTAGATTTTCACGGGAAAGAAACTCCGTCAATTCTTGAAATGTGCCAAACGGGGGAGAAAGACGGCGGATACGGCAAACACGGTTGGTTCCACGATTACTTTTTAAAAGTGGCGAAAGAGCATGACTTGGAAGCGGAGCGGGGAGAGAAAATAGGAGAAATTATGGGCTTGCAAAAAATACATGACGAACTTAAGGCTGGGTATCCGATTATTGTTTCAACAACCAAGCATATTCTTGGCCAGCAAAAATTTCATATGGTTGTTTTGACGGGATATGAAGAAGACGAAGACAGCTCAATCGTGGGATTTTATTTCAACGAACCGGAATCACTGTATCGGGAAGAGGGAAAAGATGTTTTTGTTGATATTGAATCGTTTAAATATGGTTGGCGGAGGATGGCGATATTTATTAGCCCTAGCTCTTGATGACAATTTTGCCTATAGGCAAAACTGTCATCCGATTATCTTATCGGGGGTTACAGGCAAAGAGTTGTGTTTTTTAGTTTATTTCGCCTAGCGAGGAGCATGTGAATGTGTAACCACATTCACAATGTCCGAGCGACTTTGTTTTATTCATAAAACAAGAAGTACTCCTGTGGTGCGACGGCGAATTAAAGGTTTAATACCTCGGGACTTGCCCCGAGGAACCTTTATATTCCTTATTCTAATGTTCTCAAGAACATTAGAATAAGGAATATTTCTGTGGAAAAAAAGAAAACGCCCCCCACGTGGTTTTTGTGGGGGGGCGGGAAAATCAGAGAAGCGGCTTTTTGGCGAATGGACCGCCTTCGCCGATTCGGCCGGCCCCGACCATCCTTATGTTTATCTGCGCACCGTCGGCTCTAACACCGAAAAACGATACATCGCTATGGCCGATAAGCATGCGCACAGCGTCATGTATCGAAACTCGCGAGACGCCGGTAAAGGTAAAACCTTTTCCGGTCCAGCCGACATACCAGTCCGCCGTGTATTCCGTCGGCGCCAAGACTACGTAATCCCGCCAGCCGCCCAATATTGGAATGTGAAATATTGGCCACGCCGACGTTGTGCCGGAGATTCCTTTGCAGTGCACCATCCCCTCTGTCGATAGATATCTTACTTCCCCTGACTTCAATTGGCGATTATTCCAGAAGTGGGTCTTTTGCGGCTCTTCCTTGAGTGTCCCGGAGATCAAATACATAAACGGGACTGCTATGAGGTCGGCCAATTGCGCCAGCTGTCCAAGCGGTTCAATGCGAATTGCCTTTTCCACAGCGCTCTCCTTCGGTTGCGGTTCAATAGGGAAAGCAATTCCAGTCGTCGCTAGAGCAAAGACGAGCAGAAATGCTCCAAACATGTTTTTAAGGAACACATCATCCTCCTTGTTTGTGTTTGGGAGTAGGGAAAGAAACTGCTTGATAGTGTATTATAATTTTAGTAAAAAGTCAAGTTTTTGGGGGCAGGATTTACCCACAAAAATCGCTGGTAAGCGGGGTTAAAATATGCTAATATTTAAACATGAGAGAGGCCTAAAATGTGGCCTAAATTAAGGAAAATAACGATAGCCCAACATGGCAATGTTTTATTAAAAGACAGAATCATTTATCCCATCTCAATTTTGCGTCTTACGGGATATTAGAGAATGATTTATTAAGTAAGGTAACTTCTTGTTCGGCGCGGCGCTTCGCCCATCAAGGTAACTGCCTATTCGACAGACGCACCGCGCGAAACAGGTAGAGGCAAAATTGGGACGGGATGCTCATTGTCGTAGTTGTATAACTCGGCATGAGCCTCGTTATACAAACGACAATGGCAAAAGGAAACGGACATCATTATAACGCGGAGGACATCTCCGTTTTGGAGGGGCTTGAGCCTGTCCGCAAAAGACCCGGGATGTATATTGGCACGACCGGACCGGACGGACTTCACCATCTTGTTTGGGAGATTTTTGACAACTCGCGCGACGAGGCGATGGGCGGTTTTGCCAATCATGTTGAGGTAGTTTTTCTTCCCGAGAACGGAATACGCATCACCGACAATGGCCGCGGCATTCCCGTTGATATTCACAAAAAGACGAAAGTTTCCGCGCTTGAAACCGTAATGACTACCCTTCACGCGGGCGGAAAATTCGGCGGAGAGGGTTACAAAGTTTCCGGCGGTTTGCACGGAGTGGGAGCTTCGGTGGTGAACGCTCTTTCCGAATACGCGCGGGTGGAAGTGCATCGCGACGGAGGCAAATACGCCCAGGAGTATTCGCGCGGAAAGAAAAAGGCGGCCGTCAAAAAATTAGGCAGTTCAAAACAAAACGGCACAATCGTTTTGTTCCAGCCCGACACGGAAATTTTCAAGGAAATAAAATTTGACTGGAATACGGTGGTGAATCGCCTGCGCGGGCAAGCCTATCTTGTAAAGGGGATGCGGGTTCATGTGATTGACGCGCGCGACTATGTCGGAAAGTTTGATTTGGACAAAGTTTTTTATTTCTCCGAACTTGGAATTGAAGCCCCATCAATGTCGTTTTATTTTGAAGGCGGACTGCTTTCACTTGTCAAATTTCACAACCAAACCTATAAACCGGTTCACAAAAATATTTTTTATGTTGAGAAAGAATCCGAGAATGTGAATGTGGAGGTATCGCTTCAATATGTAGACGACATATCTTCGCGCATTTACGCTTACGCCAACAATATCCCGAATCCGGTTGGCGGGACGCACGTAACAGGTTTCAAGACCGCGCTCACCCGCATTCTTAACAGTTACGGACGGAAAAACAACATCATTAAAGAAAAAGAAGAGAATCTTACGGGCGAAGATGTTCTTGAGGGCATTACCGCCGTGGTGTCCATAAAGATGGGTCCGGAAATTCAGTTTGAGGGGCAGACCAAAGAAAAATTGGGCAGTATGGAAGCCCAAAGCGCCGTCAGTACCGTTTTCGGCGAAGCCTTCAGCGCGTTTCTGGAAGAACATCCCGAAGACGCCAAGGACATAATCGGCAAGGTGTTACTCGCGCTTCAGGCGCGCAAAGCCGCCAAAGCCGCCAAAGATAGCGTTCTGCGCAAGGGCGCGCTTGAGGGGCTGACCTTGCCGGGCAAGCTTGCGGACTGTCAGACGCGCGATGCTTCTGAATCCGAGCTATTCATAGTGGAAGGCGATTCCGCAGGCGGGTCGTCAAAAATGGGACGTGACCGCCGGACACAGGCCATCTTGCCGCTTAAGGGAAAAATTTTGAATGTTGAGAGGGCGCGTCTCGACAAAATGCTCGCTTCAGTGGAAATAAGGTCGCTTGTGGTGGCGCTAGGCACGGCTATCGGCGACACATTTGATTTAGGGAAACTCCGCTATCATAAAATAATTATCGCCACCGATGCCGACGTTGACGGAGCGCACATACGCACGCTTTTACTCACTCTTTTTTACAGATATTTCCGTCCGGTAATTGACGGCGGGTTTATTTATATCGCCCAGCCTCCGCTCTACAAAATATCCCGCGGCAAAGATGTTCAATACGCTTATTCCGAAGAGGAAAAAGTGCGGTTGCTTGGGAAAGACGCAGTTGCCGCGGGAGGAGAAGGAAACGGACTTGACGCGGAAAACGCGGAAGAAATACCAGACGAGGTTCCATCAGAAACAACGACTCAAGACGATAAAGAAGAGTCTGTTTCTAGCGGGGCAAAAAGTCGGAAGATATCTATTCAACGCTACAAAGGTCTCGGTGAAATGAATCCAGAAGAACTTTGGGAAACGACCATGGATCCGGAAAAGCGCGTTTTGAAAAAAGTGAAGATAGAAGACGCGGAAGAAGCGGAAAAAGTATTTGAAACCCTGATGGGAACGGATGTGCCGGCCCGCAAGTCGTTTATTCAATCAAACGCCAAAATGGCAAATATTGATACTTAAAATAACTAATAACTAATAACTAATAACTAATAACTAATAACTAATAACGGACAATTAATAATTAATAACCAATAATAATATGGCAAAAGGAAACGAGTCCCAGCGTAAGGAAAAGAAAAAGCCGAAAAAAGGAAAATAGTAAACAAGAAAAAATTTCCCGTTGTGGCGGGGAGTTCTTGAACAAAAATCCCCGTGCTCTGCTTGAGATACGGGGTTTTGTAAATGGTCATTATGGAATACTGACGGTAATTTGGGGAAAGAGCTTTTTCCATTCTTGCAATCGGCTACCGACAGCCCGAGGTCCTATCGCAATGACGTGTGTTTCTTTGTGGGAAAAATACGGTTTGTATTGGGTTTCCGGATAAAGTCTGTCCACATAGTATTTCACGTCAAGACCCCTAACCTTAAGCAGGTTATCTCGTCGCTCCGGACGCGAGTAACGCAACTCCATCGGTGGAACACAAATTTCATATCCTCCGATAAGTCCGGCTACAGTGTTTTCCATTGAGGCGATACGAGCCACCATGTAGTAATAATGCGGAAGAGCGGCCATTTCGGAGCCATGGGCAAAACTATGTCCAACTACCCCCATGCTTTTGGTGTGGTGTTCGAGGAGGATAAGGACGCCGTGCGGTTTGTTTACTGCGAGAGCGGCACTTATTATTTTTTTCGCCCTCTCCAGTATTTTACGCTTTATGGCAGCCTGCTCTTCTGGTTTTCCAGCGGTTTTGAGAAGCTTTTTTACCGCTTTGGATTCTTTGCTTATGAGCATAATGCCCTCGCGTGGCAAATAACATCTGAACCTCTGACCGAAATTTACACGAAAACAATTCTTTGTCAATAGGAACAAACGGGGCGAACCGCTTTCAGGAAATTAAAAAAGGGAACCACGAAGTTCCCGTTTTGATACTGCGCATGGCGCTTCAGCCATGCAGACCGTCAGATGAGGTTGCTTGGCTGACCAATTTGCGAACGAGATGCCGATCATTGGCGACTTGTTCCGGCGTTTGTTCTCTCGGTCCGGAAGGATTGTGAATGATGTCTGGCAGGTGAAGATAACGGCATCTTTCAACATACTTCTCGAAATCACTTCTTTTGTCGCCTTTCAGCTCGCACCAGAGCTCATGCAGAATGAACCATACCCGACGTCTCATATGTTCGCGCCATTTCGTTGCCATGTTGCACCCCCTCGGAAAGGTTATTTGAAGAGCATACAACAATAGTAAAGCATTTTAATGTCAATTATGCTAGGTAAAATACTTCCGCTTGCTGGGGCGATAAAAGTTATTAACGGCACACAAAGCAAGTCCCGAGGAACCCTTATTTTTTATTTCGCCTGAGCGAGGAGCATGTGAATGTGGCCTATCGGATGTTGATAGGCGCCTGTAGACGGTAATCACATTCACAATGTCCGAGCGACTTTGTTTTATTCATAAAACAAGAAGTACTCCTGTGGTGCGACGGCGAATCAAAGGGTAAATACCGCGCGGCTCTGCCGCGCGAAAGGGCGAGCGGAGCGAGCACCTTAGCGGGTGCAGGGCTTGCCCTCTGGTTCAATACCCCTTATTCGCGATTTCCTCTTTTAATTTTTTTATAAAATTTTCAAGACTCATCTTTTCAGATTCACCCTCGCGTTTTTCTACAGTAACATTGTCTGACGCGACTTCTTTGTCGCCCAAAACCAAGAAATAGGGAACCTTGCTTGTTTTAGCATTTCTGATTTTTTTGCCGAGCGTTTCGTTGCTGTCGTCAAGTTCCGCGCGGATGCCCGATTCTTTTAATTTTGAAAAGACCGCCCGCGCGTATTCGCGGTGTTTTTCGCTGATTGGCAGGATAATCACTTGCACGGGGGAGAGCCACACAGGGAATGCTCCGGCGACATGCTCAATCAAAATTCCTATAAAACGCTCAAGTGAGCCGTAGATTACACGATGTATGGCAATAGGCGTTTTTTTGCTTCCGTCTTGGGCGGTGTATTCAAGATTGAATCGGCGCGGTTGTTGGAAGTCCAATTGAACGGTTCCCATCTGCCACTCTCGCCCAAGAGCATCTTTCATCAGGATATCAACTTTTGGACCGTAGAATGCCGCGTCGCCTTCCAGAACAAAAAAGTTCACGCCGCTGTCTTCCAGAATTTTTTTGAGTGTAGTCTCGGCTTTATTCCAGGTTTCAACATCGCCCATAAAATTTTTGGGATCTCTGGTGCCTAGTCTGAATGAATACTCGAGGCCGAAAATTGAATAAAAACGCTTGACTATATCAAACACTTCTTTGTATTCGGATTCAATCTGGTTTTCGGTGACATAAATATGGGCGTCGTCTTGGCGAAATTCTCTAACGCGCAAGAGACCATTCAACGTTCCCGACCGTTCAAAACGATGCAGTGTATCGGTGTCGGATAACCGAAGCGGTAAATCTCGGTAGCTTCTAGTTTTATGCCCAAAAACCACATGAGCGTTCGGGCAGTTCATGGCTTTTATGCCGTACTCCTCTCCTTCACCCATGTTTGCCACGAACATATCCGACCAATAATGGTCAAAATGCCCAGAGGTTATATACAATTCTTTTTTATTTAAAATCGGGGAAACGATTTCTTGATAACCCCGTTTTTGGTGTTCTTCGCGCCAAAATTTAACAAGCTCATTATAAAAGATTACGCCTTTTGGCAACCAATAAGGCATCCCCGGCGAGGTGTGATGAAACATGAAAAGATCCAATTCAGGACCAAGTTTTTTGTGGTCTCTTTTTTTTGCTTCCTCAATCATTAGCTCGTATTTCTCAAGTTCCTCTTTGTTTTTAAAAGCAAGTCCGTAAATACGAGTGAGCATCGTGTTTTTTTCGTCACCGCGCCAATAAGCTCCTGCCACGCGAGAAAGCTTGAACGCGTCGGATTTTATTTCGCCGGCATCGTCAACATGGCCTCCGCGGCAGAGGTCTATGAATTTACCGGACTTGTAAGTGGTAAGCCCTTCTTCCCTGACGTTTATTTCGTTAATTAATTCTTGTTTGTAGGGATTGTCCGAGAATATTTTTAAGGCTTCTTCTTGAGATACCGGCGTGGGGGTAAACTGTCCCCAGGTTTTTAGGATTTCCCGCATCCGCTTTTCTATTTTGGGGAGCTCGGTGTCGTTTATCGGCGAAGAAAATTCGAAATCATAATAAAATCCGTTATCTATTGCGGGGCCGATTGTCGGTTTCGCGTCCTGGTATAACTCCAAAACAGCCGCGGCTAAAAGGTGGGCCAGCGAATGGCGTATTTTCGTTAATTCCCCCTGATTGCTCATAGAAAAAATAATACCATTTTTTCTATTTTTTACAAACAAAAAGCGGATCACTTGGATCCGCCCGTAGTCTTTGATTCCCCTTAACTATTTTTACGCCGGACATGATGGGGGCTGAACAGTTTGCTACCCCCAGGATTAATAATTTCTCTGCCCTTGTCGTCTACAAGCCTAAGCCACGATGTGACAAGTTTCGACGTCTCTTTTGTTACATCTTGAACGAACATCGGGCAGTTTCGGTCTTTGTTCTGGAATTCGTGGAGATAACCAGGCGCAGGGACTACCTGTTGACCCTTTTCAAAAACATCCCCGTCACTTCGCTCAACCCATTCATCGGAAAAAAATATGTTGCCTGTTGGACCAACGATTAAATTACCGTCGTTGTTTACGAGTTCGAGCCATACCGCATCGGTGGTGTCCCCGAACACCAGAGACACAAGCATTTCCCGGACATAGTCTTCTCTCCGAAAATGCTCGAGATGTCCTTCTTTTGGCATAACCAACTGCCCTTTTTTAAAAGGTCTTTCCGTCGCTTCGCTCATAATTGCCTCCTTTAGGCTCTACGCTACTTCGCAGTATTCTACTTGCAAAAAAATTGTCAACCCTGTAGTGAAATTTGGCGATACGTAAAGCGCGTAAGCCATAATTGTGGTTTATCTCGCCAAATTCCACTACAGGGTCAATCCGCCCAAACCCACTATTTCAATTCTTTGACTTCTTCCGCTAGGACGCTCGTTTGGCCGTTTCGTTTGGATATGCGTCCTCGGATAACAATACATTTGTCCGGTTGCAAAAGTTCCCGCGTGTCTTTGTAAAGTTTTGGGAAAACAACAGCCTCTATTTCGTCCGTGAAATCGGCGATTTTCAAAAAGGCCATTCGTTCGTTTGATTTGGTTATTATTTCTTTTGATTCGTGAACTATGCCGGCAAGAACGGCGAGCATATCTTCCTTGAGTGTTTCCTTTATTTTTTTAACGGTCATTTCGCGTTTGTCCAATTTGTCGCGCCACTGGTCAAGCGGATGACCGGAGACATACAAACCGAGCAGTTCTTTTTCCCAGGCCAGTTTTTCGTTTTTTGTCGCCGGCGGGCAGGTTTTTAATTTGATTTCCGGCTGTGCGATATTCATTCCGCCGAACAAGGAGTCCTGGTTCGCGTTCGCGCCCGAAGCTTCGCGGTTGAAGGCAAGAGCTTCTTCCGCGTTGCCAAGAAGTTCTCCCCGTTCGCCCAGCTCATCCATCGCCCCTCCGCGAATGAGCGATTCCAGAGATTTTTTGTTTAAGTTCTTGTGTTTGACTCGGAGCAAAAAATCGGCAAAAGATTTGTATTTTCCGCCGTTCTTTCTTTCGTCAATTATGGACTCCGCGATATCGGTGCCCAGATTTTTTATACTGCAAAGGCCGAAGCGTATTTGTTCCGCGTTTTTTTCTCCGACAATAGTAAAGTCGCCGAAACTCTCGTTTACGTTCGGAGGCAATACCTTGACGCCCATTCGTTCGCACTCGGCGATTGTTTCGGCCACTTTTTCCACATCACCCGATTCGGCGGTCATTACTGCTGTCATATATGGAACAGGGTAATTGGCTTTCATATAAGCGGTTTGGTAGGCTACTTGGCCGTAGCTTGCGGCATGGGCTTTGTTGAATCCGTAGGCGGCAAACGGTTCAATAAGCTTCCACAATTCAATCGCTTTCTCCGACCGCATTCCTTTGTCCACGCACCCGGAAACAAATTTTTCTTCCTGAGCGGCCATTTCCTTGGGAATTTTTTTACCCATGGCTTTGCGGAGAGTGTCGGCTTCAAGCCATGAATAACCGGCTAGTTTGATGGCTATCATCATAACGTCGTCCTGATAAGTAATGACCCCGTAAGACTGGTCAAGAATTTCTTCCATCCGCGGGTCCATATATTTGACTAATTTCGGATTGTGTTTGCGTTCAATATAATCTGGAATTCTTTCCATCGGCCCTGGGCGATAAAGGGCGACCA
>ERZ1292629.2065-Hain-H43-01um-R1-2065-length-17955-cov-3_pt1 | contig 17955 bp, 16 predicted proteins | sample MGYA00564399_ERZ1292629 | MGnify/ENA primary metagenome ERZ1292629 (study PRJEB36523, sample SAMEA6512636) | groundwater metagenome | collected 2019-01-08 | study: AquaDiva: Metagenomics assemblies of 32 groundwater samples
CCAGTTCGTTGAACAGATTGTTCACGAAGAAATGGGCGCCCCAGTTGTTGTCGCGGGCCTGCACACCCAGGCGCAGGTTGGTCAGCGTATAATCGTCCAGCCGGCGCCGATAGGTGTCGGTCGGGCTGATCGTGCTGTAGGAACTGCCATTATAGGTGACATCGGTGCGGATGACGGCATCCATGGCATCGGTCAGCATATGCTTATATTCGGCCGATCCGCCGAAATTCCATTTCGGCACATTGGCGATCCGGTCGCCCTTGCGGCCCGATGCCACGACGATGGTGCTGACCTGGTCCTCGGTCAACTTGGCATCGGTGTAGGAGCCGTTGGCGCTGAAGCTGATGCCGGCAATCTCGGTCGAAAATTCCGCCTCGACGCCGCGAATGCGGGCCGCGCCGACGTTGGAGATGAGGCCGAAGACCGAGCCGGTGCCCGCCGTGCGGGCCGACACCTGCATATTGCTCCAGTCGATCTGGTAGGTCGCCATGTTGAGATAGGTGCGCGGCAGGATCTTGCTCTTGAAGCCCAGTTCATAATTCCACAGGCTGTCCGATGTGTAGGCGGCCAGCGCCGCCGACAGGCCGATCACCTGGTTGACGCCGCCCGGCCGGAAGCCCTGCGCCGCCTGGGCATAGATCATCACATCGGGGGTCGCCTGATAGGAGATGTTGAACTTGGTAAGCACGCCGTCCTCGGACGACTTGGCTTCGGTATAGGGCGTCACGACCGAGGCATAATGTTCCTGGCCCATGTCGATCCGGCCGCCGACCGTCTTCTTATAATCATAATAGCGCGCGCCAGCGGTCAGCGTCAGCTTGTCGAACAGCTTGTAGGAGATTTCGGCGAAGACCGCCTTCTGCTTCAGCTTGTCGTTGATGGTGCGATCATAGGCGAGATTGGCGATATCGTCCGGATCGTAGAGAAAGCCGGTGTCCGGATCGGCCTTGAGCAGGGTCGAGCGCACCACCGTCTTGCGGTCTTCGCTGAACAGGCCGACGGTCCAGTTGAGCGGGCCATCCCCGGTCGAACTCAGGCGGATTTCGTTGAGCCAGTTCTTGACCGATTGCGGCTGGTACAGGCTGGACGACAGCAAGGCGCGGGTGTCGGACAGATAATCGGCCAGCACGTCGGCGGAGCAGGCCGCGCCATTGCCGCGATAGGTCTGGCAGCGGGCGGCGGTGTCGCGGCCGTTGAACGTATCGCTGACATCGCCGACGACGATGCGGTCGCGATCGGTGTACGTGGTGATGGCGGTCAGCGCGACCGGGCCGAAATCATAGTTGAGCGTCGCATTATAGATGCGGTTGGTGTCGTAATTGCCCGATTCCGCGCGCGCGTCGGTGGTCCAGCGCTTGCCGGTTTCCGCATACCAGCGCGGCGATTCACCGGCCGCCTTCTCGTAATTGGCGCTCAGGTCCAGCGTCAGCGCCTCGGTCGGCGTGAAGCGCAGCATGATGCGCCCGCCATAGGTGTAGGGATCGTTGATATTCTTGTAGCCATAATAGCTGTTGTCGACATAGCCCGCGACCTGAGTGGCGTTGCCGACGATGCGGATGGCCAGCTTGTCCTCGATCAGCGGGACGTTCAGCATCCCGTCGAAGGAGGCGCCCATCGATCCGCCCTCGACCGCCGACATGGTGCTGGCAAAGGCCGCCTCGATCTTGTCGGTCTTGGGCTTGTTGAAGATGATGCGCAGCGTGCCGCCCATCGAACCGGAACCGTAAAGCGTGCCCTGAGGGCCGCGCAGCACTTCGGCGCGCTCCACGTCGAAGATGCGGAAATCCGGTGTTGCGCCGGCCGCATCGCTGGTGGTGCCGACCGAGCCGGACACCGGCGCTTCGTCATAATAGACGCCGACTGTCGGTTCACCAGCTGCCGTGACACCGCGCAGGATGACGCGCCGATTGCCGGGGCCGCCATCGACGATGCGCAGGCTGGGCGTATCGCGGGTCAGTTCGGTGAAGCTGCTGGTGCCCGCCGCTTCCAGGCTGGCGCCGGTGACTGCGGTAATGGCGATCGGCGTGTCCTGAACGCGGGTGTTGCGCTTGAGCGCGGTAACGACGATTTCGCCCTGATCCTGTTCCTGGGCCTGTGCAACGCCGCCAGCCATGGCGACCATGCAGGATAATGCACTGCCGGCCTGCAACAGCTTGAGAAGGCGGCCCTTGTGAGATGACAACATAAAAACCCCCTGTTTTTATTTGTTTTCCTCGCCACATTTCTGTTCTTTTCTGGAGGAAACGGTATCAAGGGGGCAGCCGAATGTGTTTCGTAACATTTGACGATTTTGGAAATAATCCGCAGATTATTCGGTGATTACGGTAAAATGCCGATGATCTTGCGAACGGGAATCGCGGACGCCGATCCGGCAACGGGCATCTGGCCTGATCGCGATTTGTGCCATGACGCCCCGCGCCCGCTCAAGGGCGCAACACCCATCCGCCATCGACATGGATCGTCTGGCCTGTAATCCAGCGCCCCGCGTCCGAGCAGAGCAGCAGCGCCGTGCCGACCAGTTCATCCGGCTCGCCGCGCGGGCGCAGGGCGCAACTCATCTGCAGGAACTGAATGAACGGGGAATCGTCGGGCACCAGCATCTTGCCGGCGTCCGATGTGACATTGCCCGGCGCGATCGCATTGCTGGTGATATTGTCCTTGCCCAGTTGCTTGGCGAGCGTGGTCGTCAGCCCCACCAGCGCCAGCTTGGAAATGCCGTAGAGGCCCGTCGCCGGAAAGGCACCGCCCGACGTCTGGTTGATGATCCGGCCGCCACCGCGCGCCCGCATCGAAGGGATGACGGCGCGGGCACAGAGCAGCGCACCATTGAGATTGACAGCAAAGGCGCGGTTCCAGGCGTCGAGGCTGACGGCTTCGATATTGTCGTAGCTGATATCGACCATCAGCGCGGCATTGTTGATGAGGATGTCGACGCCGCCAAAGGCATCGCTCGCCGTCGTCGCCATGGCCAGCGTCGATGCCTCATCAGCCACATCGACCTTGACGGCAATGGCGCGGCCGCCACCGGCGACGATCTCGTCGGCCACCGCCTGCGCGCCTTCGCCATTGAGGTCGGCGACGACGATGGCGGCACCGGCCGCCGCCAGCCCCAGCGCATAGGCCCGGCCGATGGAATTGCCGCGTCCGCCGGCGCCCGTGACGATCGCGACTTTATCGTCGAGGCGGAACTGGTCGAGAGTGAAGGACATGGATCGGTCTCCTGAAAAGTCAGTCGCCGCAGGCGGCGGATAGGAAGGGCGTGGCGGCGCGGGACAGGGCTTCGGCACTGGCATCATCGGGCAGGCTGGCCATCAGCAGACCGACATCCTTGCGCAGCAGTGGCGCGCCATGGGCAAAGGCGCCGGGCGTCGGCAGGCGGGCATAAACCTCGAAACCGAAGCTGCGGCCGCTGCTCGCCTTGATGAGGTCGCGCAGGGCCGTGCCATCCAGCTCCAGCGCCCTGCCCGCCTCTATCGCGGCGTGGGCCAGACCCATATTGGCCGCCATCAGCGCATTGTTGACGATCTTGGCGCGCTGCCCCGCGCCGACATCACCCATTCGCACGATCAGGCCGCCAAAGCTTTCCAGCACCGGCCGGGCCGCCTTGAAGACATCGACCGCACCGCCACACATCAGGGTCAAGGTGCCGGCCGCCGCGGCCGGGCCACCGCCACTGACCGGCGCATCGAGGAAGGCAATGCCGCGTTCCTCGCAGCGTTCGGCCAATGCGACGCAATGGTCGGGCAATATCGTCGAATGGACGACGATGCGGCTGCCCGGTCGCATCGCCGGCAGCAATTGCCCGACGATCTCGCCCACGCCGGCGTCATCGACGACGCAGATGCCGACATGATCGCAGGTCGCACCCAAAGTCGCGATGTCCGGCGCTGCCGTGGCGCCCTTTTCGAGGAAGGGCGCCAGCGCATCCGCACGGCGGGCCCAGAGCATGAGCGGATAACCAGCGACAGCGATCCGTTCAGCCATGGGACCACCCTGGCTACCCAGGCCGATGAAGCCGATCCGTTCCATCCCGCTCATCCTGCGGTGATCCCGGCATCGATCGAGATGCAATTGCCGTGGAAGCCACGCCCGGCCGGCGAGGCGAGCAGCGCGACCATGTCGGCGACATCATCGACCTCGACCGTGCCGCGCATCCCGGAAAAACGCTTGAGCAATTCGAAGTCGCAACCTTCGGGCGGCCGGAAATTGGTGGCGATATTGGTCATCATGCCACCGGGCGCAACGGCGTTGATGCGGATCGGATGCTTCTGATACTCCATCGCCATGGCCTTGGTGAGGTTGAGAAGGCCGGCTTTCGACGCGCAATAGGCGGCGGCATAGGCCTCGCCGATGAACGCGGCCGAAGAGACGACATTCACGATCGCGCCATTGACCTTCAGCAGATGCGGGATTGCCGCCTGTGACAGCAGGAAGGGCGCGGTAAGGTTGACCGCCAGCGTCTTGTCCCAAAGCAGCCGGGGCATGTCGGGCGAATTGGCGAGATAGATGAGGCCAGCGACATTGCAAAGCGCATCGAGCTGGCTGAAATGGGCGACAGCCCCATCGACGGTGGCACGGCAAGCGTCAGGATCGGCCAGATCGACAACCGCCGTCTGATGCTCGCCCTCAGCAAGCAGGCTCAGCGTTTCGGCCAACCCTTGTGCATTGACGTCTACCAAACACAGCCCGGCGCCGGCCTGTGCCAGTTTCACCGCCGTCGCGCGGCCAAGGCCTGAAGCCGCGCCAGTCACCAACGCCACCTTGCCGCGCATGTCGATCGCGATGCTCATCGCCCTTCCTCCCGCGCGTTCCAGGCCAGGCCCTTGGCGACCTTCCCGGCCATTTCCAGCACCACGCCCTGGATCACCGACGCCTTGGGCCAGCCGGCATGGACCGCATATTGGAGGACGAATTCGTTGAGTTCGGCGGCGGTGCAATTGCCGCTCGCCATGGCTGCGTGGAAATGGCTGGCGATCGGCACGGTGGCAGCGGAATCTGCGACGCCCACCAGCGTGAGGAAGCGGCGCGACCGCTGATCGATGCCTGGCCGGCACCACATTTCGCCGAACACGAAGTTCAATATGCCATCCTGCAGATAGGGGAGGCCATTGCCGACGCGCGGGCCGTCAAAAGTCATCACCGCACGAAATTCAGCAAAGCCCTGCTCCATGCGCTGCTGCGCATCCCAGGGTTCGGCCCGGATCGGCGCCAGAAGGATCGGCACCAGCCCCTGCTCCGCTTCGACCCGATCGATCGCCGCGTCGATCGCACCACCCTTGTCCCAGCCGGCATAGACCGCGACATGCAGCGCCGCCTCGCGCAATTCGGCCTGGGTCAGCACGCCGGTCGCCAGAGCGCCGCGCACATAACCATCCAGCCGGTCGTTGGGCGCGCTGGCGCCGGCCGCGGAAGCCAGCGCGATCAGGAAGCGCGCGCGTCGATCCAGCCCCGGCCGCGACTAGATTTCGGCATAGATGAAATCGCGCCAGCTCTCCGACACCGGCGATTGCGGCGCGGGATCATCCCGCCCCGTCAGTTCGGCCTGAAGCCTGTTGCCGAGAGCGCTGCGCGCTGCAGGATCACACAGGCTCATTGCCCGCCCTCCGGCGCGGCCATGCTCATCCAGACATTCTTGGGCTGGAGGAACTCATGCAGCCCCTCGACCCCGCCCAGCCGGCCATGGCCGCTCTGCTTGAAGCCGCCGAACGGGCAATTGGGCTGCATCGCCTCACCCGAACCGTTCACATGGATCATGCCGGCCTGCAGCTCGCGCGCCAGATGATGAGCGCGGCGCAAATTCTGCGTGTGGACATAGGCGCCCAGACCATAGTCGGTGCCGTTGGCCAGCGCGATCGCCTCTTCCTCATCCTCGAACGGGGTCACGACCAGGACCGGACCGAACACCTCATTCTGGGCGATCTCGCACTGGTCCGGCACGTCCGCCAGGATCGTCACCGGCAGGAAGAAGCCATCGGCAAAATCGCCGGCCAGCCGCTGGCCGCCCGCGATGATCCGGCCGCCATCGGCGACGCCGCGCGCCACCATGCCGCTGATCCGGTCGAGCGCATTCTGGCTGATCACCGGCCCCAGCACCGTCGCGGGATCGAACGGGTCGCCTGATTGCACATGGCCGGCCATCGCCCCGATCAGGTCGAGATAGCGGTCATAAATGCCGCGCTGGACCAGCAGCCGCGTGCCATTGATGCAGCCCTGCCCATTGGAGGAAATCGCCCCGGTCAGCCCCTTCTTCGCCGCGAGCATCAGGTCGGCATCATCGAACACGACCACGGCCGACTTGCCGCCCAGTTCCAGGCCGACGGGCTTGAGCGACTGGGCCGCATTGGCCAGCACCTGGCGCGCGGTCGCGCCCGATCCGATGAATTCGATCTTGTCGATGCCGGGATGGCTGACCATCGCCGCCCCGACATCGGCGCCGCCCGTGACCAGATTGACGACGCCATCGGGCAGGCCGGCCTCATGCAGCAGGTCGACCAGTTGCATGACGCTGTAGGGGGCAAGTTCCGGAGCCTTGATCACCACGCAATTGCCCGCTGCCAGCACCGGCGCCAGCACCATGGTCGCGGCGAACAGCGGTCCGTTCCACGGCACGATGATGCCGATCACGCCATAGGGATCATAGCTGACATAATCATGGGCCGGCGCGCCCCACATCGGGATGGTGCGCCCGTGCAGCTTGTCGCACCAGCCGCCGAAATAGCGGAATTTCTGGGCGGCATCATAACCCATATAGGGCGCCACCATTGCCACCGATCCATTTTCGGCGATCAGGCTTGGCGCGAAATCTGCCGACTTGGCCTCCAGCAGGGCGGCGATACGGAACATCAGGTCGCGCCTCTTGTCGCCGGGCATCGCGCGCCATGCGGGGAAAGCCTTGCGCGCGGCGGCGGCGGCCCGGTCGACATCCTCGACATCTGCCAACGCCAGTTCCTGCGTCACCTTGCCGGTGCCGGGATAGACATGGAGGTGGCGTGCCGGGCCGGTCGGCACCGCGCGCTGTCCGCCAATGATGATGGGGTGACGCGGCAATGCGTCGATCACGGGATCCCTGAACGCCATGGCTCTCTCCTTCGGGCGCGGCACGCGCAGCGGCACCGCTCCAGAACCGGGCGGCGACTCTTGAGTTCGACATTAATATGCATATTATTAGATCATCAAGGCGATTTCATTCAGTATCGCCCTTGCGAAATTTCAATCAATATGCGCATTAATTCATATGAGCCTCATCCAGCAAAATGATCTGACCGAACCGGCGATCGGCAAGCGGCAGATCGTCCGCCATACCGCCGACACCCTGCGCCGGCGCATTCTCGCTGCACCGGCCGGCGAGCAGATCGGTTCGCTGCAAACCCTTGCCCGCGAGCTTGAAGTCGGCATCGTCACGGTCCAGCAGGCTGCACGCATCCTGGAGCATGAGGGCTTGCTGGAGGTCCGGCGCGGGCCAGGCGGCGGCTATTATGGCCGGCGACCGCAAATGGCCGATCTGGAACGGATGCTGGGCGCCTATCTGTGCGGCGAACCGGGTTCCTGGCGCGAGATACTCGACATCACCTCGCTGCTGTTCAACCGGCTCTGCGCCGCTGCCGCGCGATGCGACGACCAGGCCCTTCACAGGGAATTACTCGATCTGCGCAGTCAGATCGATGCATGCGATAGCATGGACGGGCTCGGCCCGTTGGAAGGCCGGCTGCAGGACATATTGTTCAAAATGGTCAGCCAGCCCCTGTTCGAGCTGTTGACCCGTGTTGCGCTGGGGAGCGCGCGCGATGTGGAGCGCGACGGCACCGGGGCCGACATGTTCGACCTCGGCATATGGCGCCACGGTCGTCTGCGCATCATCGACGCCATCGCCGATCGCGACCCTGCCCTCGCCCATTTCGAGGCCGACCGCCAAAATCGGCAGGTTTTGGCCGCCTTGTGCGCATTCGACCGCGTGTGAAGCAGCATCGCACACCACAAAGCGATGCGTTCGGGTGCCGCCACAGGCACGCGCCGCTGATGGCACCGTCATGATCGATGCATCGGCCATTTAGCCACTTTGCCGACTGTGCGACTTTTACATCATTTAGCAAAAAAGCATCGTCGAACAGATATCCACTCGCAACAGCATTGACAATGCGAATAGGTCGCAATAGCAGCCCCTGCAACAATCGAAAGGGGTTCTGAAACAATGGCGAAATATGGAAACACTCCATCCTTCCTCGCACTAAGCTGCGTCGGCGCAATGGCCTTCGCATCCGGCGCGCATGCGCAGGATAATGGCCAGGGCCAGGCACTGGGTGGCGTCACGGTCACCGACACGGCGATCGACGACAATTCCATCAAGGTGGAAAAGCCCGAATCGCCCAAATATGTTCGCCCCCTGCTGGACACGCCGCAGACCATCACGGTGATCGGCAACCAGACCATCCAGAAGCAGAACCTCCTCACCCTGCGCGACGTGCTGTCCACCGTTCCGGGCATCACCTTCGGCGCGGGCGAAGGCGGCGGTGGCTATGGCGACAGCATCAACCTGCGCGGCCAGAGCGCCAACACCGACATCAGCATCGACGGCGTGCGCGACAGCGCCCAATATAGCCGCACCGACCCGTTCAACCTGGAGCAGATCGAGGTCACCAACGGCGCCAACTCCGTCTATGGCGGTTCGGGCGCGATCGGCGGCAATATCAACCTCGTCACCAAGCGTCCCAAGGCCGACAGCGAAACGCTGGTGCAGGGCGGCATCGGCACGTCCGATTATTATCGCGCGACCATCGACAGCAATGTCCGTGTCAACGACCAGATCGCCGTGCGCCTCAACGCCATGTATCATGAAAATGACGTCGCCCGGCGCGATGTCGACAGCTACAAGCGCTGGGGCGTGGCCCCCTCGGTCAAGCTGGGCGTGGACGGGCCGACCTCGCTAACCCTGCTCTATACCCATCAGGAAGACGAGAATACGCCGCTCTACGGCGTGCCCTATTACAAGAATGCGATCTATGACGGGCCGCTGCCCGGCGTGCCTTATAGCGGCTATTATGGCTACAAGAATCTCGACAAGCAGGACCAGACGATCGACCAGGCGACGGCGATCTTCGACCATCGTTTCAGCGACCTGCTGTCGGTCCGCAACCTGTCGCGCTGGCAGCGCGTCGAGCAAAATCTGGTCGTCAACCCGCCACAGGGCGCCTATTGCCTCGCCAACGGCACACTGCCGACCGGTGCGGCCTGTGCCGCCGGCCAGGTGCCGGGCATGTATTATCCCAGCGGCCCGCGTGGCGGCTTCCGGGACTCAGTCAACCAGACGCTCTACAATCAGCTCGACCTGACCTTCAACATTCCGGGCGGCCATACGCTGGTCATCGGCACCTCGATGCTGCAGGAAGATTACACGCTGGACAATGGCAACGTCCTGCGCAACGCCAACGGCGCCACGCCGAACCCCACGCTCGATCCGATCAGCATCAGCGATCCGAACGGCATCTATACCGGCCCGGTCAACAAGATCCGGTCCGGCCACCAGATGGGCGACCTGTTCAACATCGCGACCTATGCCTTTGCTGCGGCCAAGATCGTCGATGGGCTCGAACTGAATGGCGGCGTCCGCTGGGAGCATAACCGCGCCCGCTTCCGCTCCGACACGATCGCGACCCCCGCCACCGGGGGCGCCTACACCACCGGCCCGCAGCAGAATGCGAGCGACGATCTCTTCTCCTACCGCATCGGCCTGGTCTACAAGCCGGCCGACAATGCCAGCCTCTATGTCGCCTATTCCAACAGCAAGACGCCGACGGCCACCACGGTGCGATCGGGCTGCGGCCTGATCATCACCGGAACCAATGGCTCCAACGACGCCTGCGACGCCAATCCGGAACAAGCAGTCAATTACGAGATCGGCGGCAAGATCGACCTGTTCGATGGCGGCCTTCAGTTGACCGCCGCCCTGTTCCGCAACGAGCGCAAAAATTATCGCGTCGCCAGCAATGATCCGTTCGTCGGCACGCTGCCCGTCAATGATGGCCGCAACCGCGTGAACGGTGTCACCCTGGGCGCCAGCGGCAACATCACCGAAGCCTGGACGATCTTCGCCAACTACACCTATCTCGAAAGCAAGGTCATCCAGAGCGTGTCCAATGCATGCCTTGCGAGCCCGTGGACGGGCACCGCATCGGGGATCGGATCGGCTACGTCCAACCCGTGCGGCAACAATGTTCTGATCCCCGATGTGCAGAAGGGTCAGGACATGACCAATACGCCCAAGCATTCGGGCAGCCTGTTCACCACCTATACCCTGCCCTTCGGGCTGCAACTGGGCTATGGCCTGACCTACCAGGGCAGCTTCGCGCTCAACAATCGTGCCCTGGTCACGCCGCTGGTGGCCGGCAGCACGACGATCGTCCCGATCTATCACTCGGACGATTATCTCGTTCACCGGGCGATGCTGTCCTACACCTTCGACGAGAAGCTAACGGCGCAGCTCAACGTCCAGAACTTCACCAACGAAAAATATTATACCAGCATCCGCAACAATGGCTGGGCCAATCCGGGCGAAGGCCGCTCCTGGGTGCTGACCCTGGGCTACAAGCTCTAACCCCCCTCTCCCCGCCGGGCCGGCCATGCCCTCCTCGACATGGCCCGGTCTGGCGAACGGAACGCCCGCAGCCCGCTGCGGGCGTTCTTTTTTTGCTGGACGGGCATGGCGATGGCAGCGCTGCCTGCTAAGGGAAGCGCCATGACCGCCACCGCCGATCTTGCCATCCGCCTGCGCCGCGCCAGCTTCAACCGGGCGCTCGCCGATGCCGACCTTGCCGCCATCGGGCCAATCCTGGCACAGGATGTCGTGATGGTGACCGGCACCGACAGCGGCGTCATCGCCGGGCGCAAGGCGCAGTTGATGGCCTGGAAGCGCGAATTTGCCGCACCCGACCGCAGCATCTACACCCGCACGCCCGACACGATCCTGGTCTCGCCTGTCGAACCGATCGCCTTCGAACATGGCCAGTGGCAGGGCGTCGCCGCCTCGTCCGGCATCCTCATCGCCTCGGGCGCCTACACCGCCAAATGGCGGCAGATTGGCAGCGAGTGGCTGATCGAGGCGGAACTTTACCTGACCCTGACCTGAAAAGTCTGCACCTTCCCTCGCCAAGACGAGCTGCCACGCTCTTCGTGCAATAGTTAATAAAATATTGCTGCGCCGGCCCGACAGGACTATGGCGCGCCCACCCTGTCCTTGGCGCTCCGGCGCCGGAGTCGGGGCCGACAATCCAGAGAGCGGAAGGGGGGGACTTCGCCACGCGTCACGCAATCCATTGTGACGACATGCGAAGACTTGGCGTTATCTATTATGAAAAAGACCGGTTTCATGGTTTCGGCGTCGCTGGCGCTGCTGGCTGCCGCCCCCGCTTACGCCTCACCCGTCACAGGCACCGACGCGCTGCGCGAATGGAATCTGATCGTGCTGGGCGACCTCAGTTCCTCTTCCGAAGTAGAGGGCCGCACCTTCGTTGGCGGCGACCTTACCGGCACCTCCTCCAGCTACCAGATCAGCACCCCCGCCACCTCTGCGACCGGCCAGGCTGGCCTTACCGTGGTCGGCAATGTCACCGGCGGCATCAAGAATTTGAACAACGGGTCGGGCGCGCTGGTCGGCGGTAATGTCGAAAGCGGCTTCAACCTCAATGGCGCGGCCCAGACGGTGAAGGTCGGCGGCACCATCAGCAACACCAATATCAACCAGAATAGCGTCCAGTCCGGCCTGGCCACGTCCGACCCCGGCTTCGCATCCAGCCTGGCGACGCAGGGCACGGTGCTGGCCGGCAGCATGAAGCAATTGTCGACCAACCTGTCGGGCCTGGCCGCCAACAGCGACATGGTGATCAGCGGCAACCGCGCCACCTTCAACGCCAGCCCCGACGCCAACGGCCTGGCCGTCTTCTCGATCAGTGCCGCCGACCTCGACAAGGTGGGCGAGATCGCCTTCAACCTGAACGGCGCCGACACCGCGATCGTCAATGTCAGCGGCAGCACGGTCAGCCTCAACGACAATTTCCTGGGCGGCACCGCCAATCTTGGCGAACATGTGATCTGGAATTTCGGCGACGCCCAGTCGCTCGACCTCACCAACAGTTGGGGCGGATCAGTGCTGGCGCCCTGGGCCGATGCGACCACCGCCAACTATATCCAGGGATCGGCCGTGTTCGGCAACCTGACCCAGAATGGCGAGATGCATCTGGGCACCTATACTGGCGGCTATACCCCGCCGATCGATCCGCCGACCGGCAGCAGCTCGGGCGGCACGCCGGTGCCCGAAGCGCCGGGCTGGACCTTGTTCCTGCTCGGGATCGCCGGCGTGCTGCTGGGGCGCCGCCTGATCCGCAAGACCGCCTGAACCGCCCTTTATCGCGCTTTTCCGTCCCTTCAGCCTCGGCCAGACGCGGGAAACGGACGGACTGGCGCAGCGCCCTTCTGATCGCCGCCGGGCGGCGGCACAGGGAGCCATTGTTTCACAATCTTTGCAGATCGCCGCTTTCCCATGAAAATGCCCCGCTTCTTCTCCTCGACCGCCTGCGACATGGCGATCGATCTTGGCACCGTGAATACCGTCATCCACGCCCGCGACCGGGGCATCGTGCTGAACGAACCCTCCGTCATCGCGATCGAGACCATTCGTGGCATCCGCAAGGTCAAGGTGGTGGGCAATGAAGCCAAGCTGATGATGGGCAAGACCCCGGCCAATATCCAGGCGATCCGCCCGCTGCGCGACGGCGTGATCGCCGACATCGATGTCGCCGAACAGATGATCAAGCATTTCGTCGAGAAGGCGCAGGACGGCGGACGTTTCGGCCGCCGCTATGATGTGGTGATCTGCGTGCCGACCGGCTCCACCATGGTCGAACGGCGCGCGCTGCGCGATGCCGCCTCCAACGCCGGCGCGGCGCGGGTGCAGTTGATCGAGGAGCCGATGGCCGCGGCGATCGGCGCCGGCCTGCCGGTCACCGAACCGCGCGGCGCGATGGTGGTCGATATCGGCGGCGGCACGACCGAAGTGGCCGTGCTGTCGCTCAACGGCATCGCCTACAGCAATTCGGCGCGCGTCGGCGGCGACAAGCTGGACGACGCCATCGCCTCGCACATCCGCCGCGTCCATAATCTGATGATTGGCGAAGCCACCGCCGAGCGCGTCAAATGCGCGATCGGCTGCGCCACCCCGCCCGATGGCGAGGGCGAGCGGATCATCGTCAAGGGGCGCGACCTGGTGAATGGTCGCCCGGCCGAAATGACGATCAGCGAAGCGGAAATCTGCGACGCCCTGTCCGAGCCGGTCGGCCAGATCGTGATGGCGGTGATGACCGCGCTGGAACAGACCGCGCCCGAACTCTCGTCCGACATCATCGACGAGGGCATCACCCTGACCGGCGGCGGCGCGCTGCTGCGCCGGCTGGACGAGGCGCTGTCGGAAGCCACCGGCCTGCCGGTGCGGATCGCCGACACGCCCTTGATGTGCGTCGCCATGGGCGCCGGCAAGGCGCTGGAAGACCGTGCCTATGAAGGCGTGCTGACGATGTCCTGACCGGCGCGCACCGCCCCGACGATGGTTGGCGGGCATCGCTTGCCCGTCCCGCCACATCGGCGCTTGCCAGCACTGCCAAATGCCGCCAAGCAAAGCCCCGGATAAAAGAGGATGAGCGGGCGGATGAGCTATTATGACGTTCTGATCGTGGGGGCCGGCCATGCCGGCGCGCAGGCGGCGATCTCGCTGCGGCAGCACGGCTTCGAAGGCTCGGTCGGCATGATCGGCGACGAGAAGGATCCGCCCTATGAGCGCCCGCCCCTCTCCAAGGAATATTTCGCCGGCGACAAGAGCTTCGACCGTATCCTGATCCGCCCCGCCGCCTTCTGGGACGAGCGCAAGATCGACATGTTGCTGGGGCGCCGGGTCAAGAGCGTCGATCCGGTCGGCAAGTTCGTCACCGTCGGCGACGAGGAAATCGGCTATGACAAGCTGATCTGGTGTACCGGCGGCAGCCCCCGGATGCTGACCTGCAGCGGCGCCGAAGCCGCCAATGTCCATGCCGTGCGCCGCCGCGACGATGTCGACGCGATGATGGCGAAGATCGACAGCGTGAACCATGTCACCATCATCGGCGGCGGCTATATCGGGCTGGAGGCGGCCGCCGTCCTGTCCAAGTTCGGCAAGACCGTCGTCCTGCTCGAAGCGCTCGACCGGGTGCTGGCCCGCGTCGCGGGCGAGGATCTCTCGCGCTTCTACGAGGCGGAGCATCGCGCCCATGGCGTCGATCTGCGCACCGGCGCGAAGATGGACTGTATCGCGGTCGAGGATGGCCGGGCCACCGCGGTGCTGATGCAGGACGGCGAGCGGATCGAGACCGACATGGTGATCGTGGGCATCGGCATCGTGCCCGAAACCGGCCCGCTGATCGCGGCCGGCGCGGCCGGCGGCAATGGCGTCGATGTCGACGAATATTGCCGAACCTCGCTGCCCGATATCTATGCCGTGGGCGATTGTGCATCCCATGCCAACCGCTTTGCCGGCGGCGCGCAGATGCGCCTCGAATCCGTCCAGAACGCCAATGACCAGGCCAAGACCGCCGTGGCCCATATCCTCGGCAAGGAAGAGGCCTATGACGCCGTGCCCTGGTTCTGGTCGAACCAATATGATCTGAAGCTCCAGACCGTGGGCCTCTCGACCGGCTTCGACCAGACGGTGCTGCGCGGCGATCCCGCCACCCGCAGCTTCTCGGTCATCTATCTGAAGGGCGGCAAGCTGATCGCGCTCGACTGCGTCAATGCGGTCAAGGACTATGTCCAGGGCCGCGCCCATGTGCTGTCCGGCGCGCATCTCGATCCTGCGCAACTGGCCGATGCCGGCATCCCGCTCAAGGAAGTGGGCCTGGCCTGATCGGTCGCGACGACGCGACAATCGGATTTTCCTACAAAGTTCACAGTGTCGTCGCCCCGTTTTGCGCCATTTTCCCGGCATAGGGTCATCGGAAAGCGACGGCGGCGCGACAATCGCGCGCGCCTGTGAAGCGACACCGACGCGCCTGTGAAGCGACGATCAGGCGACCATGACGCGACAGACTTGTTGCGGCAGGACGCTGCAGCAAGGTCGATATCGGGGCAATGGGAGTGGCCAATTCCATCCCACAGGGTGGACCAGAAAAATGCCGAGTAGGAAAGACGGCCGGGAAGCGAGCGACCCCCGCCATTGCAAGCGTAGCGAAGCAATGACGATATCGGGTTTTGACGGCTGACGACCAAGTGCCGACATGTTCCCCCTCCCGCAGGCGGGAGGGGGGTAGGGGGTGGGCTGAACGTCGCGATAGCCCACCCCGCTGCGACTAGCGCGCTGCGCGCGCAAGTCTCGCTACCCCTCCCGTTTACGGGAGGGGAGTGGCAGGAAACCACCCAATTCCCCCCCTACCCTCGAAACCGGGTCTCGCTTGCCAGTTCCCATGGTCCGCCGCGATAGTGCCAGGCGGCCAGGCCCGCGATTGCGATCGGGCGGGGATGGAAATCGGCGCGCAATCGGTCGGCCAGCGCCCGCGCGACCCTGGGCTCCACCTTGTTCTGCACGGTCAGATGCGGGCGAAAGCCGGCCTGGTCCTGCGGCGTCAGCAGGCCGGTGAAGGCGTCCGCCAATTCGTCCCGCAACGCCGCCAGATCGGGACTGTCGATGCGATAGGCGACCCCCGGCCCCAATAGCAGCACATCGCCCAGCCGCGCCCGTGGCGCCGGGCCGGCGCATATCTGTTTCATCCGCGTCCTGAGTTCGGGCAGCAGCGAAGGCGGCAGATGATGGAACAGGGTGACATGCGCCGGCACCTGATTGCGTTCGGGCGGAAAATGGGCGCGGCGCAAGCCATCCGCCCAGGCGAAATCGGCGGCGCCCAGCAGCGCGGTGACAATGATCGGATCAGCCAGAACCGCCTCCCTGCAACCCGATGGCGGACTTTCGCCCGGCCGGGACAGGCTATATGATGACAGATGCCGCGCCCGGCAAGCAGGCGTGGATCAGGAGGGGAAGCATCATGCGCGCACCGGCATCCTTCGTCATCATCGCCGTCATCCTGCTGCTATGGAACCTGATGGGGGTCGCCGCCTTCGTCATGCAATATGGCGCCGACCTCGGCGAACTCGCCAAAACCGATCCCGACACCGCACGCGCCTTTGCCCAGATGCCCGGCTGGGCCTGGGCCGTCTATGCGGTGGCGGTGGGCGCTGGCACGCTGGGCGCGATTGCGCTGCTGTTGCGCCGCCACGTCGCGGTGCCGCTGTTCCTGCTCTCACTGCTCGCGGTGATCGTCCAGTTCGGATACACGTTCCTCGGCACCGACCTGCTGGCGGTGAAGGGCGCGGGCGCGGCGATCTTCCCGGCCATCATCATCCTGATCGGCATCAGCCAGTGGCTCTACGCCCGCAATCAGGCGGCCAAGGGCCTGCTGCGCTGATCGGCGCCGATCAGGCCGCGCTCTGCAATATCTCCTGGCCGATCATGTCCACGTCGAACGGCGCGGTCTGGTAGAGGTCGTTGATCCAGTTGCCGAACAGCAGATGGGCATGGCTGCGCCAGCGATTTTCCGGCGGCCGGGTCGGGTCGTCGTCGGGGAAATAATGGGCCGGCAACTGGCGGCCGCCGTCGCGCGCATATTCGTCGCCCAGGGTGCGCGTGTCATATTCGACATGGTTGAACATGTGCAGGAAGCCATGACGTGGATCATGGACCAGGCAAGGCCCGGTCTCCGCGCTGTCGGCCAGCAATTGCAGCCCGCGATCGACCGGCAGCGATTCCCGCCGCACTTCCGACCAGCGCGACACGGGGATCGAGAAATCGTCCGAAAAGCCCCGCAGATAGGGCGAGGCCGGGGCATGGTTGCGATGGCGGAACACGCCGAACGCCTTGCGCTCCAGCGCGTGTTTCGGAACCCCGTGGAAATGATGGAGCGCCGCCTGCGCCGCCCAGCAGATGCTGAGCGAACGATGCACATGGGTCTGGGTCCAGTCGAAGATCGCGCGCAGTTCCTGCCAGTAGCTCACCTCCTCGAACGGCAGATGCTCGACCGGCGCGCCGGTGATCAGGAAGCCATCGAACCGCTCGTCGCGCACATCGGTCCAGGCGCGGTAGAAGGACTGCATATGATCGGCGGAGGTGTTGCGCGACACATGGTCGCTGATCCGCACCAGCGTCAGTTCCACCTGCAACGGCGAGGCGCCGAGCAGCCGCGCAAGCTGCGTCTCGGTATCGATCTTGTTGGGCATCAGGTTCAGCAGCGCGATCCGCAGCGGGCGGATATCCTGCCGCACCGCGTCGGCCTCGCCCATCACGGCGACGCCCTCGGCTTCCAAGGTGCGGCGGGCGGGCAGGTCGTCGGCAATCTTGATCGGCACGTCTCGTCAGTCCTTCCTGGTGGGGCGACGATCGGTGGCTGAGGTCCGCTTTGTTGCCGGATCGGCCACATCCTCCCGGATCGGGAGTGCCACCTTGCCCGGAACGGCAGGTTGGCGTTGGGCGTCGCCCCAACTCTTGATGCTGCGCCCTTTTAGAATATCGATAGGACGTTTGGCAATAAGGCCGGCCGACCAACAAGGACCGCAGCGGATGGACGATTTCTCCAGCTATGACGGCGTCGGCCTGGCCAGCCTGGTTCGCAAGGGCGAGGTCACGCCCAATGAACTGACGGAAGCCGCCATCCGCCGGATCGAGCAACACAATCCCCGGCTGAACGCCGTGGTTTTCAAGGGCTATGACGACGCCCGCCGCGACGCCGCTGAATCGGGTTCGCGTCCTCTTTCCCTCGGATGGTTTTCTCGGTTCAGCGCGAGCGCTGATTCATTACTGGGTCAAAAAACGAAAAGACTCCGGCCCTTCCGGGCCGGATGGGAAAGGAAAGGGGTTCAGGAGTTCAGAAGCGGCGCCGGCCGCGGTCCTTTCGGTTC
>ERZ1292629.752-Hain-H43-01um-R1-752-length-35445-cov-12_pt2 | contig 17948 bp, 26 predicted proteins | sample MGYA00564399_ERZ1292629 | MGnify/ENA primary metagenome ERZ1292629 (study PRJEB36523, sample SAMEA6512636) | groundwater metagenome | collected 2019-01-08 | study: AquaDiva: Metagenomics assemblies of 32 groundwater samples
TTATAACTATTGTGGATGGCTGTTGTGCAAGTGCCGCAACTTTTCTTTCTATCGTTGGCACAAAGAGGCGAATAAATAAACATTCCTTTATGCTTATCCATCAACTTTCGTCGATGTTTTGGGGCAAATATGATGAATTTGAAGACAACAAAGTCAACCTGGATAAACTTATGGAAACAATAAAAGGCATTTATCGTGAATATACTAAGTTGCCGGATGAAGAAATAGAGAAGATATTGAAGCACGACTTGTGGCTATCCGCTGAGAAATGTTTAGAATATGGTCTTGTGGATGAAGTGATTTAAATAAACACGGGCATATATATCTATAAAAAGGAGCAATAAATGGCAGTCGGAAAGCAGATAAACAATTTGAACGATTTAATGGATGCCGTCAGGAATCGCAAGGCTATTGTCGTTCCTAATCATCCAAGTTGGAATTTTCCAAGACCAGCATCCTTTTTAATTAATGTATCGGGAACTACTCTTTATGCCTTATTTGCGAGAGGCATGTACATCTATAATAAGGAGCCTAAGAATGTTAGACGAAAAGCAGGAGTCAACGGCGGTAGTGCAGAAAACAAAGCCTACTGTGATACAAACGCATGACGGTCGAGGCTTAAATCTGGCGACATTGGAAGACATGTTCCGGTTTGCTCAGTATGTAGCCATTTCCGGCCTTGCCCCGAAAGACATGCAGAAGGCGGAAACCATCTTAGTAGCTATCGAGATGGGGCTTGAACTTGGCCTACAGCCGATGCAGGCTATCCAGAATATCGCCGTAATAAACGGCAGGCCGGGTTTGTGGGGCGATGCGGTGCCCGGCCTTGTTCGTGGCAGCGGCAAACAGGAATTTTACAAGCAGGAAAAAATCGGAACACCGGGAACGGATGGTTACGGCTATCGGGTAACGAGCAAGCGCAAGGGCGACCCCGACTCGATAGTCACTGAATTTACCATCGCCGATGCCAAGAAGGCAAGTCTATGGGGCAAGTCCGGGCCGTGGACGTTCTATCCCGACCGGATGTTGCTCAACCGAGCGCGGGCTTTCAACGCAAGAGACAACTTTCCTGATGTGCTGAAAGGCATGAGGACAGCAGAGGAAATCCAAGACGTTGAGTTTGAAGTAATGGAGTCCAAGCCGCTTGAGGATGGTGATAAAACCTCAAGGCTTGCCGAGAAGTTGGCAAGTAAGATTGTTTCACCAGTGACAACACCTTTAACGACAGAGAATGTATTAGTCACTATCTCGCCGGATACGCCAGAAGCCGCACGAATTAACGCACAAGTCAGCGCAGAAGTGACCGCAGAAGTCGCGGAAAGCGTTCCCGAAAATGCCGGTTTTCCTGAACAAGAAAAGCCAGTGGAATCGGAACCTGAGAAGCGCAAGCCGGGCCGTCCGGTGAAACAAGAAGCCTTGCCGGTAGATTACAAGTTTAAACTCGCAGAGATAATGCACAAATCAGAGACTAAGCATTGGGATACTGACTTTGCGAACGCTCGCAAAGCACTGGACATCCGTAAGCTGTATATCAGCGAGTTAGAACAAGACGAAGCCAAGTCCGTTCTGGAATGGCTGGAAAGAAAATGAGGAGGAACGATGAATAAGAGGGAAGTAGTACAAAAATTTCTAAGCAGTATTGACAATCTCCATGAGGTATGGGTGGGGGAAATAGATAACCTCGATTTAACGCCAAAGGAACGCAAAGCATTGATTGATTTGGCACGAGGCGAATTAAGCGATAAGTCGGCCCTTTTTATCAAAGAAATTGTGGAGGCGGATTATATTGGCGACCATGAAATGGACGAAGCATTCCCTGATGAACCTGAATATAAAATCCTCACCGATGAAGATGGCAAGAAGTACAAAGTTGTCGAGATTCTGGATGAAGATGAATAATCTTCAGGGGGCAGCGGTAGGCGCACGGACGATTGCTCTGGACGGGGCCGACAATCTTGCGAATATATCTGCCACCTGAAACCTTTGACATAAGCTGGAGCCTGCGGCCACGCGAACCGCAGGAAGTGGGAAGAAGCGAGAGCAGAACACGCCAGGCCGTTCTTGCTTGCAAGAGGTTTCTTACGGCAGACCTTGATATGGCGCAACGAAAAGGTCTAAAGAGACACTTCCTCTCCACTTTGTTCTTTGACAAAATAACTGGCCGGGCGGCGTAGTCAGAAGCCGGGTTTGAAAATGGTTGCACGATGACGGTGCAATAGGTGGATGGGGCCACGGCCACGAGTTCGGGAGACTACACTGCAATTCGTGGTACTAACGGAGGTGGCCTTTGGAGCCGAGGTGGGGAATCTTGGCCCCGGCCAGAAAATGAGAGTGGCGGCGGCGCGGCGACACGGGGATAAGTGCACAATCTAACCGCCGCTGGGGCCAGCCGGTTCGATCCCGGCTCCGCCACTCTAAAATATCCGAAGTGGAGATGAAGATGTTACTCCCAAGGCTAATAATAAAAAGGATGCGAAAGCAACCAATAGGGCGGCGCAGTTTTGGCGATCAAAGCATAGAGGCAGGCGACAGAATAGTTTATTTGAATGTAGTTTATGACTGTCGAGAATCATCCGGGAGGAATAAAAGGGATGCCGGTGAGCTCACGCCGCATAAAGTCAAACCACCACATAAAGGTGCTTCTTTATTAGAAATCAATGGCACTTGGTATTGGCAATGGCGAGGATATTACTAACTTCTCCGAAGCGGCGGCGGCGAAGGGTAAATGACCGGATAGTCGGCCCGCTTCGACGGGACAGCGGCGAAAGCCGGGGTCTGGGACGAGAGGCTTGCGTTCGAGAAGCAGCCGCCCGCCGCGATGCAAACTAAGCGGTCTGTCCTGTTAAATGAATCGGTCGCCTCGGTACGCATGATACCGAACAACGGGCGGTAATAGGGAATCCATTTCAAGAGAGGATTAATATGAAATTCGCAAATGAACATGGACAATATAACCATGAGGGGATTGTTTTAAGAAACAAGATTTATAAAGCATTAAGGCCGTTTTATAAAGATGCCACAAATGAGGATTGTATTGAATTACTTTCAATGAGTTTATCTGCTATTGAAATGTTGCAATTTGCTCGATTCTGCGGGATAGTTCCAGAGGAGGAGTTGACATGAAATTCACCCAGGAAGAGCTTGATAGAGTGAAAGAAATGTTAGAGGCAGAAAGGGTATATCTTCGGGGGGATATAAGTGAATTTAAAACAGGAAGATATAGCCAATATGCTTTCCAAGAAGTTTTGGATTATCTGCCAGCCGAAGCCGAATGGCTTGCTATAAATAGGGAATCTGAATAGGAGAATCTTTATGACTCGACCGAAGGGCACAATCTTTAAAGAGCCAGACCTGAATATGCGGTTATTGATTCTTAACTTTAAAGACTTGCTTTACAAATATTACGGCAGCAAGTCAGGGGCTATCAAAAAGTTCTGCAATGAACGACACCTAAACAGGACTAAGGTTTACCGCCAGTGGAATGATGATGAAACGATGTCTGCCGAACTGCTGAAAGAGATGGAAGCGTTTGAAAAGAAACGAGGATAAGGTGAACTACATTCCAAAGGGGGACAGAATGACCGATGAAACCGCTCGGAATCTGGCCCTGGCGCTGGGATTGAAAACTACCGGCGAATATTGGTTTCACCCCAACGGCAATTATATCCTACTCGCAACACAAAAAGGCTATCGCCATATTCGAGATGGAAACGATCTTGCCGCTTGGCTCAACTCCGCCGAGGGCGAGAAGGCTGCGCGGGATAGAGTGAGAGACTTGGCCGGAAGGAATTCGGTGGCCTATTTCTATGAGCCATGCGAAAAACATCGTCATTCGGTTTGTATTTCTTCTGGCGATGAAGATGATTTTAAAGAACACAAAATGGAAGCCGCCGCGTGGCAGGCTGCGCTGGAGTGGCTGGTGGAGAAAGGACAGTCCGATGCGCCAGTGGTTTCGTGAGTTCTTTTGCCGGCACGAGTGGACAGTATTTGTTGATCCAATTTACTGTACTTACTTACGATACAGACGTTGTTTCAAGTGCAATAGAAAAGAAAAGTTTATCACACACGAAAGGTGGAAACAATGCTCAACCTAACGAAGTTTGAAGGACATACACCGGGGCCGTGGAGCTGGTTTATAGAAAAAGATGACGATTTATTTACTACAGTGATTTTATCTACAGGTAATCATCCTCACTACGAAGCAGGTACAATCCTTGAGTGCAATTCCGTAGTCCGTGAGTGTGAAAGTAAATCACCGTCAATATCAGATACAGTTCTTATTGCTGCCGCCCCCGACCTTCTGGCCGAGGTCAAGGGACTGCGAATTGAATTAACTCAGAGACTAAACCAGTTGGAAGAGTCCCGTAAAGATACTTTCTTCCAGTTGGACAAAAACAAGGAACTGCATCAACAACTTGGCAATCTTGTCTGTCTGCTTTGCCAAGATGGTGGTCATACTATCAGCAAAGTTGGGATGGAAGCTGCGATTAAACAAGCCGAAACGAACTATCTTGACTTGCGGGCGGAGAATGAGAAGAGATTATAAACAAACCGCCTGGTATAAACATGAATCACAACCATGTCCAAGTTGTGACGCAATGCCAGACGTAGGAGAACAGGGCGTGTCCACTATTCATGAATCGTGGTGTCAACTTCAACCCGGAGAAAAGCCGCCTGGGTTATATTGTCCAAGATGTGACAGTTTAATGTGGGGCAAAGATGGTGATTATTTAGTTTGTGAAGATTGCGGTTGGCACTGGAAACCAGAGGAGAAATAACCATGAAAGTCCGCGATTTGAAACACTGGTTACTTAATAGTGAAGTTCAACCGGAAGATGACATTGATATACTCGGCGGGAATACGATTACCGTCTTCCAAGGTGGGAAGATTGTTGAGTGTTTCCCTATTGGCAGTACGTCATTTAAGGAGTTCCGCAAACAATGTTATGCAGAATTTAAAGCTGGCATAGTCCCGCAGGATGACTTCTTTGAGGAAAAGGTCGATGATAAAGGTTGAAGATTATATGCCTAAATCGGTTCCCCAATTAGTAGACGAGATGATAACTGAAGCATTAAGATTGTCGAAAGGGAATGTCAACGATGCTTTTGAGCATTTAAAAGAACTATATGAAACCATGCCGCAAGTAAGGATAGCCTGTATGATGTGGTTCATGGAACGGAACTGTAAAAATTAGGAGCGATAAATGAACGGTAAAGGTATAATCTATCTTGCTGGCCCGGTAGCTGCGGCCACAGAAGCAGAAGTAGATGCCAATATTGAGCAGGCAAAAGCGTGGACTCTCAAGTTAATTAAATTAGGCTATGCCGTCTACAGTCCTGTACTGTACGGTATCGCCAGAGAGGATAAGGATACCGGGTGGCAGGATTTTATGAAGAATCATTTGACCATTCTCAAGGCGTTAGCCGTACACGGCAACATCAGAATCGGCCTGCTGCCAGGTTGGGAAACTTCAAAAGGTGTATCTATAGAGGTATTCAACGCCGAAGCATATCACGGCATTTCGGTTATCAAAGTTGAAGAACTAATTTCCGACCATGTGGTAGAAAATGATACCGATTTGAGATCAAGTGATACCAAAATGGGATCAAACGTTTTAAGGGGTGTTTCTTCTGATAAAAAAACGGCAATAGAAGTTATGTACGAAAGAACATCTTCGCTACCAACTCGTTGTTGGTGCGGGAAGGCGCTTGAAGTTAAAGGTATGCCCGATTTTCTCGGTGATAAAGTTGAAGAAATGGAAGTCTGCACTATGCACTACGAGTGCAAAGAACACGGACAGGATTATCTAAAATCACCCAAGACATTCACCGGAATTGCAATCAGTGGGAAGTCGAGGGCTGGAAAAAGTGCTTTAGCGGAGATGCTTAAAGACCGTCTTGATTCCGGCTGGCGAATCGAATCTATCTCCGATGCCGTTCTACTCGAATGGATGAAACAACATCATCCTGACTTTTATGCTGCAAACGGGCCGAACCTTTCACTCGAATGGGCCGACAAGCAAAAGGTCACTGATCCAACTGTTCGTCCACAATTAATCGAGATAGGCCAGCGCCGCCGTGCGGAGAATCCGAACTATTGGCTTGAACGGCTGAATTGCAACGCGGGTGCAATAGTTCCCAATTGCAGGTTCGATAACGAGTGGCGGTTCTTCAAGGAACGCGGCTTCCTAATGGTAAGAATCGAGGCGGATATTGAATCGCGCACGGAAAGAGGTGCCATAGACTCTAATGACCCCTCAGAAACCGAACTTGACAACATTCCTTTCTACAAATGGGGCTATTGGCTCGACAACAACGGTAGCGACCTTGAATACTTAGGATATGAAGCCGACAACATTGTCGAGATTATAAATAAGACAGGAGAGGTTGAATGATAATTGATGGCAAAAAGATTACTTTTGCAACGGATAGTGAGAAATTGTTACTTCTTGCGGAATGGTTTGATATGAAATATCCAAATGATCCCAACCCGGAGGTTCAAACTGATTTGCGCAGGATTGCCACTCGAATTGAATTACTCGAAAAGAGGAAAGCGTGAAAGCGCAAGATTACGATTTTCAGATAGGTCGATTGGGTGGCGGATTTACTTGGTATCCCTATCAAATCAGTCTGGGTATTTCCTTGCGTTATTGGCCGTGCATTTTCGCCCCAGCGATTCGGATACATCTCGGCCCATTCAAGTTTTGGGCATATTGGATTACACACAGAAAGGATAATAAATGAAGCCTACGGAAGAAAACAGGGAACCCGACTTTAAGGTTTATGTAGAAGAAAACGGAGTTGTCCGGGCTACAATGCCTCAAACAGTGGAAGAATTTATTTTGTTATTTAAGTTGGCAGAAGGGCCAGAAAAAGGAGAATTAAAATGAGTCCATTCTTATGGTGTCCCTTTTGTTGTGGCGGTGACATTAGATGTAATGCAGTAAGCGAAGGATTATACAGTGCTTTTTGCCCTAATTGTGGTGCAAATGGGCCACAGGCCGACAACGAGAAGGAAGCAACGGAACTTTGGAATAAACGCTGGATAGATGAAAGCGGGAAGAATACGGAAAAACCAGACTTTAGTACGGAAAAACCCAGTTTCAGTTGGGAACTTAATGATGAAGGAATGCCGATCCGGCTGCGGGACGGACAAGGCAATGAACTGCTTTTCGTCACGCGGAAATATGAAGGTGAACCGTTTATCTGCAACCACACCCCTGATATATTTGTGCGGATTGCCCGGCTGCCACGGCTGGAAAAGGCGGCGGAACTGATAGAAAAAGCGGATTTGATTCTTGGGAAATTTATGTCAATCAATCCAGAAGATGTAGATAACGATTGGGTGACGAGTGCTTATGTTGAGATCGGGAAGTTTTGGTATGATGAGATTGTCCGATTCCAAATGCTGGCAGTGGCAGGAAATAAGATAGGAGAGGCTAATGCCGATTAAGAAAGCATCTGCAAAGAAGAATCGTTCGGCAAATATTAAAAGTCAGAAGTTTAAGTATATTAATCAAGTAGTAAATATTGCCGATACCCATTCGGGGTGCCAACTGGCATTATGTCCACCGGAAGTTCCGCTTGATAATGGCGGTTTATATGAAGTGTCAGGACTTCAATTGAAACTGTGGCACTGGTGGGAGGAATTTTGGGGCGATTGGGTTGTACGAGTTACTAAAGGAGAACCTTTTGCTGTCGTTCATAACGGCGATCCCCAAGAAGGCGTTCATCATCGGGCAAATACACAGATAAGTCAAAACGAAGCTGACCAACAGCGGGTCGCTGAAATGACACTGCGACCCGTTAAGGAAAAGGCAGAGGGTGGATTTTATATGCTTCGTGGTACAAACGCCCACGGGGGAGAATCCGACCAGAATACCGAGAAATTGGCAAAGGCGCTTGGGGCCGTGCCAGAGATAATCGGAAACCCCAAGGGGAAAGATGATGGGATAATCAACTATTCTCGCAATGAACTTTGGTTAAGACTTGGCGGGCCGGATGGGACACTCATTCATTATCTTCACCATATAGGCACGAGCAGTTCCTTAGGATACGAAGCAACGGCATTAACAAAAGAATTTGAACAGAGTTTAGTTGAAGCCGCTCGTTGGGGTTATCCGCCGCCAGACTTTATTGTCAGAGCACACCGCCATCGGCACTTTAAGATGGAAATTGCTACTCGAAATGTTTATGGTATCGCTGAAATATTACCAGGGTGGCAATTGAAAACACCCTTAGTCTGGCGCATAGCTGGCGCGAGATTGACTACCCCGCAATGTGGGGGCACCTTGATACGCCGGGGCGATAGGGAACATTATTCAGTGGCTAAAGTATGGAGTATCAACCGCACTCCCGAAGTTGTGGCGATGGAAATCCCAATGGTGAGGGCTAAATGAGCGTCACGATAACTGAACGAGAACTCAAAGAGGCCCTTGTCGAACTTGAGGAAATGCGGCAGAAGAAGGTTAAGCCTTCTCCCTGGACGGATGAACTGTACAATCTTGTCCTCAAGGTAAGGGGCAATCCTTTAAGTCGGAAACAGGATAAGATCAGCTTTGAAGAACTTACGGTTTTTTTAAATAAAAAGGGTTGGTGGAAAGGCAGCAAAAAAGCTTTACAGCAATCTTTTAGCCGAGAACGAATACGTAGACAGGGCTTGGTCCATTAATAATGAACGGAGAAGACAAATGAACATTCTAAGTTCAATCCGCTGGTGGTTTCGACGGCATTTCGACCGGATTACTTATGATTCCGCCGAGATAGAATCCGAGTTTGTGGCATGGATTGTGCCACGCCTGAAACGGTATAAGGAAATTCAGCACGGCTATCCTGAGCCACCGGGACTAAAGAAGTGGAATAAGATTATTGATAAGATGATTGAAGGCTTCGAGATTCGACTAAACGAACAGCATTGGGAATGGAAACCGGGTTGTGAAGGCAACCGCCGCAAAGTCCAACAGGCATTTGACCTGTTTGCTAAGTATCACGATAACCTATGGGATTAAACATGGACAGGCAACTGATTGAAATTGAACAGTTGAAGATTGAAATCGAAGCGATTAAACAGCGGATACACAAATTAGAAGAACAATATATACATAGATCGGGATATTATATTGAGACAAGGCCAATCGAAGTCCCCGATAGCACCGGCACTCCAATCCCTAATCCTATCCACAATATCAGCAGCTAAATAAAATAGCCAAGTCTGGCGAACCTCGACTTGGCTGCTGACTACGCTTCGGGTATCCCCAAAACGAAGTCGTTACTCCTCCTGCACATGGCAAGTGAGCTATGCGACTCGCGGTTGGCCTCCGCCGGCAGAGCAATTACCGGTGCTGCCTCTTGCACTGGCTCCGCAACCAGAACCGCTATGCTTTAGTCCCGTTCTTTAGCCGCATCCGAACAGAGCGGATATGGTGGAGGCGACGGTTTCGATGCCGTGTCCGTATTTGCTAAGGGCCAACTAATCGCCAGTCAGGACTATAGTCGCGCTTCACCTGAGCATTGGTCTGGCCTACTCACCCGAAGGGTAGGATATGCCTACTCGCATAGCAAATACGTCAATCCTAACGCCCCCTAAAACTTTGCCAATAAAGCGAAAGACAGAAAAGAAAGGCTTGCCAGAATGAGAACTACAATTAAGTTCTTCAGTTCTTGACTAAGGATTGGGTTCGCTCGGCGTAACTTCATCGAGCACCTGTCCTGCCGTCCGTCCGGCTTTGGCAGTTTTTTTACCAGCGCCGATTGAACCATCTTCCGCCTCGCGGGCCACAAGGCGAAGAAAAACTAAGAGATATTGCCACCACTTTTTCTTAGCCATGTTACTGACCCTCCGGGCCGCTCTTAGCTACTGCGTGTCTGAGGAATACCGTAGTAAGTACCAGATACCCAGCCTCCATCAGTTCTTTGATGGACATCTCGCCTGTCCAGTATCCATAGGCAGCAGCTATTAAACCCAAAATTGCCAAGCGGACAGTTTTAGTTTTAAGCAGTTCCAACATTTTATACCTCCTGTTTTAATATAATATTCCTGCATTTAAAATGCAAGTTATACTATGGCGGAAATCCTTTCGATTATTTCGAGTTGGAAATCTTCACTTCCAATATATAGTTTCAATCTTTCAAAGGCAATATTTGAATCCAAAATGCACTCTTGATTATTGAGCTTGCCCCGCCTTAACCCAACCGCAAGGCAACCCCGCAAATCGGAAAGTAGACCCTTGGTTGTATCTCCCGCCCAATTCGCCGGGTGCATTTCAATATTGCCACGCCCTGGTACATCGAGTATTCGGTAATACTGGTGCTTTCCGGTATCGTCCGGCACTACATTGTATATACCAACCGGGATACAGGACAAATCTTTCAGGTTATCCCGCCACGGCAGTTCAAGGCTGACAAGATGAAAATTAGCGTGGACAAGATGCCCGAATGTACCATCATCTCCACGCTTAGTCCTAACCTGTAAAAAATGTTTCACAGTAAGTGCCCTATAATCGTCAGTAGTTTTTCTCCGCCTGGAGAAGCGCCAAGCGAAAGTGATACCAGAACAGCTATACCGACAATCGCCCGCTTCAACATCTTATGATCCTTTTGATCGTCTTGTATTTTCTGTGATATTCGACTTTCGAGAGTAAGGATATTAGCAGTTATCTCTAAACGCGAATTAGTAATGTCACCTGACAATTCGATTCTTAAAGAATCTATCCGAGAATTTAGGGCATTGATAATTTCTAAGGCGTCACCATTCATTGTCTACTCACTCTGTCGCGTTTAGTAGTTTTTTAATCAAATCAATCACCTCTTGATTAGAAGCGGTTTTTCTCTTTTTTGCCGCCGCCTTTTTAATAGGCACCGTTGAGGTTTTCGGCGCAATATCTTCAAGAACAGCCCCCTCGCCTTGCTTTGCCCCAAGGATATTATCAACAATAGCATCTATGTCCCGCATAAACCCACCGCTTGCAGCTTCGGCCCCCGGCACCAATCCTTCATCTATAGTAGTGCTGACTGGCCTTTCAAATTCCTGTAATATTTCCTGTAATCTACCGGCTTCTGCCCCTGGAACTGCCGCTTCAGAGCCAATGATCGCTTTAGGTTCCCAATAACGCGGTGGAGTTGAAAACCCCTGTCCAACTTCGGGCGGAACCGCCGTCGTCTGTACTCTTTTTAAAACATCTTGTAGAGTTTCTCGGATTGATGGTTCTGAAACCATCGGACTAAACTTACGTTGCAACATTTCAGTCGATTCAAATAGCGGCGTTGCGCTCGGATTTCTCGATAATGGGATACGAGTTGGGCCAGCTTGACTTGGCAATAGACGCGATTCTCCCAAGGGGATAGACTCACCAAATCTTGTACCCCTGCCTTCCAGTAGCCCTTTAGGAACTATGCCTGGCCCTAATTGTCTTGGAATAGCCGCAGCAGGAGAAGCCGCACCCCTTGCACTTGCAGCGCCCGCCCCACCAAGCGCCGCCAGTAAATCGTAGAGCGATGCTTCTGGATGTTCACCATAATATCTTGCAGGATTATTCCATAACCCCGTTACTTGTTCTTTGATTGCGCCCGGCAGTCCAGCAACAGCCCTTGGCAGTCCTTTAACGGCCCCGGTTATAGCGGTTCGCCCCGCCGATGTTTCAGGGTGGGTCATTCCCTGTAGAAGATTAATCAATGGTTCGGTATTTTCCTGCAACTGCTTATACCAATCCATCGTCATTAAATCAGCCGCACCCCAATCTTCGGGATGTTCCTTTAGCCAATCAGCCTTTTTAGTATACTTATACTTTTTATATTCTTCTGGAGTCCACGGCCCAAGATTAGGGTCATTGACTACATAGTGTTCCCCGGCAAGGTAATCACCTGACCGTTCTCCGCCACCAGGATACTTCTCGCTCGAAGTTTCGCCAGTCATGGTTTTACTAAGCATTGAAAGTATAGATGATGCTTCCGGCGCCGGGGCGTACTGAATTGGCTTATTGGGGTTTTCTATCGGCCCATTAGGAATACCGCCTGTCGGTGTTTTTAAACCGAATTTTAGCATTAGTCGATTATCCCCTGTCTTTTCTTTTCTTTTGACAAAGCATCCATCAGAAGATTTCCAACTTGGCCTGTACGCCGTTGCGCTGCACGGGTCTTTAGGTCAGCCGCACCCTCAAGGTCGTATGTTTTCACACCGGTAGCAAAATCCAGAATCCTACCGGTTTTGGACTGAGACGCATCCGAGAGTTTGCCAAGGTCGCGGTAGTACCGAGAAAAGATAAAAGGTGTAGCGATTTTCGGGATAAGACCTGATATAGCTATTGTCCAAAACTCAAGTTCTTTGAGTTTGTATGGATTTAATGTATATCGCTTTTCGCCTTTTTTTACGGTAGGTAATTCTTCATACTCAAGCCAAGCCTTGACAGGCTCCGGCAGTCTCTCTAACAGTGGGTAACTTTTTGTATAAGGATACGCCATTGTGCCGTCTGGCCGCCTTATGGCGCTGCCAGGTTTTAATGGCGCACCGAAAAAGAAATCCCTACCTTCATTGTTTAGCCAAAGCTCGAGGGGTAACTTTAGAAGAGGTGAAGCGCGTCCGGCCAATCCCTTTTCAACAAACCTCTGCCAGCCAGCGAATATCGGATAGTTTTCCAAGTCTTCTATTGGTAGGCCGAGGCCACTGAGAATTTCTGTGCGCGTTCCATTGTCTGTGGACTTGGCAATTTTGAGTCCTTCCTGATAGAACTCAGGCAGGGCTTTTAAATCAACTTCTGATAATTCCTGACCGGGAAGAATTGCCCCACCAATATCTTTGCCAAGCCTGATTTCCGCAGTAATGCGTCCCGGATTAGTGACTAATGTTTTTGCTGTTAGTTTAGCGTGGCGGGACATAAAAGTCCAAAAAGGTATTACCCATTTTATAGCCCTATCAGCGTTTGACAGATCGGAGTAATTAAAAAGAGCTTCATCTACATACTTGGCCGCCTCAAGTGGAGAATCGCCACGATTCAGGTGAGCAATGAAGTTTGTCATCCGACCTTCATTCTCTACCGTCCCTCCTAACTTACGCGCAACATTCATCAGATTCAGTCTACTCGCAAGATTAGGAAATTCACCTACAACATCCTTGCCCCAATCACCGCGTAAGACTCCATTCTCTTGTGCTAACCGGCGAATATCATCATAGGAATACTCAAGGCCATGCCGGGTGATAACCTTACCCTTGCCACCAGTCAGAACTTTGCCAACATCCCAATAGAGTTTTGGATTGAGCATTTCCTTGCCAACATTAAGGAAACTCAATACTTGGTTCGAGCCGAAGTTTCTCATGTGGAAGCCAAGATTAGGAACTGTTACCATCGTCTTCCAAGCGTTATGCGCCGAACGATAGCCGGGGAAGCCTTTAACGTACTTCGGATTCTCAATCCGGTTTAGGTCGTCTACAACGGACTTGGGCAGGTCTTTTATTGTCTTAGGTGAAATGATTGTAGTAATGCGTTCTGGCTCGATTATTTTCCCAGATTTATCCTTTACTGCTTTTACAAACTGAGAATTAGATTCCATCTGAGAGGTCGTAAAGTCAGCTAAATTCCGGCCTATCTTCTCTTGAAACTGAGTGCGGAGTGCCTTGTCGCCAATCTTGGTAGTTTGCGAAAGGCTCTCAACATCCCCAAGAAATCTCTTAGTAGCTTTTGCTCTTTCTGCTATGGCCCAATAATTGCCTAAGATTTTAGCAGAGTCCAGTTCTGTTACAGACTTCAAACCGGTCTGCGCCCCGTGCAATTCTGCGAAGGTTTTGTAGAACCGGTTCTTCTGGTGGCCGCTCAAAGTGGCTGAAAGCCTACCACCATAGTTTGTTGTCCTTAAATGCTTCGGCAAATCCTTGCCAATTATATGAGCCATGTAGTTTTCAATCGTGCCGCCGAGCAATCCTTCACTTTGCAAATCAGTCGCAAGCGCAGAAAACTTCTTTTTAATTGCGCCCGCTACTGGTTTGAGGTCGGCAGAGATTGTGAAGTTTTTCGGGTCATCAATATGCCGCGCAATCGCTATACGCTCTTTCTTGCTGGCGATTGTACCGTCCGGTTTGGTGAATATACTTCTCAGTTCTTGTTTAATGGTCTGGCGTGAACTTGAAATCGTATCTTCAAAAGTCCGTCGCATGGCAAGATATTCATCGGGCAGGCCAAACTTGGTACTGACAGCCTTGCCTAAATCGTCAATAGTGTCTACAACGTCACCAGCCAATCTACGGCCAATGCCATAAGTTTCCGCCCCTACCGGATTGGCATACTCCTTTAAAGCACCGTAGCCCTTCTTTAAGCCTTTACCGATAAGGTTAAACGGGTCGGGCGCAATCTTCTGCCCGAACATCCGAGTTCCGGCGGTTTCGTAAACTTGCTCGCCACGTTGAGCAGCCGCTTCTATTGCAGACTTGACGGTCTTCATAGCCTCAGTCTTGTTCTTCGTCTGATTAAAAAGAGGCGCAGCTTCCTTCAGAACATTAATACCTTCTTTAGATAATGCCTTGCCGCCAATCTTAGGAGCCGCACCGGTGCCGAACGAAAGCCACGTCACCGGGTCTGTGGCAATACCTGTCGCCAAACCACCCACACCCCTTGACCACCGCTGGCCTGCTGTATCCGTTGACCCACCGAGAGCGGTGTCCTGTAGATACCGAATAATATCAGAACCGGATACCTTGCTCTTACCGTTTCCACCCCACGGACTCTTATTATAAAGTGGAGCACCTTGCGCTTTAGCTATGCCATACCGGACAGGCGCACCGGCAACGTCGAGTAGATTAAATATCCTTGAAACCGTAGACGGGTCTTTCGGCTTATCAATGGCAGGTTTCATCGCTGCTTCAGGGCTGCCACCAAGAGCCTTGAGGCGGGCGGACATACTGACATTCCGATTGCCCTGTTCTATGCCTTGAGCCAACCGGATAATTTCTTCCGGCTCCATTTGCTTTATCTTGTCCGGCGACAGACCGCGAGACAGTTGCAGTATATCGCGGATATTCGGCCCAAGATACTCTGGCAAATCGGTAGCAGTAGAAGAATCTGCCGAAGATTTGTAGTTTAATCCAAACCTTAGCATTATTGAGGCAATTTATATTGTTTAACTATGAGTCGATAAACCACATCGTCCTGCTTAATGACTCCAGCCGCAATTGCCTTAGTCAATCCTTGGCGAGCCGCATGTTGCTGTTCGAGAATCGAACCGTCTTTAGGCATTATCGGAGCTAAGTAAGTATCGTAGACTTGATTTGCTAATGATTCTTCTGGTGTTTCTTGAGCGTCTGTCTCACTACCGCCTTCGCCTAACCCGCCACCCGCCACTTCCGGGTATTTATTTGCACCTTCCAGTTCGGCAGACTTTTCCTTGTAGGCCGTCCACCATTCAGGAGTGCGAGCCGCTCCCGACCAAGTTTTCGGATACATTCTGTCAGCATAGGCCGCAGCCTGTCTATCAATTTCAGTAACGGATAGTACATTAACACGACCGCCGGCAGGATTCCAACGTTCTTGACGGCCCGCAGCACTCCTATTGTATTCTGCGCTGGATTTGAGTTCATCTATTTTTGCCTTATCATCATCTAACTCATTCTGCCGTTTCTTTCTCTCAAATTCAAGAGCTTCTTGCGCCCTGACATCGTAAGGAGCCGCCTTCTTATCCGCCTCTATTTTAGCAAGGGCTTCCTGGTTGACTTTAATTCTTTGTTCAAGTTCCTGGATTGCCTTTTCCGTTTGAGAAATTTCCAAGTTGCCCAATCGTTGCTTCTGCGGGAACAGAAGATTCTCATTCTCTGTCTTTACCGCTGTCGCTTCTCCCTGCCGCGTAGCCAATGCTTCCCGCGCCTGGCGTTCCTTATCCTGTTGAACCATTCTGGCAAAATAATTAGTTTTTGCCCAAGGCGAATCCGTCTTCCCCAAAGCACTCAATGCCCCATATTCTCCACCCTGTACAAGAGCGCCAAGCGGAGAAGCCTTGCCAACCATAAGCGCACTCTGGCCTACGCCTTTGCCTATCTTACCAAGAACACTGAGTATCCGGGCAAGTAGATTTGGATTTAGCCTCGGCGCAACCCCGGCCAAAGATGAAGCGGCAGTAGAACCGGGTATTTGCGTTGAACCTGGAGGAGCGCCGTAAGCGCCTGTATCCCAAAAAGCCATTTTAATCTCCCGCAATTATAGGGCCATTAACATTGCAGCAGAAACATTAGACGCTGGGCCTAATAGAGATTGCCACCAATTATTACCCGCTTGATTTTGTGCCGCTTGTTGAGTCCACCCGGTAGCCATGTTGGCAAGGTCTGTAGCCGTGGTACGCATCTGATTCCAGCCCTGAGTGCCGTATTTATCGTACAGACCCGTTCCAAGGCCAAGCAACGTCTGAAGGTTCTGGAAATTCTGCTGATTTGCCGTATCACCGTATTGAGCTTCCTGCGTCTGCATGAGATAATCCTGCAAGGCATTGGCCCGCTCAGTCTGCGCCAGTTGATCGAAGTAATTAGCAGACCATTGAGCCGTGTCGGAAGCCTGCCCATATTGCTGTGTGCCGATACCGGCAAGTTGATTCAGAATTGAAGCCGATTGACCTTGTGCGCCAGTTCCCTCATTGAGAGACTGCATCAGGCGGCTGTATTCGTCCTGAGCGCCTGTTTGCTGTTGGCCGAGAAGTCCGAGGCCGAGGCCCGCCGCCGCCCTCTGTTGCGCCTGTGGATAATCCATTAAGCCGAGGGCACTATTTATCGCTGCGTTCTGTCCTGTGCCCAAAGTCGAGTAGGCGCTTGTCAGATTAGGCAATCTCTGTGCTTCAAGAGCTTGCGCCTTCTGAATCATCTGAGCGTCAAGGGTATTTTTTATGTCCTCTTTCTTGCGGGTCAAAGCAAGGTTCATTTCGTCCATAGCTTTCTTTTCCGCACTTGAACCGGACAAGCCGTAGAAACTATAGTAATCCTGTGCTTCCTTTGACTGTCTATCGTAGTCTTCTTGTAACCGTCTTGTCTGGTCAGTATAAAGAGTATCCTGTAATTGCTTATTATAAATCTCCATCGGGTCGATAGCGCCCGTGATTGCCGTATTCAAAGCTGTCATCGGCGCTTGCTGACCCAACTGAGTCGAGAGCGCATTCTGCGCCTGCGTATACAAAGGATTCTGCGTGACATTCTGATTTAGTTGTCCGGTTACAGCATTGGAAACTTGACCTTCCGTCCCCTGTGCCCTACCAGAAGCGCCTGTCTGCGGATTCAGGGCGTAGTTCTGCGTTGCTCCCCTTAATCCCGGCGTTCCGTAGGCAGTATTATAAGGACTCGCTAAATTCTGCATCTGACCGAGGGTACTCTGGCCTTGCTGATTATAGAGAGCCTGATTGCCTACATTGGCAAACTCACCAGCCCAAGTCTGAGGCATAGAAGCGGTAGAACTTGAATAAGTCCGTGCCGTAGAAGTTAGGGGATACGGAGCCTGAGTAGGCGGAACCTGCTTAGTCTTAGTCCCGACAAGAGAAGTGTCTTGTACGCCAGCAAAAGAAGGCGAAGCCTGTGCGGTCTGCTGCCCTGTGGCTCCCGCTAAAGAGGCCGCTGGCGTAGTTGCCTGTGTACTTGCCGTCTGTGGCGTTCCCACTAATCCCGAATACCACGGAGTCTGTAGGCTCTGCTGGTTATACTGCTGTTGTGGGAAGCCGTAAGGCGCAGTTGTATTGTAAGGCGTAAACTGCTGCGCCTGAGTTTGCGTCGGCTGAGTATATTGTCCGGTCTGCGAAGCCCGTCCGCCAACGCTAATATTCTGCGGATAGCCTGCGGCCCATTGGCCGGGAGTATTTAGACCTCGAGAAAAGCTCGCCCAAGTCGGCGTCGGCGTCTGCTGTGGAGTGGCCGCGACAACTTGTGCAAAAGCATTAGGGAGATATTGAGCGAACTGGTTCCCGGCCAGATAGCGATTTTGCGCTTCTTGGCCGAGAAT
>ERZ1292629.2066-Hain-H43-01um-R1-2066-length-17943-cov-6_pt1 | contig 17943 bp, 19 predicted proteins | sample MGYA00564399_ERZ1292629 | MGnify/ENA primary metagenome ERZ1292629 (study PRJEB36523, sample SAMEA6512636) | groundwater metagenome | collected 2019-01-08 | study: AquaDiva: Metagenomics assemblies of 32 groundwater samples
TCTTAATGAAATTTTCATCTTTCTTAGGAAAAATTACATCTTCCATTCTTATGTTATGAAATTCTTCAGCTCTACATCCAGTATCAAATAAAACATCAACAAAGTATCTTTCTTCGTTAGTTTTACAACCATCCAATATTTTTTCTACCTCTGCTTCCTGAGGAGCATATACCTCTTTTACTTTTCCGCCCATTTTGATTTTTAATATCTTAATGAATTTGTATGCTTTCTCGTCTAACTTCCAGTTTAAATAAAGTATCAGAGTATTTCTTATTGAGATTTTCTTGTTCTTAGCATAAGGTCTTTTACACTTTACGGTAGTTATTACTTCTTCTCCATTAACTGTTTTTTCTTCTCGCTTTAATCTAGTATATCCGAGTTCGTCTTTTACCATTGCTTCATGCAATCTCCTAATATCCTCTTCCTTTAATTTTGACACTGATTTTTTAAAAAACTCCAGAGCTATTTTCATATCGCTTAAATAAACTGATAAACCTCCATCCTGAACAACATTGCCTGTTAATTCCCCCATTTGTAAAGCTCTCATCCAGCCTTCCTGTATATCTTTCTTGTCTTTTGCATCAATCTTCCATTTAGAAACCGCAGCTATCTTTTTCTTCATATTTATTATTCTAAGCGGTATTTTATCTGTTTCTGACATTTTGAGTAATAGGTATATTAGGTATCCTATTACATAATGTACATTAAGGTATTTATAAGCTTTTCTACGTTAGAATAAATTATGGGACAGTTTTGGGCTCGAATTTATAAACATAATTGTAATAAATAATTTGTAATTCATTTTAGACATTTTTATTATCCTCTAAGTTCTCTAGGCAAAAGTTCATAAATCTCTCTTTCAAATACATACATATCCAGTGGTCTAGGTATAACTCTCTCTAATTCACGAGCCGCATGTATTTTTCCAGCGAACTTTAGAGCAGAAACCACAACAGGAGAGTAAGAAAGTCTCGAACCGCTGGGGATCGGAAATGTGCCTCCGGTTTGTCTTTCAAGACATTCTTTAGTAAAAATAGTAGGAATAACTAAACCAACCAAAGATTCTCTTACTACTAGAGGAGTATGTTCGTCTGTAGCAACACCTGTTACCCTAATCTTCTCACGTCTAGTCCTTAAAAAAATATTAGGGGCTCCGCAAGCAGCATAAACTTCATCCTCATTCAAACCCTCAACATCGACTATTAAAACCATAAAATCAATACTGCTCCTTATATCTTCCTCTTTTTTCAACTTTTTCCAATCTCTTCAAAACTTCTTCATAATTCCTAGAGATTTCGTAACCTTTCAAAATCTCTTTAAAATAACCTTGAAAATTCTCATGATGTTTTGCCTCTAACGCTTGTTTTATCAAATGTAAATCTACAGCCTTATCTTCTATCTTTGAAGAAATAAATCCAAGTCCAAAATCAATAAAATAAACTTTGTTTTCCTTTTCAGAATAAATCATATTCGATGTCGTTAAATCTCCATGAATAATATCTGCATCATGCAATTTAGCAATATTCTCTCCAATTTTCTGACAAACTTCTTCATAATTTTTAAGCTTCCCCAATTCTTCAGATAATTTCTTCCCAGAAATAAATTCCATCGTTATTTCTTTCTCTCTATCATCAACTCTTTTAACTTTCGGAGAAGGAATTATTTTGTTTGCCCTCTCAAGTAGATTAACTTCTCTTTTCGTCCTTCCCTTTCTCAGTTTCTCATCAATTTCAAAAATTCTGTATCCTTTTTTTACTCTTCTCTTTATTAAATCCTCTCCTTTTCTTATAAGAATTGCCTCTGCTCCTTGTTGAATTATTTCTTCCATTTCAAAACTTCATCTTCTTCCCAAATTTTTTAGCCAGTTTAAGCATGGTTTTCTGATCTAAATTTCCACCCTCTATAGATTTCTGCGATGAAGCCAACTCCTTCAGCATCTTATACTGTTTTATCAACATCCTTATATCAGAAGTTGAAACTCCACTTCCTTTAGAAATTCTCTGTATCCTTGATGTTTGTTTTTCCATAATTTCAGGATTTTCAATTTCTTCTTGATTCATACTGTTTATCGCATTCTTCCATCTCTTCATTTTTCCCTGCTGGCCTTCTAAAGCTCCCTCTCCAATCTTATCTTTAACTTTCCCAAAACCTGGAATCATATCCATTATCTTATCCATACTCCCCATTGACTCCATGCCTTCAAGTTGTTGCTGTAAATCTCTCAGTGTGAATTTACCTTCCTCCAATTTTTTCTGTTGTCTTTCAATATCTTTTTTACTCATTACATTTTCAATCTTTTCCATCAAACTCTTAAGATCACCCATTCCTAAAATTCTGCTTAAAAAACCTTCAGGATCAAAACTTTCTAAGTCACTAGGTTTTTCTCCTACACCTATAAACACAACAGGAGCCTTAACTTCCGCGCAAGCACTTAGTGCACCTCCTGCTTTGGCAGTTGAGTCCATTCTTGTAATTATTATTCCACTAACTCCCACTGCTTCTTTGAAAGCCTGTGCCTGCCTTTTTGCAGCCTGCCCAATATCTGCCTGCAAAACCAAAAATACCTCTGTTGGTTTAGTTGTCTTCCCTATCTTTTTTATTTCATCTATGAGTTCTTCATCCAGAGAATCTCTTCCCGCACTATCAACTAAAATTAAATCATATTTTTTTATTTCCTTTTCATTCTTCTTCCATATTTTCAAAGGATCTTTTTCAGTTTTGTCAATAAAAGAAGCAATATTTACTTTATCGCTTACTTGCTTCAGTTGTTCAGACGCTGCAGGTCTATGAACATCGAGTCCAACAGAACAAACTTTCCTTCCACGTTTAGCATAATAAGAAGCTATTTTTCCTATCGTGGTCGTCTTCCCAGCACCATAAAGTCCAACAAATAAAAATACCTCTTGTTTTCCTAGCTTCAATTCTCTTTTTGTTCCTATAATTTTCAAAAGCTCATCGTGAAGAAGTTTTACAATATGCTCTCTTTTCTCAATTCCCTTAATTCTCTCATCGTATGCCTCTTTCTTTATTCTTTCACTTAGTTCCTTAACAAGTAAAACATTTACATCAGCCTCTATCAAAGCTCTTTGTAAATCTTTAACTATTCCTTCTACTAAATCCTTATCAAGAAATACTGCATTGGCTATCTTATCAGTTGTCTTTCTTAACACTTCTCCAAGTCGATCTAACATAAAAAATCAAGTCAAAATAAGCTTAATAAAGTTGCTGTTTTTCTCATCCAAAAAGTTTTATCGCCTTGTCAAGAGCATCCACTGCATCTCTAGGATTTATCTTATAATTTCTCAACTCCACCTTATAACCTTTCAACTTATTCAAAAATCTTCTTATATCCTCTATTTTTGGATCTTCAGAAAAGTCTCCTAATTTTTCCTGTTTTAAAAACAAAGCATTCAATGTCTGTTCAAACTGTCCCTTTAACGGAATCGCATAATATGGTTTTTTCAAATATATCGCCTCAGACATTAAAGTAAATCCAGCAGAAGCGATGATTCCCAAGCATCTTCTCAAATCATCCAAAAATCCCTCTCCCGCTTTCTTAAATCTAATATTTCCTTCCTGTTTATCAATATCATAACCATAAACAACAAAGTTTTCATCAAGTTTCCTCAAAATATTCAAAATCTTTTCATCTTTCTTAGTGAGATAAACTAAAATAAAATTTCTTTCTTCTATTTTTAATTTAGTAATCTTATCTCTTAATATCGGATCAGCAACATAAACCTTTTTCATATCTTTGACAGGTTTCCCCTTTGCAAAAGAGAGTATGACATAATAATCCGCCCTCGAAACCGTCTTTCTAACAAAATACTTAGCAAGATTATATTCTGTTTTATATTTTTTAGGAACATTTAATTTCAAGTGCGTTAACCTATGCTGATTATCAAAACATATCAAAGGTATTTTTAACAAATGTCTTATAATCGGGACCATTGGCTCCATGTCGCTAATAGCAAGTTGAGGTTCAAACTTTCTAACTCTTTTCATTATTTCATCAAAATTCTTTATGTTTCCTTCAATCTTTTTTAAATTATTAAAAACCGTTTTCGTCAAACTCAAACCCTTTCCCTCTTTGAAAAATAATTCTATTCCCTCAACTTTTAAAACATCAATTCCAGAATAATTCTTTAAAACTTCATAAGCCTGACCGTATGTAACAACCAAAATCCTGTGTTTTCTCTTAAGTAAAAAAGGAAGAATCTCCTTCGCCCTAGAACTATGTCCAAATCCCTCTCCACTAACTCCGTAAATTATTCTCATACTAACTCTCAAGTCCCAAACCCTTTAGAACATCTTTCTTCTTGAATTCCTTTAAATCTTTATACTCCTGTCCGGTTCCCAAAAACAAAATAGGTTTTCCAGTTACATAACTAACGCTAAGTATTGTCCCCGCTTTTTCATCAACATCTGCCTTGCTTAATATTATCCCATCTATTCCAGCAGTTTCATTAAAAGTTTTAGCCTGTTCAGTCGCATCATTCCCAGTTATGGATTCACCAACAAAAACTTTTAAGTCCGCATTTGCAACTTTTACAATTTTCTCCATTTCACGCATTAAATTTGCTTTTGTGTACATTCTTCCAGCTGTGTCAATTAAAACGACTTTTATTTTATGTTTTTCTGCATATTTTTTAGCTTCAAAAGCTATTGAAGCAGGATCCTGTCCATAATCTCCTTTAACAATCGGAACTCCTATTTTATTTGCGTGTGTTTCCAATTGTTCTATAGAAGCTGCTCTGAAAGTATCTCCAGCAGCCAAAACACAGCTTATCTCTCTTTCCTTTAGTAAATAAGCTAATTTAGCTATGCTCGTTGTCTTCCCACTCCCATTTATTCCAAAAAATAAAATAACAAAAGTCCCATCTTTTTTGTTTATCATCTCAAATAAATCTTCTCCCTCAATCAAAACCTCATTTATAGATCCCTTCAAGCTCTCTAGTATTTTTCCTTCAGCTTCCCCTTTCTTAAACTTCTTTCCAACTAAATCTAGAGAAAGTTTATCTTTTATTTTATCTACAACAACAAGAGCAACATTATTTTCAAGTAAAATCATCTCAAATTCAGAAAAAAACTCTTCAAATTCTTCTTTCTTAAGTTCAGAATCCGTTATCTTTTTAACTAATCGTGAGAAAAACCCACCTTTTTCTTTTTCCTCTTTGATTTCTTCTTTAAGCTCTTCTAGATCCTTTATTTCTTCTTTCTCCCCTTCTTCTAAGCGTTCTTGAATCTTTTCTAAATCAGGCTCATATTTCTGAGTCCCAGCTTCAAATTTAACCGGAACTTCCTGTTCAATAGCCTCGCTCTGTTCCTTCAGTTTTTCTTCAACTCCAAATTCTTCTTTCTTCGTTTTCTTCTTTCCCTTAACTTCTTTTTTTACAACTTTCGCCTTAATTTCTTTCTTACTAACTTTGACCTTTTCTTCTTTCTTCGCTTTCTTTTCTTTAGGCTTCTTTTCTAAAGTGGCTTTTTCTTCTTCCTTCTTCCCAAACCATCCGCCTAGCTTCTTTCTTAATGCATCAAACATAAAAATTATACAAAAAACAGATTTATAAACATAAGTTCTTATCTTGTTTTTAGGAAAAGACAAATAATATGAATCAAAAAACAAAAATTTGGTTAGTTCCTTTTGGATCTTTAATTGGTGGAATTGGAATAGGTAAAATAAATGAAAATCTGAATTTAGGATTTAGCCTAGCCTTGATCGGTTTAATTTTAATATTTATTGGTAGACAAACTTACATAAAAGTTTTAAAGAATTTAAAGTGATTTAATTAAGAAAAATTTCCAATAATTCAAACTTCCACTTTATACTCATAATAATCATCGTAAGGAATAGTCCATTTAACGGTCTCTTGGACACTCGCCTTTTCCATAATCTTCCTAAAAAGCCTTATTGAATTTCCATGTGCAGAAATAGCCACATTCACTTTTTCCTTTTTAATCAATTTCATTAAGTCTTTTATAAAACTTCCAACTCTTTTTTCTACATCGGCAAAACTCTCTCCTTTAGGAGGAGAAACATAAAATCCTCTGTGTATTAAATTATATTCCTGTTCTCCTAAAAACTTTTCAACTTCTTTTCTTCCTTTTTTTTCCAAATCCGTTATCATGTCTCCTTCAACTTCCAACTTATACAATTTCTTCCCAATTTTTCTAATAAATTCACTATGAGATGTTCCGTTTAATTTGCCATAATTCCTCTCCTTCATTCTGTCATCTTCAATAATCTTACTACATTCTGAATGGTCTTTCAAAACTTCCTTGAGAGTTTGTTTCGATCTCTTCAAAGAAGTACAAAAAGAAAGTTCAAACTTCTTTCCATTTAACTTTCTTGCAACTTTCCTCGCCTGTCTAATTCCTAATTCTGTCAATCTAGGATTTAACCAGCCAGTAAACCTCTTTTCCTTGTTAAAAGTACTTTGTCCATGCCTAAAAATATAAATTTTCAGCTCTTTTTTCATTTTCTACTTAGAACAGCTATTTTTATAAATGTCTCTCTAATTAAAACATTATGCTAAATTATAATGATTTATATGAAATATTAAGAAAAGAGAAATATACAGAAAATTTACAGCCTCTGACAGATAAGTTCCTTTTAGAGTTCAAAGAGTATATAGGTGATAAAAAAAGCTCTTCAGACATAGAATCAAACTTATTTGACAAAACAGATTCTAAATCAAAAAAACAGCTTGAAAATGCCATTTCTATTTTCAAAGAAATACTTCTAAAAAGAAAAAAGAAAATCTTGAATCTTGTCTTTGTTGCTGCTGAAACAGGAATAATGAAAAAAGATTATGAAAACATGATATCAATAGAAAAGAAGCTATTCGACTCTCTTGTAAAAATTGTTGAAGAAGGAGACAAAAGCGTCTATAAAATCCTTCATGAAGACAAAGAAAAAAAAGAAGAAAACAAATTGATACTCCTAAAACAAGATCTAGATCAGTTTGTAGATCTTAAAGGTAACTTAATGGGCCCTTACAAAGCAAACAATCTTTTAAATATCGAAGCTGAAATAGCAAACATTCTTGTTGCAGAAAAGAAAGCAGTCTACATTGAAGAAAATCACTAGTCAGTTATAATTGGGTCTAAACAATTCTTTGAAAACTAAGCTTATATCTTTCGGAGGCATATTCTGGAATATTTTTCTTGCTTCCTTAGCTTTTTTATCTAGTTCATCGTAAGGTTTAGACTCTTCTCTCTTAGCCCTATAACTCAAGAGATCTATTTCTTGTTCCACGGCAATAGACTCTCTTGCTCTAAAAACTCTCGGTCTTAAAAGAGGTCTGCTTTGCTCCAATAGAGAGCTTCCTCTGTCCAACTCATAACTGCCTAGATTGTAATCCGAAAGACTGTACATAAAAATAACCTCATTTAAAGATATAAAAATCTTTCGGAAGTCTTTTAATAAAACCAAAAAGATTAAATCCTTATAGAAAATAATTAAAAAATGATTTTACAAGTAAAAGAGTTCAAACAAACAAGAGGGTACTGTGGCCCAGCATCTCTAAAAATTGTGATGCACTACCATGGATCAGAATATTCTGAAAGAACAATAGCCGTATTAGCAAATTCCTCAAGAACAGAAGGTACTCCGCCTTCAAATTTAGTAAATGCTGCAAGAACTCTGGGTTTCTCTTCCAGATTCAGAACTGGTTGTTCAATTAGAGATCTAGAAGAACAAATAGAAAAAGAAAGACCCGCGATTATTGGTTGGCTTCCACCCTACATTGGAGAAGGCCATTATTCTGTTGTTATTGGTTTTGACAGAAGAAATCTCTTTTACATAGATCCTTTCTTTGGAGAGACACTTAAGATGTCCAAAAAAGAGGTTCTGCAAAATTGGTATGACTTTACTTCCTCTTCACCTCCTAAAAATAAATCTGAATATATACATAAAGAAATTATAACTGTTAGAAGAAGATAGCCAATAAATTACAGAATATGTGTCTTTGCTCTTTCCTCTTTTTTGAACGATTTTAGATTTGGTTGCAGCCCCAATCTGCTTTTCGGCAAATTTTCAGATTTTAAATACCATGTAAAAAACATTAACAAGACGCTGAATATAATTCCTCCAACAGTTATCGAAGTATTTAAGAGATCCAAAGTTTGGTGAGTTATTTCTCTAGATATTACAATTCCATAAATAATTAAAACTATTAACTGATTAATCAACTCCAAAACTCTGGAGTCCATTTTAAATAACTCCTAAATTCCTCAAAATCAAATATCCCCCTGCACCAATTACTAAAGCTCCTAAGATTAAGAATAACCAATATAACACATTTAGATATTTTTTTGCCATTTTATATTAATGTAAAAGATACTTATAAAATTATTCATTTGCTTTCTAAAAAGCCTCTAGAGGGATTTGAACCCTCGACCCTTGGTTTACAAAACCAATGCTCTGACCACTGAGCTATAGAGGCATAGTAAACGAAAAATAAAATTGCTTAAAAACCTTTCCTTAAACAATATTTAAATAATAATTTGCCTCTAAACTTAAATGTTAACTCTCACTCAAATAATGAAAGTTGGAAAATTAATGGCTCAAACCTCAGATCGTGATTCTAGCTCATATAATTTAAGAGCTTCTAACTCTACAGCCAAACGATCAGCAAAAAAGGTGCCATCTGTGAGATATAAACCTGTAGACATTTACAGATCAAATGAAATCCTAAGCCCAAACGTTCCAGATTTTTTAAGACTATTTCCTCAAGCGTCACGGCAATCTGAGCCATATCAAGAAGCAGAAATAACTCTTGACAGCGGAAGAGCGTACAATGTTCAAGTTTTAGGAAGAAAAAATCAAAGCTTATTAGTAAGAGCAAAAAACAATAAAAGAATGGAATTCAACGCTTGGAAAATAAAAGAATATCGTGCAGATTCCTAAAACCATTTCCCTAATCCTTCCTGTTTCTCTTTATCTCTTCCAAAAATACTCTGAATATACATTTCATTTAATTCCAAAGATTCAAGGAGATACTCACTTGCTCCAAAATTTCGTGCCAAATCCAAAGCAGGTTGCATATATTTCAGTATACTTCCTTCAGTAATCGTAAATATAAGTTTCCCTCCACATTTCATACATTTCCCAGTCAAAGGTGGCCTCCTATGTGACTGATTGCATCCAACACACCTAAATGCTTGCATAGAAAACTTTCTCAGATTACCTCTTGTATCCCTTATAAAATGTCTTTCTATGATCAATCTTGCAACATCTTCTACATCAACTGCTCTTATTTTCTTACATAGCTCCATTTGAGCGTTAACTTTTTCATGCATAGAAGGCAAAACCTTGTAAGAAGAGCATAAGGGGCCAAGATTAATATCATCAGTATCGTAGCTAAACCAGAGATCTGTAAATTCTCTATTTCCTCCAAGTCTATCCTTAACTTTTTCCATCTTCACATCCCCAGGATTTTTCTCTTCTTCAGCAGCAGAAAAGAGTTCCAAAGGAATATCTTTTGTTACGTCTAGATCAAAAATCATATCATCAACTTCTCCAGCACGTATGTATGCATTTAAAACAAGAGGAGCATCCTGTGTTCCTCCTCTATGAGCTGGAAGAAACTTTCTTGAAAAATTCAAAAGCATGTCCATCAATAACATTGCAGCGGCTTCATCACCATCACAATCCCGTCTCATAGCCGCATGCATATACGGGCTAGCCAACAATGCCTGCGTTTTAGAAAAACCTATTAATCTGCCAACAACAGCTGCACAATTGTGCGGAGCTATACAGCCTAACAAAGCTCCAACAATATCTTCTCTCGTCTCCGCATTAAAAAATCTAGGCAGCCCATAAATTTTTTCAAGTTCATCATCAACAAATTTACTTATTTTTAAGAAAACATCATCTGCCTTTTCGTCCAAAGTTTCTGGGCTAGCAGGTAAAATCACATCATGAGGAAATATCTCCAAAACCTGGTCATCATTTTCTAAAGTTTTACCATAAACATCTTTACCATATCCCAGTTCTTTTAATTTTTGAATGCTAGTCCCTATCTCTTTAGGTTTAAAATGAGTTAAAGGCATCTCGCTCATGTCATATCTTATAGTTCCATCTTTATTCACATGTAAATTATGTTTCGCTCTTAAAATCCCTTTAGACAAATTTTCAGCCGTGTGATCCCTATTGCTTGTTCCTCTCACACCTTTTATAAGAGAAATTTCATCATTTCTTATTCCCACAGCCTTTCTAGCACTTTCAAAATAATCTCTTATATTTATTCTCATTGATTTATACTCTGAACCTTCGTTATGTTCAGGACATTTTTCAAAATAGGATCTATCACATTTTCTGCAAAAATACATCTTCTCACAAAATTCTCCACATTTAATGCATTTATTATAAACATTATTTTCTTTACAGTTTTTACAAAAATAATCACAAAAATCAGACTTCACACTTCCAGCTTCTAATGCTGCTTGAAAGCTTCTTAATCTTCCTCCCTCTTCACCAACTGGAAACAAAACATGAGGGCTTCCAATTAACTTCCGTAACTTTGCCTTTTCAGGTCTTCCCATTCTGCTCCCTATAAAAGTACCAGATTTATCACGTATATTTATTCTAGATAGTAAATTAACAAAATAAAGTCCATCCTTTTCTTCTTTAATATTATCCCCTAGTTTCTTAATAAGAAGATCAACAGCTTCCTCCATTTTTATTTCCAAATTTTCAATACCTAAATTAAACAATACAGACTTTGAGTTTTCTACATTTACTACCACATCCTCTGTAGCAATTATATGCTCACAGCCTATTAATTCTAAAGCTCTCTTTCCTCTCGCAAACCTCTCTTTGTCTATTTGCTTATAAGGCAAAACCAATTTACCTTCTCTTATTTCAGAATGAGAAAGCCAATCCAAAAAGTCTAAGAAATATTTGTTATCTATCTCTCTCCAATAAAATATAAAATCAGGATGTAAGCTAATTCCATATTTCTCAGATAATTTTAAAGCCTCTTCAAACGCAATTTTTAAATCACTCTCCCCTCCTACTTTTCTCAACTCCTGAAGCCAATATTGTTCTATATATCCTTGTTTATCTAAAGAATGATTTCTATTTAGATAATCTCCATAAGGCACCAATAAATCCCCTAAATAAATTATCTCAATTACCTCTTTATACAATCTCGCCGCCTCTTTTTCATCACTTATTTTTCTCACTTCTCCGTTTTTTAGCCTAACAATAGGTCCTTCTATAGACGTGCAAGAAGCAACTGTACATCCTTTAGTAGGTTTCTCGATCTTTAATTGTGTGCCGACAGCAATAAAGTCCCCGCATATCCTCATAGTAGCTGGGTGTATTGCCAAAGTAGAGTACCCTGTATTTCTACATCTTCCATACCTTAGTCTAAAGGCTCCAGAATAAGAAGGATGCCCAAAAACAGGTCTGCCTGCAACTAAATCTTTAATATAAACCGCGCTAGCAGAAGAGCCAACACTCTTGCTTTCCTTTATTCCCTTTTGAATTTTTACAAAATCGTCAAGCCAATCCCAACCAGTCAATTTAAACTCTTTTTCTTTTAATTTTTTAATTCTCTTCAAAATTTTAGGAGCTTTTTGTGCAAGTCCCTCATTTAAAGTCAAACAAAATCCTGATCTTATAAAATTCGTAGAAACTCTCTTCAAATCTTTATAATTAAAAACTTCTCTTTCTTCACTAGGGTCTCCTGAAATTTGAACAGGTACATATTTCATCAAGTATTCTATTTCTGTTTCAGTAGGTAGATATTGTAGGTTGTTTACCCTTTCATGATAAAGATAGGTTTCATGTATTCCTCTTTTCACTTCTTCTTCTGTTGGGTCATATCTAGCATATCCAAAACATTCTCTCAAGTAATCAATGATGACTACAGAAAAAGCCATCTCCGTACCTCCTGCAGATCTCATAGGGCCTGCAAAAAAAGGTACAAAGTATTCTTCTCCTTCCTTAGTTCTATTCAATTGTAAATTTACGAATCCTTCCAAAGGTGATGAAACAACTCCTAAAGTCAAATAAGAAATAGCAATTCTCGCTCCAGCTTCAATAGCTTCAATTTTATCTTTAAATTTACAGTATTTTTCTTTTGCAATCTCCTCAGCAATAATCAAAGCGACAGCAGGATCTAGAGAACCGTGCTCTTTTTCTAATTCTAAAATTCTTTCAACAATTTTTCTATCTGCAACCTGAGGATAAACAGTAGAAATTAAACCTGTCGCTTTTTCAGCCAAAGAAGTCGCTATAGGTATCTCTACATTACTAACACTATCAAATCCTTTTTTTCTAGCTTCTCTGGCTACTTCATAATTTTTATCTACATTTAATCTTATAGACTCAAAGTGATTTTCTATTTCCATTCTTTTTTCATCTCCTCATCATCTCCAAAATCAAATATCTTCAACTCCCTTGTTTTTAAATTTAAAACTGGAACCTTTGCAGGATCAGGAATGTTTCCTATCTTTTCTTCAAAAGGTGTTTGCGCTTGCCAACAACTTCCAGTTATTATTAAAACACCATTATAATTTTCTATATCTAATCTATGCACTTCACCTGTGCAAAGAACGTCAGGAACTTCACTTATAACCAAAGGATCCTTGTCAGCATTAGGTATGTAAACATTTTCAGAATGTGTAGGTCCTAAGTGTCTTCTTTTCAACATATGTTTTATAGCTTTAGCAGGACACATATGTGCTTTAATTTCTCTCAGTTCTTTTATCTCATTTATCAAATTGTGTATGCTAGCTCCGTGATACATCAATACTTTGAATTCTTTATTTCCTTCCAATAACTTAACCATTGTAGGATTAGTAACAAGAACTAAATTCTCAATATCATATAATTTTGGTGCATATTTTTTACTTATTATAGGTTGAGGTTCCGCAACTCTCGAAGCGTCGTGCTGTCCAGGACACATAAACATAGTTATATGTTTAGGTATTTTATTTAGATATTCACTAAGCAAAAGATATTGTTCCTTCATTGATTTTAAGTCTAAAAGTTCTTCTTGCCCTGGGAAAATTCCAACACCATCAACATTATCTCCAACAAAAAAAAGATATCTAATTTTCTTTGCAGCTTCATGGTCGCTGTTTATCCATTCTAAAAATCTTTCAAAGCTTTTTCCTAAATGCCTATTGCTTCCACAATGTAGATCAGATAAAAAGGCAATCGAAATGTCTTCTTCGAACTTAGTCTTATCAAAGTTTATTGAATCTGGAAAAATAATATCGTGTAAGAAAAGAATGTCTCTATTTCCAGAAGCTTTAACCCCTACAATATCATCAAGTTGCAATTCTTCAGCCTTGCTAAAAACTTCCTTGTTATCTACTTTTACTAGAGTAGAAATCTTGCCTGTTAAATCCTCAAATTGGAGGATTATATTTTTATTTTTAGTAGTCCTTTTTTCAGTAAGAATACCGATAATACTCAAACTAGTTCTTTCTGATGATATTTTTCCTATTGAAACTAAATTTTTTTGAAGTTCAGGTCTAGACATGAGCATTTTTTGAATTTCATAATATCTTGCACGAAAATGATTTGAAAAGTCAGAAACTTCAAGTTTTTTATCAGGAGTTGTCTGTGCGTAAAAAACTTTATAGTTTAAATTTTTAGAATCTTCAGGAAGCTTCTTTTCTTCCCTCTGATGCACCACTTCTAGACTCAAACCTAATTTAACAAAAACTCTTTCTAAACTATCTTTGTCCTCTCCCTCTAAATTTCCAACAAATCCTTTAACATACTCTATATTTTTAATTAAAATATTCTTAGTTATAAATTTCTGGCCAGAAACTCTCTCTATTTGCTCTAAAAATTCCTTTGCCAAAACAATATTAGTAAAATTATTTAAAATTTCAAAAATATCTTTTTCCAAAAGAAGACCTTTATTTCTAATTAAATTCAAAATCTCAAGATCCATTATAAGTCAAGCGACTTTTGTAAAATTTCTTTTGCTTTTTCCTTGATATTAGGAGAAAGCATAAGTTTTATCTCTCTAGTCCTACCTTGCCTCCCTTTGCTTATTACTCGAGCATTTATAATACCCAGCATATCAAATTCAGCTATTATATCGGAAACTCTCCTTTGTGTCAAAATTTCATTTTTCGTTTTCTCACATATTTCCTGATAAACGTTAAAAACATCTCCTGTAAAAATAGTTTTTTCTTCATGATCATCTAAATTCATAATAGCTTTCAAAACAAGTTGAAATTGTGTAGGCTCACTTTCTATAATATCTAACATCTTATCTCTTTCTATCTTGCTATTAGCCTCATCCATATGGCTTAAATTGATCTTTTTACTACCTTCCCTCACTGCTATTTCACCAGCCACACGAAGCAAATCTAAAGCCCTCCTTGCGTCACCATGTTCCCGAGCAGCATAAGCAGCACATTTTGGAATAACGCCTTCATCCAGAACAGAATCGTTGAAAGCAATTTCAGCCCTTTCCTTTAAAATATCTCTAAGTTGCAGAGCATTATAAGGGGGAAAAACTATCTCCTCTTCTCCCAAAGAGCTTCTAACTCTAGGATCTAAGTTATCCATAAAAGTCAAACTATTACTTATTCCTATTATACTTATTTGTGCGTTCTTAAGTTCAGAATTCATCCTTGTTAAAGTATATATAAAATTATCGCTTATTTTTTTAACAGCTTGATCTATCTCGTCTAAAATTAATATTACTACTTGTTTTTTATCATCTATTATATCAATAAACCTAGAATAGACGACATCTGTAGGCAATCCTGTAATAGGGATAGTTTTTCCTAAAGACTTTATCAATTCAGCAATAATTCTATACTCAGTATCAGATATTTTTTTAGACTTGCAATTTACATACAAAAACTTCAAATTTGTTCCAGCCAAATTAGCCTTAGTTTCCATTCTTTCAGCTAGAAATCTAGCGGATAATGTTTTTCCAGTTCCTGTTTTTCCATAAAGAAAAATATTACTAACTCTATCTCCACTCAAAGAAGGTCCTAAAATAGAAGCTAAATATTCTATCTGCTGACTTCTGTGCAATATCACTTGAGGTGAGTAATTAGACTGTAAAACGGATTTATCTCTAAATAAGTTATTTGAAACGAAAGAATCAAAAATTTTATCTATATTATCCATTTTACCCCTCTTAATATATTTTCCAACTCTTCACACATTATAAACTTTATTGTTATCTAACCTTAATTTCGTCTGGAAAGCTGATTTTATCTCGAAATAAAAATAAAATAAATCAAAAATAAGCACATACACACACCTTCATTTCAAATGGAGAAATATATTAAAACCATACTCTCTAAACAACATTAATAAGAACTATTGAATATATATCTTAATATACATTATATAATATATATAATATAATATAAATATTTATAAATAAAAATTTAAAAAAATCAAAAGTGAATCATTATTTAAAGATATCTAACTTCTCCATACGAAACCACAGGGTCTCCCCCCTTTACATTTTTTCTTCCTTTTCAATACTCAAAATTTAAAGAAAGATTTATATATAATATCTTTTTAGTTAACGAATGCCTATGGATAAAAAACCTTTGAAGGATGTTTTGGGAAAGCTTGTAGTTACAAAAGAGGGTAAAAGACTCGGTATAGTTAAAGATATAAATTTCGAGACAAATGCGGGTGAATTAATTCAATTAATATTAAAAGACGCAACCCCTTACACAAGGAACTTAAATTTAGAGGTTACAATGGGAAAGGAAGTACTTATCCCTTACAATTCAATTATAGCTATTGGTGACTTCGTCGTTGTCTCCGAAGAAGATTTATCTTAATAAGCCCTACTTTTTTATAATTATTGCGACTAAAACATCCCCCATAACGTAATTTTGAGATAACATTTATTAATTAAGTTCTATTTTATTTTTTATGAAATGGAAGAATCTAGCCCCGAACCTGATTAGACAGAGAGTTATTATAGAGTGCACTACGAAAAAGGTTGTTGAACCAGAGCAAATAAAATCTTACTTGAAAGAATTAGCTAAAGTAACTAAAATGGAAGCTTTATCAGAACCAAGAGCTTATAGTGCTCACGAGATGGGCTTTGGAGGTTGGATACATTGGAAGTCTTCTGGAGCAGCAGTTTATAGTTATCCAACGAGTCCTCCTTTATTCACAGTTGATTGTTACACATGTAAACCTTTTTCAGTAAAAGAAGCTGCAGAGTTTACAAAGAAATATTTTAATGCTATTGAAATGGTCTTTCAGGAAGTAAAGGCTTAACCTAGAAAATAATTTGCAGGGCAGAAATCTACCACAATTTCATAATTCCTTATTGCGACTTTCCTAAAACAATAAACTTTAAATAACCTTTTCTCAATCTATAAAAATGCAAGTAATAGGTTTTAATTTAACAAGTCTCAACGTAAAAAAAGAGAAAACATCTGGCGAGTTTGGTATAAACACTAAGATAGAATTCAAAAATATAGAAAAAGAAGAAGTTAATTTACTCAAAGAAGGAGAAGTACTTAGAATAGAATTTGAATATATAATTTCCTATGATTCGGAAAAAGATAAAAAAGACAAATCTCTGGGTGAAATTAATTTTCAAGGAAATATAATTTTAAGCACAAAAGAGGAAGAATCTAAAGAGCTTTTAAAAGAATGGAAAAAGAAAAAAATACCTCAAAATTTCCAAATTCCTTTATTCAATTTAATAATTAGAAAATGTCTTCCAAAAGCAGCTTTCTTCGCCGATGAATTCTCTCTTCCATCTCCATTTAAATTACCAACTCTTCAAATAAAGAAAGAAGATCAATAAATTATAAATATAGCATACAGAAGTGTCCACTATATTTTTTAGTGGTTTGAGAATATAAAATGTAAGAAACTAATTATTTTTTATATGTCTTTTGTAGAATATAACAAATAGAATGCCAGCAATAAGAGTGATTACTGAAAAGATGATAAATAGAGGATTGCTATACGATAATCCACTTCCCAAGAATGCTAACCCGAGACTACCGCCAATATGTCCTAATAACATTATTGGAATAAACACTCTTGCTCTCATAGATGAAAATCCTGCCAGATATGAAAGCTCATCATCTGGAAATAGGGGTAAGAAATACATTAGGAATAAAATTAATTTGCCCTTTTCAAAAATCTTATCATACCTAGATAAAGTTTCTTGCTTCACAACATGCTTTATTATTTTTCTTCCAAATTTTCTACCTAAATAAAAAGCAATTAACGTACCTATAACTCTTCCAATCCAGTTTAATATAAATCCATACCAAGTCCCAAAAATAAATCCTCCAGCTAATCCTACAACATAATGACTTATAGGCGTTAAAACAACTTGCAATATTTGAATAATTACAAAGACTATTGGAGCAAGAATACCATAAGACTCAACAAAATTTCTTATTTGTTCTTGATTTGAGAAAAATGAAGAAGGGTAGACATAACCTAAGATTAATAATATAATTGGAACGATAGTTAGAATGTACCAAATTATCTTCACATACTTCATTTCTTTATAGCGTCTTTAAAGTTTAAGAAACTATCTCTAGAAAAATATAGTGCCGAGTTTTGTCCGAGTTATTATAAAAATGTCGGACATTTTGTCCCACATCTTAAAACGGAATAGATTAACATTATAAACTTGATTCTCCGATAGATTATATGAATACGAAAAAGAATATTTTTCTTTGGGTTCTATATGACTTCGCCAATTCTCTTGTTTCTATTGTATTTTTTCTCTATTTTGCTCAGTGGATTGTAATTGATAGGGGAATTTCCGATTTATATTTTAATTTAACATTTACAATATCTGCATTGCTTCTACTTTTTACAGTTCCTATAACTGGGACTCTCCTTGATAAATATTTAAGAAGAATTACAGGATTAAGATATACAACCGTTCTAACTGCTATATTCTACGGAATATGCGCTTTATTTGCAATAACTAATAATGAAAT
>ERZ1292629.2067-Hain-H43-01um-R1-2067-length-17940-cov-7_pt1 | contig 17940 bp, 17 predicted proteins | sample MGYA00564399_ERZ1292629 | MGnify/ENA primary metagenome ERZ1292629 (study PRJEB36523, sample SAMEA6512636) | groundwater metagenome | collected 2019-01-08 | study: AquaDiva: Metagenomics assemblies of 32 groundwater samples
AAATTCTTTAGGAGCGTTGGGAATGTAACTACTGAAACCATTCAACATTACATTTCTTGTTCCCAAGGTTTTTGGCATACTTAACATTTTTTCCTCGATACCCCGGCCCTTTAGGGCGGGGTCATTCATTTTAAATCATTTTATATTATTACCCTAGATTTCTTTACCTCGATGCCATTCCTATTTATTTCAAATGAATAGACGTCTTCAGCATGTTTGGTTCCTCTCATCTTTAAAATCTCGACGCCTCTTACCCTTTTCCCTTTTTTGTTTTTTAAATGGTACAGCATTATTATAGAGTCAGTTTCAAATCCTACTGCTGAAGTGATATAGTCTTCGTTGGTGTTGCCAAATTCCTGCGAAGTCAATAAGGCGGTGCAATTCCATTTCTCTATGAGCTCAAATAATGCCAATGCAGATTCCTTCTTGGACAACTCATCCTGGTATAGCAAGCTGAATGAAGTGATAGAGTCTATCACTAGCCTTTTTATATTAGATTTTTCAACAATGCTTTCTATGCTGCCGCCACCCTCCACAAGAAGTTTTTTGACTTGTTCAGGCGTGTATTCAAGGAATATGAACTTTTTCTCTTTCTCTAGCTTCTCTAAATCCCAGCCAAAGGTCTTCACATCATCATACAGCTTTTCTTTTTTTTCCTCGAATGTGATATAAATCCCATTTTCATTGTATTTAGTAATGCCATCATACAAAAATGCTATGGTAAACAAAGTTTTCCCGCTTCCCGGGCCGCCAGTAAGCAAATTCACGCTTCTTCTCTTAAAGCCGCCCTCAATCAAGCTATCAAAACCTTTGATGCCTGACGGTATCCTTTCAGTTACATTGCTTTTTGACTCTGCTTTAGTACTTTGTTTCTTTTTCATTTGACATCAATGAGAATGGCAATTGCTTGGTGAATACTGTTATTCCGCCTTCTTTTATTGTGAAAGGAAATGCCTCCAGCAAGTGATCTTGGCCGCGCATCTTTGAAACAAAAATTACTCTTTCAAATGAATTTCCCCTTCGTATTTTAGTCAAGAAAATCAATCCCTCAAACAAGAAGTCCTGTGTATCATAAGGAATTCTGTCGAGGTCATTCAATGATTTCTCAGAAGTCGCCATCAATGTAACGCCCAGTTTTTTCATATTAATCAAGAAATCTCTTACTCCACTCCTAAATTCCAGCTCGCTCCTTCCATAAACAAACTTAAACAGCGTCAATGAATCAAGAACAACTCGTTTTATCTTTTTCTTCTTTATTAGGTTTATCGGCTCGTTCAGCGAGAATAATTCTGATTTTGTCAGATTAGGTACAAACATGAAGAACTGTTCCTTGTATATGTCAAGATTAATTCCTAAGCTTTCTGCACTCATTCTTATTGCTTCTTCAGACTCCTCGCTTGAAATAAACAATCCCGGCTCTTTATTATTGATGCCCCCTAAAGCGAACTGCAGTGCAAAAATGCTCTTTCCTGTCCCTGGAGGTCCAGTCACTAAAACAGAAGAATTCTCAAGTACGCCTCCTTTTAAAATTTCATCCAGGCCTGGAATGCCTGTATTTACAAGTCTCATTGTCTAATAAAATCTATTTACTTGTATATAAAACTTATCCTGCCGTTTTTAATAAATTAATGAAAGTTAATAGAAAACTTTAAATAGAAACTTTCCTAAAAATTTATTGTGATAAAAAAGGCGTACAGGGAGCAGATGAATAGTCTGAACGAATATGTAGCTCTGGCACTAGTTTCTTCAAAAAACTACCAAGAAACAAATCTGGAGCTTATTAAAATTTTGGTCAATGAGCAAAAAACGCCAGGAGTCTATATCACATTAAACAAGCCATATAAGACATTAAAGAAAATTTTCGAGCAGAAAGCAATTAATAACTCTTTGATAATTTTCATAGATGCCATAACCCAGGAAGAAAATCTGAAGAAAACAAAAGAGTGCTTGTTTATAGGCAGCCCAGAGAAGCTGAGCGACATTTCGATAGCAATGGACCAGGCTGTAAGAGCTATACCTTCAGAGCAGAAGTTTGTGTTCTTTGACAGCCTAAGCACACTTCTTATATACCATCAGCCAGGCACCATAGCGAAATTCATTCATTTCCTTTCGACAAAAATGCGTGAATGGAGTGTCAAGGGCATAATAATCAGCCTAGAATCAGATGCAAACAAAGAATTAATAAACCAGTTAACACAATTTTGTGACCTAACTCTAGAATTGAAATGAACAAGGCAATATTCATGATAATAGAATTAATTGCGATAGTTCTCGGTATATTGGCAATTATAAAGTTTGTTTCGGACAAGGAAATATTAGTAGGGTTTATTTCACTGTCTTTTGGAGTACTGGCCATAATATGGTCTTTCATAGCTTTAAACAGCCTTTCAAAAGGGACCTCTTCAAGAGACTATGTTATGTTTTTCTTAATCGGCATGGTATTCTTGTTTTTGTTTTCATTATGGCATGTTTTAGTCAGAATAAACAAGTGGGAATCCCGCCTGATATACCCGGAATACATATTCATATCAATAGCATATCTGATATTCGTGATGGCCTCTTTCAGAGTATACAAATTCAGCAAGGAATTCGGATTCAAGGAGAAAACCAAAGAAATCAGGAAGCAATTAAAGAAATAGGAAACAGCATTACGAGTGTTTTTTCCTGAATTTTTCAGCGCACCTTTCAGAGCAGAATTTGTATGTTTTCTTCCCTTGTTCTATTTCAACAGTGTCATAGCCAGTAAGGACTTTCCCGCAGTTAGAGCAAATCTCTTCATTGTCTTCATCGTAGCCTTTCATGAAGCCCTCTTCCAGTTCATCAATCTCGTCGTCTTCAGTGGCTTCCTCTAGATAATTGTCGCTATAAATGCTGTCCTCTTCTTCATAAGCCATAATCCGCATTAAAAATAGGCCCTATTTAAAGTTTTTCCTTTTGTTGGCTTTTGTGTTATCCCAAAATTCTGCATTTAAAAAAATTTATATATACAGCAGTAAATAAAAATAAAAAAGAGGTAACTATGTCAGAGCTAAGGAAAGACTATTTTCTAGACAGATGGGTTATTATCTCTGAAAAAAGGGGTAAAAGGCCAAATCTTAACGAAACAAAAGAAAAAAAACCAATAAAAAAAATAGACAAGAAGTGTTTTTTCTGTCCAGGCAATGAAAGTTTAACGCCAAAAGAAGTGTATGTTGTCAAAAAAAACAATAGATGGCTGATTAGGGTAGTAAACAATCCCTTCCCTGCAGTTGACACAAAAAAAACCATTGCAAAGAGATTGCATAACCCTCTATTGATAAAAGACAAAGCATATGGCTACCATGAGGTGATTATAGACTCGAACATTCATAATAAGAACCTGGAGGATTTTCCAAAAGAGCACATAAAACTCTTGTTTGAAACATTCATCAACAGGATTAAAGAAATAAGCAAGGACAAGAAAATCAAATATGTTGGAATTTTCAAAAATCATAAAAAGGAAGCTGGCGCTTCAATTCCGCATTCACATTGCCAGTTAATTTCCTATAACCATTTTCCAGAAGAAATAAAAGAAGAGATTAACATCTCAAAAAAGCACAAGTCATGCACATTCTGCAAGCTCACAAGGCTAGAATCAAAGAGTTCTAGACTATGCTACAAAAATAACTCATTTATAGCAATATCCCCTTTTGCTTCGCAGTATGCCTATGAAATATTATTTATTCCAAGAAGGCATGCAAGTTCAATAATGGAACTAAATCAAAAAGAGCTAATAGATCTAGCTGCAATTTTGAAAAAAGCCTTGCTAAAGTTAAAAAAATTAAATGCCCCATACAATCTTTATTTCCACAATTTCAGGAAAAATAAAAAGCACCATTTCCACTTGAAAATAACTCCCAGAATTAACACTTTTGGCGGTTTCGAGCTTGAAACCGGCACTGTAATCAATACTATATTTCCGGAAAAGGCCGCAAAGTTTTACAAAAAATGACTGGCATTTTTAAAGCAGATGACATAAGGGGAAAATTCGGCACTGAATTGACTATTGAGGATGCTAAAAAGATAGGATACGCGATAAACAAATATGTAAAGGATAAAGTAATTATAGTGGCATATGACAATAGGATTTCTAGCCCGAAACTAAAGAAGGCATTAATATCGCAATTAGACAAAACTGTATTAGACGTAGGACAAATACCTACTCCGGTATTTTATTTCATAGTAGACGTTTTTCAGAAATATTACGGCATTATGGTTACGGCATCACATCTTTCAAAAGAATTTAATGGCTTTAAGATAGACAAAGGATCTTGGGCATTGACATATTCAACAGGGATAAACAAAATAGAATCATTAAGCAAAGGCTATAAAATAAAAAAACACCTCCATTACAATATAAAGGCAAATCTAGTTAATGAATATTATGATTTCATACTTCACAAGATAAAGTTAAAAAAAAGATTAACAGTTGCAGTAGACGGCGGCAATGGAGTTGCCGGACCTTTTTTAGTGAAGGCCTTAAAAAAATTAAGATGCAAGGTTCTAGAATTGCATTGCAACCCAAATTCTAATTTTCCTTATCATGTGGCTAATCCTCTAATAAACAAGAATGTAATGGACTTGCAGCAATTTGTAAAAAGGCATAAAGTTGATATTGCTTTTGCCCTTGACAGCGATGGCGACAGGATAAGGGTAATAAGCCCAAAAGCCGAGATACTTGACAATGAAGTTGTGATAAGCCTGCTTGCAAAATACATCTTGCTTAAGAAGCCAAAATCAAGGATAGTTTATTCAAGCATCTGCTCTGATCTGGTAAAAGACACTGTAAGAAGATACAAAGGCGTTCCTATCATGGAAAAAGTGGGCCATTCTTTCATGAAAAATACTGCAATGAAAAAGAAAGCAGAATTCTGGGCAGAGTACGCCGGTCACTTTGGCTTTAAAGAAATAAACTATAATGATGATGGAATATATGCGGCCTTAAAATTATGCGAACTGCTTTCAAAATACTCTGAATTCTTCGATGAAGCAAGAGTGCTTTCAAAAATTTATCTTGCACCGCCCGAGTTGAGGATTAAAATAAAGGAATCTGAAAAGCAATTAATCATGAAAAAAGTTTACAGCATGTTTAAAAGATACAAACTTTCCAGGAAAGACGGAATAAGAGTTTATTTCTCCAACAGCTCGTGGGCATTAATCAGGCCTTCAAATACAGAAGCAATGCTTTCTGTGAGGTTCCAGGCTAAAAATAAAGCTGAATTAAAATTAATCAGCCGTTTAATTCTAAAAACGATTAAGAATAGTTAATTCTTCATCAGAATCTTTTCGATTTTTGAAATTAAAGAAGAATTATTTCTAAAAAAATGAAAAAGTATATAAGCTAACTCTGTTTTCTAATTGATAGTTAAAAGAGGCTGATATTTTTGAAAGTTTTGATGTTTGGTTGGGAATTCCCTCCACTGAATAGCGGAGGCCTTGGAACCGCCTGTTATGGCTTAACCAAAGCTCTTTCTAAAAAAGGTGTCAATATTTGTTTTGTTTTGCCAAGAAACCAGGCAAGCATCAATGTGGATTTTATGAAAATACTCATAGCAAATAATCTTGCCGGAAGCCTTGACTTAAGGTTTATTGACTCCATTCTAAAGCCATACTTAAGCTACGAAGATTATGAGAAAGAATACAGTAATAATAAAGAGCTGAAAGAAATCAAGGACATCTTTAATGTCAATCCTGAAAAATTAATCTATGGTTCCGATTTGTTCAAGGAAGTAGTAAGGTATACAAAAGAGGCTGAAAAGATAGCAGTAAATGAGGACTTTGACCTAATCCATTGCCATGACTGGATGACTTTTGGCGCTGGAATAAGAGCAAAAAGAATTTCCAGGCTTAAAGGAAAAATAAAGCCATTAATGCTTCACGTTCACGCAACTGAATTTGATCGTACTGGCGGCAACCCAAATCAAGTGATTTATGAGATAGAGAAGTTTGGCATGGAAAACGCAGACCATATATTTACAGTAAGCAACTACACAAAAAACATAATAAGCTATAGATATGGAATCCCAAAAGAAAAAATATCAGTAGTATATAACGGCCTTGAGGCAAATGAAATCCAGTTAAATGAAGTTTTCAACCTGAAAAAACACTATAAACTAGTCTTGTATCTCGGAAGGATCACGATACAAAAAGGCCCGGACTGGTTCCTTAAAGTTGCAAAAAATGTTTCTGAAAGAAGCAAGGATGTAAGGTTTATCATGGCAGGAAACGGCGACATGCTCCCAAGAATAGTCGAAGAATCCGCCTGGCTGGGAATCTCAGACAAGGTATTCTTCACCAATTTTCTCCGGGGCATTGACATAGACAGGGCATATGAGTTGGCAGATGTCTATGTGATGCCAAGTATTTCAGAGCCTTTCGGCATTACAGCACTAGAAGCACTAAGCAAGAAAACACCTATAATAGTGAGCAAGCAGTCTGGCGTCGCAGAAGTCATCGACAACTGCTACAAGATAGATTTCTGGGACACTTGGAAAATTTCGGACGCTATAATAGAAGTGCTAAATGATAAAAATCTGTACAATAAATTAGCAGAGCAAGGCTACCATGAGGCAAAAAACCTGACCTGGGACAGGGCAGCAGACTCATGTATATCAATTTACAATAATATGGGTAATTTATATGATTCAAGGGGTGAAAAATGGTAAGCGTATGCTTCTATTTCCAAGTGCATCAGCCATTCAGGCTTAGGAAATATCCTGTATTTGAAATAGGCCATTCAAGCAATTATTATGACGACAACAAGAATATCGCAATTTTAAACAAGATCAAGCATAAGTGCTACTTGCCTACTAATAGCCTAATACTTGACTTAATAAACAAAACCAATGGTGAGTTTAAGGCAACTTATTCTCTGACAGGGGTTTTGATAGAGCAGCTAAATAATTACGCCCCTGAAGTGATCCAGAGCTTCCAGGACTTAGCTAAAACAAACTGCGTTGAATTCCTGTCCGAGACATATTATCATAGCCTTTCGTATATTTACTCGAAAAAAGAATTCAAGAAACAAGTATTTATGCATAAAAAATTAATCCGGAAGTCATTCCATAAAAATCCCCGCGTCTTTAGAAATACGGAGCTTGTCTACAATAATGAAATTGCTAAGTATATTGAAAATCTCGGTTATAAAGGAATATTGGCAGAGGGCCCAGACCATATTCTGGGATGGAGAAGCCCTAATTTCGTCTACAAGCCATATACTTGCAGCAAGATAAAACTATTGCTGAAAAACTATCGTTTGAGCGATGACATTGCATTCAGGTTTTCAAGCAAATCATGGGCCGAATATCCTTTGACAGCCTCGAAATATAACCAGTGGATTAATGCAATAAACGGCAACGGCAATGTTGTTAATTTGTTCATGGACTACGAAACATTCGGCGAGCATCAATGGGCCGATACGGGAATATTTGAATTCATGAAGCACTTGCCGTCTGAAATACTAAAAAATCCTGACAATGATTTCATGACTCCAAGCAAGATAATAAAAAAATATCCGGCAGTTTCAGATCTTGATATACATAATATGATCTCATGGGCAGACATCGAGCGCGATTTGAGCGCATGGCTCGGCAACAACATGCAGCGCTTCTCGATAAATAAATTGTATGAGATTGAAAAAACCGTAAAGAAGGCCAAAGATCCTAAAATCCTGGAAGATTGGAGGAAGCTCCAGACTTCAGATTTATTTTATTACATGTGCACCAAATGGTTCAATGACGGCGATGTCCATAAATACTTCAATCCTTATGATAATCCTCACGAGGCTTTCATAGCCTTCATGAATATTCTAGAGGACCTAAAGCTTAGGATAAAAACAAAAAAGGAGGTTGTAAGATATGTTGAAGCGTAAAAGGACAAAAAAACAGGAAGCGGCGAGAATACTGCAAAATGTCCCGGGAGAAAGTGTTTTCTGGGCAAAAAACGGGGCTGTATTAAGGAATGTGGAAGACCTTGCATTAAATATTGGAGCAATGAGCAATGAGCAGTACAGCCATCATGTAAACTACGAAAAGAACGACTTCAGCAGTTGGCTTCGCGAAGTCGTGAAAGACGAGATTCTTGCAAAGGACATTATGCATGCAAGAAATAAGGAGAGTGCTGTAAAAAAGGTAAGAGAAAGGATTGCCTTGTTAAGGGGGATGACTCCAAAAGATGCCTAAAGCAGATTTTTTAATAGAGGTTTCATGGGAAGTTTGCAATAAGGTGGGCGGCATCTATACAGTAATAGAATCAAAAGTAGATGAAATAATAAAACAATATGCCAGCAATTACCTTTTGATAGGCCCTTACTTAAACCAAAATCCTTCTATGTTTAGTGAAAAAGCTCCGCCCCAGGAATTAGAGCCTGTATTCAATGAGCTAAAAAAGATTGGGATAGTCTGTCACTATGGGAAATGGTCTATATTCGGGGAGCCAAAAGTAGTCCTGATAGATTCTATCAACTATACTTACCTAGCAAATAACATAAAGGCAGAGCTATGGAACGAATTTAAAATAGATTCGCTAGGAACGAATTTCTATGACTTTGATCAGCCGATTGTATGGGGATATGCAGTCGGAAAATTTATAGAAGCTTACTCTAAGGTTCTTGATAAAAAAATTGCAGTCCAATTTCATGAATGGCTTTCGGCATCTGCATTGTTGTATCTGAAGAAAAACAATGTAAGAGTCGCAAAAATCTTTACAACCCACGCCACTGTGCTTGGCAGGGCATTGTCCACTGAAAATATCGAGATTTATAACAACATAAAATTGATTGATCCGCTGAAAGAATCGCAGAAAAGGAACATCCAAGCAAAGGTCCTTACAGAAAAGGCCGCTGCTCTTAACTCAGATATATTCACTACAATAAGTGAAATAACTGGATTAGAATGCCAGTATTTCCTTGGAAAGAAGCCAGACTTATTGCTGCCAAACGGCCTTAACCTTGAGAAATACCCTACTTCTGAGGAAGCGGCAATAAAGCATCAGCTTTATAGGGAAAAAATCAGAGAATTCCTTTTATATTATTTTTTTCCTTATTATACTTTTGAACTGGAGCATACATTGGTTTTTTTCATCTCGGGCAGGTACGAATTCCATAACAAGGGCATCGATTTGTTAATAGAGGCGCTTGCAAAATTAAACAACAAGCTTAAGGAGGAAAACTCACAGAGAACTATTGTTGTGTTCTTCTGGATTCCTAGCAGTGTAGTAAGAATAAAGCCCGATATAATAGAAAACAAAGCCTATTACGAAGACATTAAAAACTCAATAGATGAAAATTTCCCTGATGTCAAGCACCGTATAACAAGAAGCTTGATTTCCAGGACAAATGTCACGCTGGCAGATTTATTCCTGAAAGATATTGTGTTTGAGATAGAAAACAAAATTTCAAAGTTCATAAAATCAGGAATGCCCTCTTTATGCACTCACGACTTATATAATGAAAACGACGATGCAATCTTAAATGCCCTAAGATTAGTTAATTTAACAAACAAAAAAGAAGACAAAGTGAAGGTTGTATTCTACCCAATTTATCTAAGCGGCGCTGACCATTTGCTCGACCTGAATTATAGAGATGCAATGATGGGCACCCATATTGGGGTGTTTCCAAGCTACTATGAACCATGGGGGTACACTCCTTTAGAAACTGCTGCCTTAGGTGTTGCTTCAATCACGACAGATTTAGGCGGTTTCGGGCAATTTCTGAACTCGAAGCATTCGCAGCATAAAAATCCCGGGATTTTCGTGCTTAGCATGCTAAACAAAAACAAAGAGCAGAGAATAGATGAGATATACAACACGCTTTATTATTTTGCCAACCTTTCAAGGGAGGAGCGCATCAAGAATAAAATAGAGTCTAAGAACCTTGCTTCTCTTGTTGACTGGAAAAAGATCATAAGGTATTATATTAAGGCCCATGACAGGGCAGTTGAGAAGGTGTATGAATGATAATCAAGCATGTGTTCAATAAAAAATCAATAGAAAAAGAAAGCCCTGATCCAGGATTTCTTATTACGAACAGGAAGGGTTCCTATTATTCATCTGCCTTAAACAATTCTAGGTATGAAGGCTTCTTTATTAACGAAAAAGAGCAGATGTGCAAGCTTATCGATGAAATAATGATAAGCAAGCCAATAAAGAGAATTATCAACAATTTCTCAAGTATCACTTTAGAACGGGAAAACTTAACACAGGAAATTTACATGTTTAAAAACCTTAATTCATTAATATGCCTGTTTGACAAGCATACGGTAATAGAATTCCTTTTTGACGTGAAAAAATCATTCGACAACAGAAATTTTGGCCGCTATTATAAAATATACGAGGAAAAAAACAAGATAATAATACAGTTTGAAAAAAAAACAAGCAACCTTGAGAATGAACAGGAAGGCCGCCCAGAATATTCAATGTATATTGTGATTAATCTTGCGACTTATTCATTGCCTAATCAATGGATTAAAAGGTCTTATTCTTACGATAGAGAAAGAAACTCGATGCCATATGACCGATATGTATATCACGGCCTCAAAGTAATTGCAAATAAATTGATAGTTTCAGCTTCTCATGATAAACATAGTGCAATAAAGGAAAATGACTACATAATGAAAAATCTTGACAAGCTGATAAAAAATCATTTTGTCTACATTAAAAATCTTCTGAGAAAGTTCAACCATAAAAACAAAGAGATTGATTTCGCATTAAAATGCTCTGTTAATTCCCTAGACCAATTAAGCACAGAGAACGGAGTCATCGCAGGATTGCCCTGGTTTTTCCAGCATTGGGCACGAGACGAGTTATTCTGCACTAAAGCCTTATATTCATTTAACAAGAACCTTGCTGTCCAGATACTCAACAAATACACAAACAGCCTGGCAAAGCACGGCAGTATTTTTTCAAATAAAGAATCAGGCTTGATAGCCAAGGACGCGATAGGCCTGCTAGTTTTAAGATCAGAGGAATTAAAAGAAGGCAACTACAAATTAATCCTTTTTCTTAACAGCCCGAATAAGCATCCAATACCTCTGCATAACAATGCCCTTGAAACCTGGATGGACACTTCAGTTGCCAATAGCAGCAGAGAAGGATACAGGATCGAGATTCAGGCTCTTCAGCTAAGAATTTTAAAAATCCTGTACATATTGACAAAGGAAAAATACATGAAGGACCTAGAAGGGCAGCTGATAAAATATGTCAGAGAAAATTTCTACACAGGCAAGATTCTAAAGGACGGCATAAATGACTTCAGTATAAGGCCGAACATATTTCTTGCTTATTATTTCTACAATGAGTTCCTTTCAAAGAAAGAATGGAATAAAATAATTGATAATTCCCTACCAAATATCTGGAATGACTGGGGGGGTTTTTCTTCTATCGAGAAAACTTCCCCATTATTCCAGCCTAGTTACACTGGAGAGAATAATTTAAGCTACCATCATGGCGATTCCTGGTTTTTCCTTAACAACATGGCAGCAATATGTATGCACCAGCTTAATAAAAACAAGTACAAAAAATACATCAATAAAATAATAACAGCTTCAGTCCAAGACATTTTATGGCAAGGCTACATAGGCTTTCACTCTGAATTAAGCTCTTCCTCTGAATTAAAGGCACAGGGCTGCAAAGCCCAGTCCTGGAGCTCTGCATTATTCATTGAACTAATAAGGGAATTGAAAAAATGAATTACATAATTGCAATAGACATCGGTGGAACAAAAATAATCACCTGTTTGATAAAAAACGACAAGATATTGAAACAGATAAAATTCAAGACAAAAAAGGGAAGAAACAATATAATAAGGAGCATCGAAAGTTCTGTCTACCTAATAACATCCAACATAAAGCTGTCTGATGTAAAAAACATAGTGGTTGGTGTTGCAAGTCCAGTTAATGAAGAGAGGGGTATTATAATTAACGCCCCAAATATACGAGGCTTCAGGAATTTAAACATTAAAAAAATTCTTGAAAATAAATTAAAGATTCCTGTTATTGTAAAGAACGATGCCTGTCTGCAAGCTCTTGGCGAGTATTCAATAAACCAAGACATAAAATCTCTATTCTTACTTACTCTAGGAACTGGGGTCGGTGCTTCTTTTGTATACAAAGGAAAAGTTTTTCCTCTTGAATTTGGGCATACCATAATCCAGGCAAATGGAAACAAATGCTCTTGTGGAAATAAAGGCTGCATCGAATCGTATGTTTCTGGGCATGCGATTTCAAATTTGTTCTTTAAAAGATACAAGAAAAGATTGCTTCCAAGCCAGATATTGGAACTTGCAAAAAAACACGATAAAAATGCAAAGCGATTCCTTGAAGAAACCGGCCGTTACCTTGGAATTGGCCTGGTAAACATAATAAACACATTCAATCCTGAAGCAATAATAATCAACGGCGGCCTGACTCCAATTGTTGAATATTTAATGCCTTCTATAAAAAAACAAATCAAAAAGAATAAAACAATAAAATTCGTGGGGAACATAATGATTTCAAGCCTTAAAGAAAATGCATTGTTTTATGGAGTTACATACCTATTACCTATGGATTAATTTATCGGCATAACCGATTAACAGAGCATGTTGTTCCTTGCTTAAGGTAATTCCGGAAGGATGTCTCGGTGCGCTAGCAACCTGATTAAAAAGGTTCTTTATTTCACCATAGGTCACTCTTTCTGAAAGTGCGCATTCTATTTCCCATATGCTATTCTTTGCTTCGGTACTCATAAATGGATAAATAGCAACAAGTAATGCACGAGTTGTTAGGATATTCTTAACATCATCATAACCTTTGCCTTGAATTAAACAGAGCGACATTTTGTCGGAGAAGTCTTTTATTCTAAGGTCTGGATTATTTATTATCTCAGTATTAAAGCCTTGAGATGAGATGTATTTTTCTGGATTGTGCAAACCACCTACTATAATGCCATAGTTGACATTTTCTTTCTGGCGAAGACTCGGATATAAAGAAAATATTCTTCTTGATATTTTTCTGGAGTTCAAACCCATTGTTTTGTCTCTAGCTACGACGTTTTTATCATGATTCAATAAGACATTTTCATAAATATTTTTACATAAATAATCAAGATCTCCTTCGAAGATTTTTCTTTCATCAATAAACAGACCATAAAGGTTTAATTCTTTGAGTTTTTTAATATGATGCGGCGGTGCTGCGCCAATATAAAAAAAAGGGGTTTTCATTGATGTCATAGTTTGGTTAGTCCTATAATCTGGTAATCTCTCAAGTATAATTACTGGGATTCTGTTGGCAATTAAATAGTCCCAAAGAGACAAATTGAAATCACTAGTATACCCCCAAGTGTTTGGGTTTTTCCAATCTTTCTCAAATTTCATCAAGGATTCATCTAATTTATAATCATGATATTTATAAAAGAAATATCTCTCAATTGATTGAGCAAGGAACTCGCTACAAAATTGTTGCTCTAGGCTTACAACATCCATTTCTTTTAATACAGACATAACAAGATTCGCGTCTTCTTTTGTTTCATGGTTTGCTTTTATAATCTTGAATACTAATTGATCAAGGCTTGACAAACTTTTATCAAGTTTTCCCATAAATATTAAATCAATATAAAACTTTATAAATTTTAGCTTATTAACATGGCTAGCAAAATATCTTATTTCAGCATTTTTATTACACAAAACATAAGATTCTCTAAATTTTCTTCTTTAGAAAGCACTGCCTAAGGATAAAAAATAAAAAAATAAAAAAATTAACAATTGTAAAAAGTTGTATAAATGTTTCAAACTAATTTTTTAGAGGATCTCTAATCATTAAAACATAATTTCCTTCTTCCCTATTTTTTGGAAGATGCTCATTAGCCATATTCATTACATATTTTGGTGTTACACTACTAATTTTTTCGAACTCTGATTCCGGTGTTAAATTAAAGTCTATTTTACGCAATATGGCAGAAACATGACCGCTATTAGTTTCTTGTTCGGCTGCGTAACTAAATTTTATATTTCTTTTAATTCTCTCAAGTTCTTCTAAACTAACCTCTTGTTTTGTTATATCGTCTAATTCACGAAATATACTGTCCACAGCCTCCTCAACTCTTTTTGAAGGCGTAGAGGCATTTACCTCAATTATTCCAACGCCTCTTCTTGTTCCGCCATAATACTTACATTCTATATGATAAGCTAATCCCTTTCTTCTGCTTAATTCTACAAATAATCTCGAATGAGGATCCCCGCCTAAAATTCTTGATAATATTAAAAGGCTAGCCGCTTCCTCTGTAAATGAATCGGGAACTCTCCATGCCAGACGAAGTTCAGCCATGCTTTCTTCAGGTCTATCTTTGTTATACATATGCGGGGCAGGAACATGAAGTATAGTTTTTTCTTCTAATTGCCCTAAAACAGGGAATTCTATTTTTTTAACATCGCCAGTAGGTTTACCACCAAAATATTTTTCAATTAATCCACGAATATCGGATGGTAAGCCTCCCACTAAAATAAGGTCCATATTATTAGCAAAATATCCTCTGCTATGAAATTTATGCAGGCCATCTATTGTTGCTTTCTCAATTACAGCCTCTTTTCCGTCTACAAGATAATTATAAGGGGTATCACCTAATAAGGCTTTATAAAAATCAATCCTGTCTTTAAAGCTAGGGTCGCTTTTTTTATCGTTGATCTCTCTTAATACCCTTTGGCGTTCTTCATCAACGATTCTTGCGTCTAATATTGGATGAAAAGCGATATTAGAAAATAAATCTAAATATTCCTCAATATATTCACTAAGCATGTTTACTGGAAATCCTGTCTCATCTTGGCCGGTAGTTGCATTCCAATGCGAGAATAGTTTTAACCTATTGTCTACTTCTTCTGTAGTGTATTTACTAGTTCCGCCGTGGACAATACAGTGCTCAAGAAAATGCGCCAGACCTTCTTCACCAGAATTTTCATGTAGCGCGCCATATTTAACTCTAAGTCTGCCGGCTATTGTTTGCGTAGGTGTTTCTTGTAAAGCGACAAGTAATCCGCTATCTAATCTGAATTCTCTATATTTTCCGTTTAGGGTTGCCATTTTAATTTTCTTTCAAAGCCACAAGTAATAAGCTTTGCCCCCATCCTAGTGGAGTATTCTCATTGTAAATGTTTGTATTGCCAAAATAAAGCTCCGGCATTTCATAGTCTTCAGTAAGACACTCAAAACTTTTCTGCAGGTAATAATAATATTTGTTCGTAATTCCTAGATTTCTGTATATTATTGCAAGCCAAGGGAATCCAAAGCACCATTCTGCTTCCAAACCATTTAGATGGTAATATCCATCACCGCTATACCTTATTACTCCTTTTTCCCTTACTAATTTGTTTTCAATATTTTCAAGAATCTTCAAGGCTTGTTTTTTGCTTACTATATTATAAGGGTATATCAAGCTTAATAATGCTAGGTCTATTTCCTTGCTTTCAGATTCTCTGGGCAATAATCTCTTCAGGGCTTTTTCGCCATTCTTGATCAAATGTGTTGGTACATAGACGTGCTTTGATATTGTTTTTAATCCTGCAAGGCAAGCCCCTACACTAGAAGCATGCACTTCCTCATTTTCTTCCCACATTCCATTGTCTTTATCATGCCAATATTCTATGCTTTCTAAATAAAAAACCAATTTCTGTATTATTCTAAGGTCATTCATATTCCTAATTACCGGGATGCTCTTATCTATTAATTCAGCAATCTTGAATAAGAATGCTCCAATGCTATCATTCTGTTTGTTTCCCCACTCTTCATGGAATTCCTGAAGTGTAACAGGATTATATCTTGCATGAATGTATTCATAAGAATCTTTTGGCTTGTGCTTTATAGCATGATTTATCTTGTATTCGTGCTTCAAGAAGATATCCAGCAACGAATGGAATGTTTTTATCACAGTATCTTTGTCAGATTTCTCGAGCCCTAGAGTGCAGTAAATATTATCCCTTATCCAGGCCTTGTCATAGCCTGTTCTGACATTTTTTCTTGCAGCTGAAAATAATCCAGAATCATGCCTTAATCCCCTTAACAGCTTTAAGCTTTCGTTTATCATTGTTTGGCTCTTTTTTTAATTCTCTCTGCAACAAAATGTGCAAGCCCTGCCCCAATAACCGTGTCAATAATTCCCTTATAGTCACTGAATCTTGCGGCAGGATTGTCATATGGAGAGATTGGCTCAATAAGTGTTTGCCATGTAATCTCTGATATGGCACTTAATCCAAATCCAAAATAAGCTGATTTCTCCTTTGCTCCAAGTAATTCAGCGCTGTATTTTCCAACAAAATAAGGGATGGCTCCAATTAAACCAATATGCATTAAATGATTAGACCCAGGAAATGCGCTTGCTCCTTTATAGATAAATTCATATCCTTTTTTGATTAAATGTTCTATGCTCATTTTTGCCTCGAAATGTTACTATTTATTAGTAATACTTATATTTAAGTGTTGTCTTTTTCATTTTTAAGGCTTAAAAGCCCTATATTTAAGTCCTTTACATTCTTCTGTTAAATTGTAACAACTCTAAAATGGTGAAAATAGAAAGGTTTATATATATGTTGCACTATACACTTTTATCACCTCTTTTTCCCAGCAAAGTCTTCGCAAGAGGGCTTTGCTCGGGTTTAAAAAGGCTGGATTGAATTTTAGAATTATCGCGCGAAAACGCGTTCACTCTTCACACTGATTACTTAGAAGGCTATCGCTTACAATTTAGGTCTTGCAAATAAAGAGATTTTCAACTAGGCTCTTAGAAAATGTTCCAGCCAGGCATAAGTCTAGAAGTTAAGTGCTTTTTATTTTTAATCGCCGCTAAACATGATACAGTTTTCTTTCTAAACAAAGCATGCTCCAAATCTTGAATGATGAGAATTTAGTTGTTAATACGCGCATATTAGGGTAACCTTGTATTAAATTCTGAGATAAAAGTCCAGTAATGTGCATACAATAATAACTTGCTAGTGGTAACAAAAACGAAAGATTTAAATACTACTAATAAGTAAAAATATTGAAGAGGCAAAAAAATAATATGGCAAGAGACGAAAAAGTTGAAGGAATGCAGAAGACAATTTTGCTATTACAAGAAGAACTAGAGCGCTTGAAAAGCCCGCCATATATGTCTGGTACTGTTTTGGACGTTGGTAAAAAGATGGCGAGAATATCAATAGATGGCGCTGGAATTTATGAAATTCCTTCTGATGAATCTTTAAGAGGAAAAGTTCAAAGAGGTTCAAGAGTGACATTAAATCCTATGACTAAATCTGTCATTGGTAATTCTGAATTTGCTTCTCTTAGTGGAGAAGTCGCAATGGTAGACGAAGTTTTAGATGACCGATTAAGAGTCCAGAACAAAGGTGAGTATTACATTGTTCTTAATTCTGTTGAAGGAGTTAAGCCTGGAGATGAAGTGATGTTAGATCCTTCTAAAGCGGTTGCAGTAGAAAGATTCTCAAGGAAAAGAACAAGATATGCTCTTGAACAAGTCCCAGTAGCTCCATGGGCTAATATTGGTGGGTTAGAAGCAACAATAGCAAAAGTCAGGCAAGAAATAGAAGAACCCTTTTTACATAGAGAAGTCTTTGAAAAATATGGAAGAAAGCCTGCAAAAGGAATCTTATTGTATGGTCCACCAGGATGTGGAAAGACAATGATTGCTAAATCTATTGCATATAATCTTGCTCAAGTAAATCGGAAAATGGGAGCTACAAACACAAATGGTCACTTTATTAGGGTAAATGGTCCAGAGATATTAGATAAATGGGTTGGTAATTCAGAAGCAAATATTAGAAGAATTTATGAATCTGCAAGAGAGGCTGCCTCTGAAAATGAAAGCCCTGTGGTCATATTTATTGATGAAGCTGAATCTGTATTAAAAACACGGGGAAGCGGAGTTTCAACTGATGTTTATGATTCTATTGTTCCGCAATTCTTA
>ERZ1292629.2068-Hain-H43-01um-R1-2068-length-17931-cov-8_pt1 | contig 17931 bp, 20 predicted proteins | sample MGYA00564399_ERZ1292629 | MGnify/ENA primary metagenome ERZ1292629 (study PRJEB36523, sample SAMEA6512636) | groundwater metagenome | collected 2019-01-08 | study: AquaDiva: Metagenomics assemblies of 32 groundwater samples
CTTCAGGTCCAACAGGCTCCACAGGAGCGACAGGTGTACAAGGAAGTTCCGGTCCAACAGGTTCAACTGGTTCAACAGGCAATCAAGGATCTGCAGGTTCTTCTGGTCCAACGGGAGCAACGGGAAACACAGGAACTCAAGGATCTGTTGGAGCATCCGGTCCCACTGGTTCCACTGGAGCAACTGGTTTAGTTGGTTCCTCTGGTCCAACTGGAGCAACGGGAAACACGGGGACTCAAGGTTCTGTTGGAAGTTCTGGTCCTACTGGTTCTACCGGATCAACCGGAATAGCTGGAGCAAATGGTCCAACAGGTTCAACTGGTTCAACAGGCAATCAAGGATCTGCAGGTTCCTCTGGCCCAACAGGATCAACGGGTGCAACTGGTTTAGTAGGTTCTAACGGTCCAACTGGTTCAACGGGATCTACTGGAACTCAAGGCGCGGTAGGAAACTCTGGTCCAACAGGCAGTACAGGATCTACTGGAATTGCAGGAGCAAACGGTCCAACGGGAAGTACAGGAAGTACGGGTACTCAGGGATCTGTCGGAAGTTCAGGCCCCACAGGATCTACCGGAAATACTGGAACTCAAGGCGCAGTCGGAAGTTCCGGTCCCACTGGTTCAACAGGAGCTACAGGTTTAGTAGGTTCTAACGGTCCCACTGGTTCAACAGGAGCAACTGGAACAGCAGGTAGCGTTGGGGCATCTGGTCCTACCGGATCTACTGGCACCACTGGTTCACAAGGTCCCACTGGGCCAGCTGGTCCGGGCGGAGAAACTTTTATTTTAGATGGTGGCACATATCTTTATCCAAATAATACATACGCTACTGATTTTAATTTTGATGATTTAGTATTAGGACTTGATGGTGATGCAGGTGCGACGATTACAACCAATGACATCGATGAAACATTAGGAATAGATACTAACGGTACTGGTGCGATAAGCATCGGTACAGGAGCGAATGCTAAAACGATAACCATTGGAAATGCGACGACGACGACCAGCGTGGTACTGACAAAAGGTGCTTCTGGCAATATTACATTTACTGGATATGATTGTTCTGCGCTTACCAATGGCGGCGCACTAACAGCTGACTCTTCTGGAAACATTAGTTGTTCAGATGATGATGGTGGTGGAGGATCGTCCACATTACAATCTGCATATACTGCCGATGTAGATGGAAGTGATGCGATTATTCTTACAACGTCTACAGATGGCAGTATTATTTTTCAGTTAGCAGCTGGTACCAATCATCAGATTACGGCAGTTGCAGCACCGACCCTTGATTTACTCGCAGTAACAAATTCCGGACAAGCTACAGTGACCGATGGTATGGATGGCCTTTCGATTGTATTAGTACAAGGGACTGACACAGCTGCCGATACCAACGCAGGTCTTCGCGTTACGTTGACACCGGGAAATGAAGCTAACAACGTCATTATCGGTGTATTGGTCGACAACGTATCCGGCGGTGCAAGTTCGCAAGAGGTTGGCGTTAAGATTGGTACTGGATATGATCAAGATATCGAATTTGCAGACAGTACAGCCCGTATCCGTATTGCTGACGGCGGATCGATTCAATTTGAAGACAGTGCAGGAAATGATCTGTATGCAGGATTTAAAGAATATTTTACCGCCGCAAATTTTGGGGCGTTTGAGGCAAACGGATTTATTAACATAGACGGTGATTTCTTTGTCGATAATTTTAATCGTTCAGTGATTCAACAAACGGTTGATGCCACGACCAACATGACCAGTAAATTGGGTGATAATTTCGGTTGGGTTATGGATGAGTTGGGTACTGCTGCTACACAAACCAATGCCACGATGGGTTGTACAGCTGATCAAGGAGCCAATACGAGTTATGGTACCAATCAGGTCAACGGAGTCTTAGGTCTTTCTGTTGATACGCATTCCAACACGAACGGAACGAATTTGACAGCGGGAGGGTGTGTCGTTGGATGGCAAAACGTGCCGGGAGCCGCAGGAAATTATTTCCTGAATGTGGCGAATAAATTTGTGATGTATTACAAATTCCGACCAAGTGACACGTCCTCGCTTAGTCAACGTCATATGTGGGTCGGGGCAAATAATTACACATCACCATTCCGCGGTTCACCGACATTTACCACCACGACACTTGGCGGTATGTGGATGTCAAATGTCACAGCGACAGGAACCAATGCCACAGGCAATGCGGTCTGGGGAGGGGTAGTGAAAAATGGGACAAACAGAACAGATGTCGCTTGCAGCGGCGCTACTCTTACGACCAACTTTGCTCTTGCCCGCATCGAAGCGAGAGCTACCAATGATGTACGGTTTTTTATCGATACAGATCTGTCTAGTATTTCTCTTGCAGAATGCGGATCTGCTACAAATAATGTTCCAACTGCCCGTATGCGTCCGGCATTTGGTATCGGCAATACGACACACTTTACCAATACTACGGGGCTTTGGACTATGTTTGTGGATTTAGCCGCATGGGTGCAGGACGATCCGCGTCCGGATGCAGGGACACAACTGGCATCAAATGCTCCACAACAAGAAGCTGCAGTGCTCGTACCTCCGGATCCGATACAGGGGGCAGATATAGCAGAACAGTATGTGTTTGACGTGAGTGATGAAGTGGAAGCCGGAGATGTGGTAGTGCTGGGAAGTGCTGCAGGTCATGGTGATAAAGCGAAACGACAATATGATAGAAAATTATTAGGTGTCATTGCAGAGTCTCCGGGCCTTGTGTTGGGACAAGGATCTTCTGATACGCTTCCTGTGGCTATATCTGGTCGTGTGCCGGTTAAAGTATCGGCAGTCAATGGTCCGATCCGCATCGGAGATCCGATTAGCTCGTCTACTATCGCAGGCATTGGGATGCGCGCGATCAAACCGGGCAAAATTTTGGGAACTGCGATGGAGGAATTTAATAGTGAGGGAACGGGTAAAATATTGGTTACGATAAACATCGGGTATTATTTAGGGGACGAGGGAGACACGGCGCTTCTTGAGCAACCAGAAGTTTCAGTATTGGGAGCAGAGATAGCTTTGCAATCAGATGTACTGACTGCGACAGAAAGCGGTGCAGGATTTTTATTAGAATCCACAGGGAGCGCTCATGTAGCGACAGCGAGCGCGAGTGGCACTTCATCAGCATCAATGGTGGTCAAAAGTGCTATGACGTTTCTTCAAACTATGCGTGTAGAAAAATTACTGACGGTTTTGGGCGGAGCTATGTTTCAGGGGCAGGTGGTATTTGCCGATACAGTACGCTTTGACCGTCTGGTCGAATTTATCGGAAATGTGGTATTTCGTGGAAATGTGACCATAGGTGGGAGTGTCACATTTAGTAAAGATACTGCTGGGTATGCAAAGATTCCTAAAGGAGCTCGATTTGTCGATGTTGCATTTGATACGGAATATGCTGCTGAACCAGTGGTGAATATATCATTGGTTATTCCTACAATGACCTCTGTTCGGCACAACGAGTTGATGACCACTGGAGTCTGTCCTGTAGGTTCATCGGAGATTATTTGCCAAGATATAGTGGCTAACGAAGTGATGGGAAGCGGTTTGCGTGCTGCTATTTCAGGAAAGTCTGCACAGGGATTCATGATCATTCTCGATCGTCCGGCGCCATTTGATGTGACGTTTTCTTGGAGTGCTCTTGCCGTCATGACGCCAAAGACTTCTTCAGGACAGGTAGCAGGAGAGGCAGTTTCCGAGTCTCCAACACCTACACCTATTCTCATATTGAATGAATCATCTGTTTCTTCAACACCGACACCAGCACCATCGATTGAATCGACGGTAACACCTATTCCACAATTGACAGAAACACCTAATCCTACACCACTACCGACAGTAGTAGTGTCACCGACATTAGAAGCGAGCCCATCTGCCACGCCAACTCCTTAAGGTGTTTTGGCAGCTTCCGGAAGAAATAATTGTTGTAATTCTAAAATAGTATTGTCCCCGAAGTCACGCTTCAAGAACGTTTCATATCGATACAGACCGTTCAACTCTCGGCATGCGTCAGGATATAACAAGCATCGATAGTTAGGGAGCATAAATACTGGTTGATGAGACTCTAATGCACGGGTTATAAAAAGTCTTACGGTTGGATCCTCAAGAAACGAACCGGTAAACACTGCGGTTTTTCCAGAAACGATGATGGGAGCAGTGAGATTATGGATTATTATGGCGTTTGGAGGAGTTTTGGGTAAGATGTCTTCAATAAGAAACGTATGGATTATGCGGGGTCCGCCCTCAGCCAATCGGTCCCAAGGAGAATAGGAGATAAGTTTTTGATATTTTATCATCGTAGGATACATAAGAATTATCAAGATGATGATAATTGTAAAGATAACAATCGGCTTCTTACGATATTTTTTATGTATTGCGGTAAAGCTATCAACGATAGTACTACTGGCTAATAAAAGGAGAGGCGGGATGAGGATAAGTAGATACCGTCCATAAGATCCGGAAAATTCAGGGTTAAAAAAAAGTCCTGCATAATACGCTGAATAGGTGATAAAGCATAGTGCTATCCAAAGTCCTAAGGCTCGGGTTTGCCATGTAGTGGAGACAAGAATTGCATACAATGCCGTTACACTAATGATAAAAGGAAATTCTGGACGAATAAATAAATCACGAATATTTGGCAACGTATGACGTGTAAGATACGAAAGTGAAAATGCTTCCAGAGGGAGCGCTTCTGCACAGCACCACGGCTTTGTAAATACAGATATCGATGCGAGTGATCGAATTATAAGGTATACGATTAAGCTTATATATAAATATAAATGAGCATAAATGAACATATTTTGTTTTCTATTTTTTCGTCTGAAGAAATACAGGATAAAAAGCATAGGAAGCAGGACAAATGCTTCTATGCGGACACAGGTGAGGATGATAAGGGCTGACAGTAACCAAAATCCAGATAGCCGGTCAGGATGGTTGGCGTAGAGACATGTTGCGATACATGCAAGTATCGTTATATCCATAAAATAGAGATCCAGACCAAACGAAGGCGCGTAAAATACGGTTGTAGGAAGTACTGCCATACCGAGGGCAGAAAGTATGCCAATGTTGGCATTGGTAAATAGAAGATAAGCAAGTATAAAGATGCCAACAACCTCAAAACTATGGAGTATTTTTGCAGCGATGAATAGATTGTGTTCTTCAAATCCGAATAGTTTTAATATAATCGCGTTGAGTACCGGCACAGTTACTCTTCCTGCCTCATCAGGGACACCAAGTATAACGTCAGTAGGTGTCGCGAGATCTAAACTTACGGCTTTGCCGTATCGGGCAAACGAAGCAGCATACGAAAGATAGCGGTCTTCGTCAAAATATATCCGATGATCATTTGGCACCCACGCAAAGCGAATAAAAAGAGCAAGTGCTTGAATTCCTATGAGAACAAGGAGCGAATATGGTGAAATCCGACGCATTACGTCAAGTATTTTTGGGATCCAGAAGAAGGGAACGACACAGAGTGTGATAAATGCAAAGACGACAATCCAAGGCAATACTGTAGAAAGAACATATATATCCATAGCGTTAGTTATCCATATCGATACCGAATTGTTTGGTAAGCATATGGAGTTTTTCGCGTTCTGCCGTAGTAATAAGAAAAGAATTATACCGCAAGAAAAAATGTCTCGCTTTTTTCGTATCGTTAAAGCACCCAGCGTAAAGAACTGCCATGTCAAGAACTGTGCGGGAGTAATTTTTTTCGTTACGATAGGAGAGTGCTTTTAGAAAATTATCTTCGGCGATTATACATTTGCCTTGTGCCGCATTGAGTCTGCCGTACTCAGTAAAGAGTGAAAAGTTCCATGTATTGGTAGGGATTTTCTGAAATACTTTTTCAGCAAGGTCAAATTGTTTATTTATTCGATATATAGTAGCAAGTTGACCCAAAAGAAGCGTATTGGTAGGATACCGCATGGTGAACCGTTCAAGTTCAGCTGCAGCTGATGCGCTGTTTGTCGGATCAAATCCTAAGTTCGTGTCTAATCGCAATGTGTGCATCGCATTTGTTTGCAAAAATGTATCCTCAACACTATTGTGCTCTACGTATAGTGCGGCGTCATAGTCTATATAGAGAAGGTCCCAAGTGTCAGATTCCGAAAGGGTAGCGGATAATCCGCCTATATCGCGGCTAACGAGTGCGGTTTGTACAGAAAGTTTATCACCTATCGCTTTAAAGTTTTGGAAAAAATTTCCCACGGGTTGATAGAAACTAATGAGAGATTCGTCGTTTAATAAATCGTCTTGGGCGTCTAGCATAGACTTATATTCAGGGAGAGAATACAAAGTATACCCAGTTAAATCATAGGTGGTAAGTATGTTTGCAGGAAGAGAAAGAGTTCTAATTATAGTGACATGGCCTGTGGGAATTTTTGGAGCAGCAAGTGCTGGAGGATAACAAAGAATCCAAACAAGTGTGATGACACTAACTGGGATTGCCATATACGACATTCTCGTGCGTGTTTGTAAAGATAGTTGCGCTAACGAATTTTTTATACACCATGCAAAAAGAGGAAGGGTTGCGAATGCAGTAAGAGGAATAAATCTCACCCAAAAAAACGCGAGCGGAAGAAATAGAAGGGAAAGGATGTTTCGAGCTTGAGATAGCAAAGATGCGGGTCTTTTAAACAGTATTGATAAAAACGATACGAGAAAAATCACAACGTAAACAGAAAATATGATGAGGTAGAGAGAGGAGAATTGCTGTTTGTTATATGTTTGATTTATCGTATTTATGGCACCAATGAGTGAGGAAAATGCTTTATTTTGTGTTACGACAGCAATAGTTGTGAGGGTGTAGATCCAAATTCGGATGCCATAGGGGTTTATCATACTTGTAATAAAACTTATCGGAAGTATTAAAATAAGGATTTTTATCTGGTGCAATTGTTTTTTTGTGTGATCCATTCTGTATAAGATGAGTTCAAGTGCCACTGAGAGGACAAGATACAGTGCGGGAATCGCGATTGTGCCGCCGGAGATATTTGCCCAAAGAAAAAAGATAAGAGGAATAGCAAAAAGTTGCTTTGGATTTTGGCGCCAGCCAGCAGTGAGTTTCATGAGTGTAAGTTGGAGGGGTACGATAAATAGAAAGGGATGGAAACGCCAAAAGCTTAATGAGCAGATGATTGGGATACAAAGATAAAGTAAGCGTTCTGATGTGCTAACGACCTTGGGCAACAGGAGCATCGTCAAATAGACGCTTAAAAAAAGGAGCGGAATTACCAGAAGGAGTACGCCGAACGCTTGCTGTGGTTTTTGAGCAATATAAAGGAGCACGTCAGAAGCCCAACTGTGACTTATCCACTCAAGCGATGGGTCTGTTTTTTTGAATGATATATCCGTGTGATGTGGAATTGTATGTGTAGTTAATACATATTGACCGATGGCAAAATGTGAGTAGCTATCGATAGAAATTGGGGTCGAGAGAATGCTGCGAAAAGCAATAAAAAAGGTAAGAAGTGCTACGAGTAGGCTATACACGAAATGGATGCGAATATTATTTTGTGGTGTTGGTGGAAGTGACATAGGTATAGATAATGCGTGAAATATCTGCCATATATTGCAGCGCCTTCGCTTCATCGGATTCAACCATGACACAGAGAATATATGGCCGCTTTGGAACATAAATTATGCCACAATCGGTGAATATAGATTTTGTCATATCAGGTTCTGTATGGATGCCAATTTTATGCGCTACCTTCACCGTTTGTGGTATGCCATTTGCGATGCGGTCGTGAAAATCCGTCCGCGTTAGCGTGTACAACAGATCATTTGAATCCGAGACCTGCAGAATGGAAGAAAGATACAAACTGCGCAAGATAGATGAATAATTTTTGGGTGTGACGACGAGTGCAGCTCCTTTTTGTACTTTAGGAATGTCTAATAGATCGAATATTTTTTCGGTTGATCCTGTAGGCAATGCATCAGAAATGCCTCCGGCAGCTGTGTTGTCGGATTTGGTCAGCATAATTTCTATGGCTTTTTCCAGCGTCAGTTTGTATCCGGGACCTTCCTGCCATAATTCTCCGTAATACGGATCCAGATGGGATTTATTGAGGGTAAGAAGTGTTGATGCATTTATTTTTCCAGATTGAATTTGATCAATTGCTGCCATAGCTATGGGAACTTTTAGAAGACTTGCAAGTTCAAATTCTTCTTTTTCGTTAATTCCTATGGATGTACCGGATGGTAAATATTCAAAATAGATGCCGAGTTGTTCTGGAATTTTTTTTGTATACTCGCGAAGCTGGTTTCTCAGATCAATAAAATTGATGATGACATCGTTTGGATTCTCACTAAAAATTCGCGGGGAGAGATAGGGAAGTGACGTTGGAGAGTCTTTTGAATTATTGGTGGGTGTATTTTTTTGGCTCACAGCGATAAATCCGCCCAATAGAATATTTCCAAGTACACTTACGAGGATGACAACGAGGAGTACGTGTCGGGGCAAAGAGATTCTCATAGAGGTATCATAGCGTACGATTATGGGTAAATACTACTCCCTATCCCTATATTGCATGCAATCATGATACCATGATATATATACAGTATGGCTATTTCAATATTGACACAATTATCATCGAAAAAACGACGCGCTATTAGTATCTTTTTTATTCTTTTGCTGATTGTTGGTTTGCTTTATGGAGTATTTCGATTTGTCCAACTTTCAAAGGAAGTGAAGCGTTTTCGTTCAAGTCCGCAAGCTAGCGCCGAGTTAGCCAAAGAAGAAGTGACGAAATTAGTCGCAAAGGTAGCTACCCTTATCGCGGTGCCTCAAGATGAAATTCCAACAGTGGCCACCGTATCTGACAGTGAAAAGCTGAAAGCGAATGCATTTTTTATAAATGCCAAAAATGGCGATAAGGTTCTCATCTATACAAACGCCAAGAAGGCGGTACTGTATAGGCCAGATGAACAAAAGATTATAGAGGTGGGGCCCATTAGTATCGGTACGCCTTCAGCTACCGTTGCCACCTCTCCTTTAACCGTTGTGTTATATAACGGTACGAGTAAAACTGGCTTGACCAAAACGTATGAGACAAAGATGAAAGGGAAAACGAATGGATTTACGATCATTGATCGGGATAATGCCAAAAAATCTGATTACGATAAAACCGTTTTGGTCGTTTTACAATCCTCTCTAGAGAAAAAAGCCACTGAGTTAGCTATGGCGTTGGGAGTTGCGGTCGTTTCATTGCCTCAAGGTGAACAAGCGCCAAAGGATGCTGACGTACTTATCATCGTCGGTTCTGACATACAATAAGATAGAGAAGTATGGAAAATAAATCAGTCATCATTTCATTTATTATTTTAGCGTTTCTTGCTATTGGGGGAGGCGTGTCGGGCGTCTATTATTACGGCAAGTATCAGACGGAAATGAAACGAGTGCGAGATCCGCAAAGTGAGGTGAAAGCATTGTTGTCACAAGTGGGGAAGCTTATCGAGCTGCCCACAGGGGAAGAGCCGACTGTGGCCACTGTCACAAATGCAGATCAGATTAAAGTACAACCATTTTTTGCAAAGGCAAAAAACGGCGATCGGGTGATTATCTATACCAACGCGCGTATGGCAATTCTTTTTGATATGGTGGCGAAAAAAATTATGAATGTCGGAACAATAAATGTGGGGACGCCGTCTGCTTCTCCAGCCGTACCATCTTCAGGATTTCAATAAAAGTGGTAGGTTGATCTTGGTTTTTGGGGCTTATTCGTATACAATAGTGCCATATGAACAACTTTCACGATCAGAAACTTTGGCAGGATGCGTTTGTGGTACTCATGGATATCCACACTACCTTTGAAGGTATGCGTGAAGGGGAAACGCAAGAAGTGGTTGAGGATTGCATTGAGAGTGCCACAAAAGTGGCTGCTAAAATAGCTGATGGGCTCTCCCGTCAAGATAGACGATTTGGCCATCAGGTGATCTTAGATGCCGTCGGATTAGTGGCAGTGGTGCGAACGCACTTGGCTGTGGCGTGGGGGAGAGGAATAGTGTCCGATGATGTATTTAAGGTGACGGACGACAAGTATCAAGCACTTACCGATGACCTCCAACGCATGAGATAATCAAATAACGCTGTATTTTTCTTGCTTAATTACTATGATTGAAGTTGTGCCCAATATTACGAATCAGGTCACCGAGCATGTCATTTCTAACGCAAACTTGGTAGGTCAGTTTGTGTCTTGGGCGCATGTGGAAGTTACCGATCAGCTTCTTATCCCAAATGTCGTAGGTGTTGATTTGGTTTTGCTTCAAATAGCGTTACGTCAAGTTCCGAAACTTTCTCTGGAGGCGCATCTTTTAGTAGTAAATCCTGAGAAATATCTCTCTTCAGTTATAGAAGCCGGCATCAAACGCGTTATTGTGCAGCTTGAGAGCAATGACCCGCGACAAATAGTAGCACTAGCCAAGTATGAAGATATTGAAGTAGTTATGGCTATAGATGCACCAACGCCGATTGAGGAAATTGAGCCGTTTTTAGAAGAAGTGGTTGGCGTACACGTATTGACCAGTGAAGTAGGGGGCGAGCATCCACCCTTTTTGCCAGAGACGGTAGAGAAGATTGTGAAAATTCATCAGAGTTATCCGGATTTAGTGATCAGTGCTGAAGGGGGAATACGCAAAGAAGAAATTCAAACGCTCAAAGAAGCTGGTGTCACACGCATCGTGACATCCAAATCCATTTTTGAAGATTTGGGATCAGTGGGCGATGCGATTTCCGAACTTGAGAATGCATAAAACGTCAATATTTCGAAAAAAGATTCAAGATAGAGTATAAATAGCGTATGGCAGGAAGATCAAGCGCAACAAAACAAATTATTAGATCTGCTATGGGAATTCATAAAGAAACGCCTAGAGTATTAATTTTTGCTGAAGAAGGAGAAATACAGAGAATGGGAGCAAGGAATGTAAGAACTACCCAAGGTGGAGGAATATCTTTTGAACTGGTATCGGTAAATAGAATGACTAGAGATGAAAAAAAGAATGCCAAGTTATACCCTCTTCCTGATTTTTTATCTGATTAGTGATTAATTATAATAATTGTGAAGTTGGAGTCTTGAGATGACTAGATGGTCGCAGGGAAGTTGAGGTGTTTTTCTATTTTTTCAATGCGATCGTTATGTTTTGAGAGGGTGTTGCTGTTTAATTCCTGTTGTCCGCGATAGGTTGTTACTTCGCCAGCGAGTTTATCAACTGTCACAAAAATTTTATCAAGAGTATCTAATTTATTTTTTAATCCTCCAAGGTCTTTGAGATTTTGTTCATTTTCTCGAAGAATTCTTCCTACATCGCCCAATTGACCCAGTGCTTTTTGATTTTTGTCTATTTTTTGAGATAAAGCATTTATATCTGATTTTGTGAGTAAGTTAGGCTTTATGGATGATTTTTTTGTAAATTTTTTGATTATAGTTTTCATACTTGTACTACTGTGTGAAGATGAGTCAGTTAATGGTTCGTAACAATCTCTATCGCGTGGGATGTACCAAGGCGAGTGACTCCCGCATTGATAAATTTTTCCGCTCCTTCTTTTGTCGTGATACCACCAGCAACTTTTATTTTTATCGAATCTCCTGTCACCTCTTTGATGAGTTGAACATCTTCAATGGTCGGATTTCTTGGTCCCATTCCTGAGCCAATTTTTACATAATCGGCGCCAGATGCTTTGATAAGTTCGCTGGCTCGTTGCATTTTTTCTTTTTTGTCAGGGAGATTGTCAAAAAAACCAGGTTCGAGAATAAACTTGATAATAATTGGTTTTCCTAGCATGCGAGCCCCTTCTATCACTGCGGTCATATCCTGTGAGAACCCTTTTTCATCGCCTGCTAAGAAAAATCCAAGATTTGGCACAATGTCTAATTCATCCGCACCTAATGTTGCTGCATTGTTGGCAGCCGCTACTTTAGTCGCCGTCGTGTCTTGGCCTAATGGAAAGGAAATGACTGTGCCGACTGACGATTTGCCAGAAAGTATTTTTTTGGCGATGACGAGGTAGGTAGCATTGACAAACGCAGCGTGGAAGCCATACGTAAGCACATCGTTACACTGTTTTTCGATATCTTTGGGCGTCGCGTTTGCGTGATGGTTGGCAAAATCTATGTAGGATGAAAGATTGTTCATTATATACACTATAACAGAATTTTATGATTAATGATTGGATTTTGTCTGAAGAAATCTCCATGCTGAAATGGGAAGGTCACGTTTTGTAAGATACGATACTCCATCAAAAATAAATCCTTCTTGAGTGATTGTTAATCGCGGATCGGTTGAAGTATACTTTCGATCAAATGTTTCTTGATGAGGTAAAGAAGGAGAATGAGAACGGCGTACTTCTCGTAGGGGACGGCGAGAGATAGTTTTTTTTATTTCTGAAAGCGGTGTTCCCATGTGATCAAAACCGATAACTTTCACCATAATGGGTGTATTATAATACGATTATGCAATTTCAAAAAGTCTGTGTGGCGGGCACATTTGATCATATTCATGTAGGACATGAGGCGCTTTTGACAAAAGCATTTGATGTTGGCAGTCACGTGTTGATAGGACTTACGTCTGATGCGTTTGTCACAACGTATAAAACGATGCGTGTGAAATCGTCTGTTGCCCGAAAACAGGATGTCATTGACTGGCTGGATGTACACGGGTATGAAGATCGATATACGCTTGTATTGATCGATGATCCGTATGGACCAGCTGTTTCAGATGTCACTCTTGAGGCGCTCGTGGTTTCTCAAGAATCCATGCCCAGAGCGCAAATGCTTAATCAAAAGCGTAAAGAAGCAGGATTGTCACCGCTTACATTAGTTGTCGTTTCCCTTATCCTCGCAGAGGATACGAGGTCTGTTTCCTCAACGCGGGTACGCAACAGTGAAATTGATACATCAGGAAAATTGATGATGCCTGATAATATGCGCAAGGAATTAGCTAGACCCTTAGGAATGGTATTGACATCAAAATTTTTAATCAACCAATCACTCCATCGGTATAAAGACGCGATTATTATATCCATAGGCGATCAGACCACGAAAACATTATTGGAATTTGGTATACAACCGGCATTTATAATTATAGATAACAAAGTGAATCGTGCGACATTTGACGAGCTAAAGCCACTGCTTTTGAAATTAAATATCCCGATTACACGCGTTGTAAGTGGGCCGGGATATATTAGTCAGGATGCATTAAATATAATTATTCGTTTGTTGGAAAAATATATCAAATCATGTCATGTTTTAGATGTGGTTGGTGAAGAAGACTTACTCGCACTTCCCGTGATAGCTCATGCATCTGTTGGCAGCGTTGTGTACTATGGGCAGCCGAAGAAAGGTATTGTGGAAGTGGTCGTGACTATAGAAAAAAAGAAACAAGCAATTGCATTGCTCACGAAATTTAGCGTACAGTAAATGTATGGCCATGTATGTTCCAGATGTCAAAACGCAACGATGGGTGATAGTGGCGCCAAATCGCAAAGCTCGACCGAATGATAATGCCAACGCGCCAAAGACAACTGGATGCCCTTTTTGCGTAGGTCACGAGTCTGACACACCGCCAGAGGTGTATCGCATCGGCACGGGTGAAAGCAATACTACTGGTTGGCAAGTACGCGTTGTCCCTAATTTATATCCGATTACCGATACCCATGAAGTCATTATTCATAGCCCTGATGATCAAAAGGATATTGAAGATTTGCCGCTTGAACAGGTCACACGTATTCTTACAGCATATCGTGATCGGTATCGAGCACACGATGCAGATGGACAGGTCTTGATTTTTTGTAATCACGGGTTAGCAGCGGGCGCATCATTAAAGCATCCACACGCGCAATTAGTCGTCATCCCTCGTCAGATCAATTTGGATGCGCTGTATCGTGAGCCGGTAGCCAACGTCGTAGAAGATAACACGTTTTTTTATACCTATTGTCCTGACTTTTCGCAATGGCCGTTTGAAGTGTGGATCGCTCCTAAAGTGGAAGGGAGTAAATTTGGCGACACAGAAGGGCAGAAGCTTACAGATTTAGCCAGCGTGTTACAGCGCGCGCTTTTAAAAATTCGTACCGCACAACTCAATGGTTTGGTTCAGTCGGTGCATAAAAAAGACGTTTTTGTGTATAACTATTACATCTATCATGGAGACAATTGGTACATCCGTATTACACCGCGCTTTATCCACCGCGCTGGGTTTGAATTAGGAACTGGATTGTCGGTAAACGTCGTAGATCCAAAAGAAGCAGCAGAGGTTCTTAGGAACGTCTGACGCCCTGAGAGTAACAGCTAGATCGCTCAGGACGCGGTCTTTCAGACCGCACCTTTTTGTTGTTGTCCTAATAACCACAACACTGCTTCTCTTTTGTAGCGTCTGTCGCCTCTTGAGTTTATCCTGATTGCAGGAAGCTTTCCTCTTTTTCCCCATCGTTTGATGGTGAGTGCGGATACGCGCAAGATTTTTGCGACCTCGCGGACGGTCAATAATTCTGGCCATTCATCACCGAGTGCCATAGTAAACTCCTTCTGGGCAAAAAATAAACATAATCGTTATCGATCACAACAGTACAACAGGGGATCAAACATTGTCAAGAAGGAGTCGTAAAATATGTGTCATTGGGGATAACTTGTGCGTGCGGGAATAAATTGTACGACGCCAGAATTCAATGACTTGTTGTTATGAGATGATTGGTGTATAACATAAAGCAAGAAAGGGAATACTACTTATGGTTGTTGATTTAGAAATTAATGAATTGAAAAAAGAAGTGAAGTTGAGAGAATCAGTGTGTAAGACTGCAGCAAGAGCTTATGGGACTAGTCCCAGCACTATGTATGAAGATCATTTAGGTATTCAAAAGATTAAATTGCGTAGATCATACGATAAGTTAAAAGATGCAATAAGAGTTCGTAATGCGCATCCAGTGAAGTTGCTGATTGGAGATCATACATAATAGTTAAAAATTTTTACCAAAAACCCCGCGTGTTGCGGGGTAATGGATTATATAGGTCCTTCGATTTTGCTCAGGATGACATAAGAATGTCATTTCAGTTCTGCTTTTGCTCCTGCTGCTTCTAATTTCTTTTTTGCCTCTTCTGCTGCTGATTTAGAAAGTCCTGTCAGGACTTCTTTTGGAGCGGATTCGACCAATGCTTTAGCTTCCGTAAGACCTAATGTAGCAACGAGTTCACGGACCGCTTTGATAGCGCCGATTTTATTGGCTCCCGCTTCGGTCAACACGACGTTAAACACCGTTTGCTCTTCCTTTGGCTCGTTGGAGCCTTCGGCGGAAGCGGCTGGGCCTGCTACAGCTACTGGAGCGGCTGAAACGCCAAATTTTTCTTCTAATGCTTTTACAAGATCGGACAACTCTAACACAGTCATATCTTCTACTGCCTTAAGAATTTCATCTTTGGATACTGCCATAAATGAATTCACCTCCCTTAAAAAATTAAATCACCAATATTAACTCTTTTTTGCGTTGATCGCATTGAGAGCCCAGACTAATTTGTTTAGATTCCAACTGAGTGCGTAGTGTAAGCCCTGTACTGGTCCAATGAGTTGACGTACAAGCTGCCCGAGTAACGCATCTCGAGAAGGAAGGGTAGCAAGCCTTGCTACTTCCGCTTCAGTCAATATACGGTCGCCCAAGAGTCCTGCTTTGGTTTTACCAAGTGCGGTAGTTTTGAAAAATTTCAATAGTTCTTTAAGCGGTGCGACTTCATCGCCATATTCAAAAAGGACGGCTGTGGATTCGGTAAAGGCTGATTTTATACTATCCGCTTTAGTGCCGAGTGCGCGAAGCATGAGTTTGTTTTTGGAAACGACGAGTTCTGCATTGGCTTTTTTGAGAAGCTTTCGAACTGCCTCTAGGTCTTTGTGTTTGATGCCGCGATAATCCGTCATGATCATGGCTTTGGCTTTGCTGATTTTTTCGCTAAGCGTTGCGACTGTTTCTGCTTTTTTTGCCTTGTTGGCTGATAGTTTGTCCATAGTTTTATTCCTCCTCAAATAAAAAACACTCCTCAAGGGGAGTGCTTAATCATACAGAATGTCTGTATGTGAAGTTTTCTCCCTCGGTAGGCTCCTTTCGGTATTCTCTCGCTTCTTGTTCGGTCCTTGGCTATGCTCAGGATCTCGCGTACGCTCGACCTACGGTCTTTAGGATTTCTGTAGTATAGCAAGTTTATTTATAAATTACTAGCCTAGCCAATTTTCTTTTGTATTTTTCTTAATGCTGATCTCGCATCCATTTTTTCACCTGCCGCTTTTATCGCTGGTTCTGCTATTTCATCTATCAGCGCATTTAATCCTTTCTGACTGTCTTGGCTTGTTAGCCAATCTTGGGGAAGATTTGTTACAGCGCGGATTGTTTTTTGAACATCAGCGGAAGAGGCGTTTGATGGAATGACTTTAAATTTACTCTTAGGTTTGACTGGGCTCGGTTGTTCCGGCATTTGTCCTACGGGTCTACTATGATCTCTCAGTATTATTGCCATAAACGTATAATTCTAACGTATCCTGTCAACCGCTACATTTTTTGTTTTCTACTTGATAGAGTACCAATTATTGGTTTACTGACTGTTTCTAGATTATCCCACTCATCTGCCTTAGCAGTTTGTGGCGATTGTTTGACAGTATTTAGTTTATTATGAGTGGCTGCTTGTAAACGCAGTTGTGTGAGTCTTTTTTGTATATTTTGGAGAAACATTTCTCGTTCAATGGGATTAAACTCATAGAGTTTTTCGTCATCGACATGTAGTCCTATTGGAGGAATGGGGAGAAGAGGGTGAAAATTTGGGATAATTCGTTTATGGGGTTTTTCAGATTCGCTAATCATGTATGAAATAATGGATGTAGGCTTATATATGTATTTTTACACTCGGTCCCATGGTAGCAGTAAGGAATACTTTCGCGATTTTATTGATTCCCATGCCTTTAAGGACTGCAGAGATATTTTCCGCAATTTGCTTATCAGGAAAAGACACTTTGCCTACAGGAAGATGCATGATAGGGTTTCCTGGTTCAGTTTTTATATTTATTTGGCCAGTCGTTAGTTCTTTCACACGTTTTTCCGGGTCTGGCGTCACCGTGCCGGTTTTAGGATTAGGCATGAGTCCTTTGGGTCCTAATATTCGTGCGACTTTAGCAAGTTGTGGCATCATGGAAGGGTGAGCCACCAAGATATCAAAATTTATTTTGCCAGCGGCGATTTCTGCAATAATTTTTTCGTCAGCGATGACCACATTTATTTTTTTACCCGTTCCGTGTGGCAAATTAATAGTCGTACGAAAATCTGTTTTGTCGCCTTTTTCGCTTAACGCGAGGGGATTTAGATTGATGTGTAGCTCTACCGTCCCATCAAATTTGGTAAGGGACGTTTGCTTGACGAGGCTAATGGCATCCAGCAGCGGGTAAAGCTTATTCTTTTCTACCATTTTGATGACTTCTTGATATCGTTTGCTGCGTATTTTTATTTTGATTATTTTTTTTCTGGCGGAGCCAGATCCGACTTCGCCGGACTTTTTTCCTGATGCCTCAACAACAACTCCTTCAGTTTCTCCAGCCACGTTTAATACATCACCATCTTCTGGCTTATCTTTTTTGGAGGCCTTCGTTTGGCGTCTGGCTTCTGCCTTTTGCTTTTGTTCTTTTTCTTGTGTTTCGTCACCCATAGTGACATGTCGTATTTTTCCCATATTTAAGACTCCACCGCAATCCCCATACTTCGTGCTGTACCCTCCACTACTTTCATAGCTGCGGGTACATCGTCAGTATTTAAATCACCGAGTTTATCTTTGGCTATTTGTTCTACTTGTGATTTGGATAATTTACCTGCGGTTTCGCGTCCGGGTTTGCCACTTGCCTTATCCAGCGCGAGCATTTTTTTGATCATGGCTGAAACTGGTGGCAATTTGGT
>ERZ1292629.470-Hain-H43-01um-R1-470-length-43807-cov-8_pt3 | contig 17919 bp, 14 predicted proteins | sample MGYA00564399_ERZ1292629 | MGnify/ENA primary metagenome ERZ1292629 (study PRJEB36523, sample SAMEA6512636) | groundwater metagenome | collected 2019-01-08 | study: AquaDiva: Metagenomics assemblies of 32 groundwater samples
CGATTGCAAAAAAAGTGAGTGGTTATTCGTATAATTGGGGCGTTGGCAATGTTATGGATCTGTACGATGGGCTTGCGCCCGACAGCTCGTATACGGTTCAAGTGTGCCAAACAGGCACTTCCATCTGCGACCAAAGCGATTCATATTTCAAAATTGTTTCAGGGAGTTCGACAAACAGTCCTCCAAGGATAATTGGCTTTCCGGCTATTCCAACAAACATTCAACCGGGACAGACGGTAAATTTCTCGTGGTCGGCAACAGATGCGGACAACGACGATTTGTCGTGGTCGGTTGATTTTGGCAATAGTGGAGGAGGAAGCTCGTGCAGTTCGATTCGCAGAAGAGGAGGAACCGGTTGGAATTACAGCGCTAGCCATATTTGGAATCAGCCGGGAACTTACCGCGTTACCGCCACTGTGTCGGACTGTGTTGGCGGCAGTGATTCAAATTCGTTTACCGTGCAGGTGGGAAATGTAACAACTCCCTCCATTACCGTTCTGTCGCCGAATGGAGGAGAGAGTTGGCAAGTTGGTTCAGCACAGACAATCAAGTGGCGAGATAACGGACCCATAGTAGCCTGCAAAATTGATGGTTCCACTGGAGTTACGACGTGTCCTCCGCCTAAACTTTATGACATCAAACTCGTTCCTTATTATCCGCCGTGCACAATAGGGTTTCCATGTGCCTCTGCCCCATATCCATACATCGCTTCCTACACGATTGCCAAGGGAGTATCGGGTCAATCTTATCAATGGTCTGTTGGGCAAGTTATTCCTACTGAAACAACCCCACAGAGTTCAATAAACAACATCGCTCCCGATGGTTCCTACACTGTCTATATCTGTCAAACTGGCACGTCCACCTGCGACTCAAGCGATTCATATTTCACCATCGCCGCGGCACAGACAATTCCTATAAAATCCATATCAATTGATGCTTCAAACAATGTGTATTTTAGTCTTTCCCAGCAGGCAAGCGCTTGCCTGCAACTTAAAGATAGCCAAGGAAATTATTTTGCTCTAAATTCTTCGCAGTTCTCCTATTCTTGCGCTAACACTACTCTCTTTACCGGTTATCAGACAGAACTTGTAATACCGCAAAGCTCATTTACCAAAACAATCATTGCCGGGCAATATTATCAGGTATGCAACGCTGATACCAGAGGAAATATCTACGCTGTATGCAGTAATCCGATACTTGTAACCACCTCGACCCAACCCTCCATTACCGTTCTTAGCCCGAACGGGGGAGAGAGTTGGCAGAGCGGAACAACCCAAACAATTAGATGGAGCGGTAGTGTTGCCGGCTCGGTAAATATTTCTCTCACGAGTTATTTTTCTTGTTGGAATGAAGAACCAGCTTGTAATGCCCCGACCGTTCTTTATCCTATCGCAAGTAACGTCAGCGGCTCTTCATACAACTGGACGCTTGGCAGTAACATTCCCGACGGTCAATACAAAGTCAATATTTCATCCGTCGTAAGTCCAGGCGTTACAGATCAAAGCGATTCTCCATTCACAATTGTCGCCGGAACCACGACAACTTCGTCGGTTCAATCCGCATCGCTTAGCGAAACAGCAAGCGCGCTCGATTCGATCCAAGCGATAATAAATCAGATAAAAGCGATACTCGGAACGCAATAATGGTAAGGTAAATAGCTGGGAAACAAATTTATTTCCTACTTGGCTCGGTTTTTATTTTTTCTGTAACCGGTTAAAATTCAAATAATGAGACATGATGAAAATGACAGAGAGAGAAAGGTTTCGGATGTAAAGTGGCCAGTTTCGCCCGCCTCTACTTCACAAAACAACATCGCGAAAGAACCGCCCAGCAAAACTGCGCTCGTCGGTGTTTTTTTGCTCGTGTGCGTATTTGTGATTGCCGGAGTTGTTTTTTTTCGGAATATAACTTCGAAAATTCCGGCAGTTCAGGATCGTCAGGCGGAAAAATTGGAAGCCGGGATAGAAGAAACTAATAAATTTGGTTTAGATGAAGCCGAAGGGAAATTGGGCGAAATGTTTAATGCGCTAAAAGCGGTTTTTACGGGTGCTGGAGAATCAGTTGTCGGAATCGGTAATGTGGCGCAAGAAATTTCAGATCTTGCCGAAGACGTTAGTTTTTTACATGAAAATATCCTGCGCATCGGTATGCAAAAGCAAGGGGATGTTCTTATTTCTCGCCTCGAATCTATTTCCGATCACTTGAGAAAGATATTGGATGAGGGAGATAACCTGGATGCGGTGGCTGTGGCGCTGGGCGGTGTAATATCAAATTCAACGGATTCGCCTCTATCTCTCAAGCTTGAGCTCTTGAAGTCGCAGAGGTTGGTTGATTCTGCGCTCCTATGGCTAAATTCAACAAGCTCGCGGCATATGTTTGTGATGCTTCAGAATCCCTCAGAAATTCGTCCGGCCGGCGGTTTTCTGGGCAGTTATGCTGATGTAAGCATCAACAAGGGAAACATAGAGTTGGTTGATATCCGCGATATCAGCGACCCGGATAAAGTGCTCATGCAAAAAACTATTCCTCCGAAGCCGCTCCAAGCGCTCGTCAAAAATTGGAGGGCAGCAGATTCGAATTGGTTCTTTGATTTTCCGCAATCGGCTGCGACAGTCCTGCGGCTTATTGAGTCTTCGGATCTGTACGTTAATACGGGCACTGTATTCGATGGGGCTATCGCGGTTTCGCCTAAGGTGATCGAGGACATACTAAAAATCATAGGGCCGGTTACTTTGGGCAAGAAAACGTTTACCAGCGAAAATTTTTTCGCAGAGATCCAAAAAGCCGTTCAGGCTGGGCAGGCGGCCAATTCGGTAGGTCGCGCGACATATCCGAAAGGAATTTTAAAAGATCTCGGCGCAGCAATACTTGAAAAAGCATCTTCTCTTGATGAATCCGACAAAAGAGGTTTTATTGATCTGGTATTGGATTGGATAGAGCGAAAAGATGTGATGGTTTATTTCAAAAATTCCGATCTTGAGAATTTTGCTGGCGAGTACGGCGTATCCGGTGCAGTATATGAATTACCAAGAGATTTTGTTGGCGACTATATTGCTATTGTTGAAGCTAATATCGGCGGAGGGAAATCCGATATGTTTGTGAAACGAGATGTAGCGCTTGATAGCCAAATTAGCGCGAACGGCACTGTGAACAATCGCATAGCAATAACTCTTGATCATAAGGGTAATACAAGCGGGGATTGGTGGTACAAGATTCCAAGCCAGTTATATATGCAATTATTTGTTCCGCAGTCAAGCCATCTCGTCGGATTCAGCGGCGGCGTGGACAAAAAAGTTGTGTCGCCAATTGATTATAAAAAGAGCGGATATCTCGAAAACCCGCTGGTTTTAGAAATCGAATCAAGCACTGAAAAGGTTTTCTCATATCCGCTCGTGGAGGTCCACAAAGAAAATGGCAAAAAAGTTTTCGCCGCATGGTCACAAATTAATCCTGGCGAAAAAAGGCAAGTCGTTTTCAACTACACTCATAGACTATTTCTTCAGCCCGCCGACGATCAGACATACAACTTTGTGCTTGAAAAGCAAGCGGGAACGGAACGGAAATACGCGGTCACTATTAGCGCGCCTCCCGGGTTTGTGTTTAAGGAAAATAATCTTCCCATGTTTAGATATGAATCAAATGATCTGCCAGGAAGACTGATTATTGCCCTTACGCTTAAAAAAGCATAAAAATACAGATAAAAAAATACTTACGCGGCATAAACCTTCAATCGGTGGCTTTCTTGGGCTGTGGTAGAATGATTTTCTAATGACATCTGAATCCAGAAAAAACATCCGGAACTTCGTAATTATCGCTCATATCGATTCCGGCAAATCTACGCTTGCAGACAGGTTTTTGGAAGTGACGCACACCGTCGAAGCGCGGGATATGCGGCCGCAATATCTCGATCGACTTCCTTTGGAGCGCGAGCGCGGGATTACGATTAAGATGGCGCCAGTCCGAATGATCTATACGACGCAGATCAACGCGGATTCCGACGCAGATCAACGCGGATTATTATACGAAGGTGTAACGTATAAAATACGAGGCGCTTTATTTGATGTTTATAACACATTGGGTCCTGGATTTAAGGAAAGTATTTACCAAAAATCTTTGGAGGCGGAATTAGCGAAGAGAAATTTGTCATTTGAAAGAGAAAAAATATTAGATGTCACATATGATGGTAAAAAGGTGGGTGTTTATAGGCCAGATTTTGTAGTAGAAGAAAAAATTGTTTTAGAAATTAAAGCGCTACCTTTTCTTGGACAGCTTGAGAAGAAACAAACATGGAATTATTTGCGTGGCTCAAAATACAGACTCGCCTTTTTAGTTAATTTTGGTGGTAAAGAAATCGAGATAAACAGAATTGTGTATGACGAAATCCGCGACAATCCGCGTTTTGATCCGCGTGAATCCGCGCAGGTTGAGTATGTACTCAACCTGATAGATACTCCCGGCCATTCAGATTTTTCATATGAGGTTTCCAGAGCCTTGGTTGCCGTAGAGGGAGCCATATTGCTTGTTGACGCGACGAAGGGAATACAGGCGCAAACATTGTCGAATCTTCGTTCAGCGCGCAAGGCCGGCTTAACAATTATCGGCGCAATAAATAAGGTTGATTTGAATTTGCCGCATCTCGAAAAAATGATTGCGTCCGTAGCAGCTTTATTGGAAGTCAAAGAGGAAGAGATATTCCGCATTTCCGCAAAAACCGGGCGTGACGTGAAAGAAATTTTGGAAGAGGTGATTCGGATCGTTCCGCTGCCACGGATTCTTGCGGACTCTTCGCGGATAAAAGCGGATTATATCAGCGACAATCCGCCCAGAGCGCTTATTTTTGATTCTTTATACGACGATCACAAAGGCATCATCGCGTTTGTTAGGATTTTCGACGGCGGCTTTAAAACCGGAGACGAGGTGCGGCTTGTAGCGAGTGGGACGCAATTTAAAATAAAGGAGTTGGGATATTTTTCTCCGGACCTGAAACCATCTGCCGCAATTTATACGGGCGAGATCGGATATATAGCAACAGGTCTCAAGGAACCGGCTCTCGTTAAAATTGGCGATACAGTATTAAGAATTGAAAACTTGAAACTTTCCTCCAGAGGCGGATCCTCCTCTGGAGGAAAAACTGAAAACTTTTCAAATTTCGCTCTTCAAGGATATCGCGAAGCCGCGCCAGTTGTTTTTATTTCCTTGTATCCGGACGGCGCGACGAAATTTGATGATTTGTTTAAGGCAATCGGGCGCCTGCAGCTAAATGACGCGGCGCTTAGTTTTGAACCAGACGCCAATGATGCCTTGGGAAGGGGACTCAAAGTCGGTTTCCTGGGCCAGCTTCATTTTGAAATTACCGCTAGCCGTTTGACTCGCGAATTTAATTTGGAATTTATAACAAGTTTCCCATCGATTGCGTATCGGGTATCCGCCAGAGGCGGATCCGCCTCTGGCGGAAAAGAAACGACGTATATTATAAAACAACCGCAGGATTTTCCAGATGATCCGGAAAGAGTATGGCAGCCGATGATAAAGCTTGAAATTCTTACTCCGCAGCAATATTTAGGACAAGTCATGAATTTAAAGAATGTATTCGATCTTGAGATCGGCGATATTCTTACTATTGGGGAAAACCTCATTATTTCTGGGCGCATGCCGCTTGCCGAACTTATCCGAGATTTTGACGATCAGCTAAAATCGTCTTCTGCCGGATTCGCGTCATTCAGCTATGAGCTAGACGGCGAAGCGGAGGCGGAAGCGGAGAAGCTTGAGATTTTGATTGCGGATGAAGTGATGCCCGAACTTACGCGAATTGTGCCGAAAAAAGACGTGGAACGGGAAGCGCGCTCCACTGCTGAGCGTCTCAAGGAGCTTTTGCCAAAGCAGCAGTTCACGCAGGCGATTCAAGCGCGTTGTCGTGGGAGGATTATAGCCAGAGAAACAGTGCCGGCTATGAAAAAGCTTCTTGGTAATTTTGGGAAAACTGGGGGCGATCGCACCAGAAAAATGAAATTATGGAAAAAACAACAGCGCGGAAAAGAAAAACTTAAAGAAATGGGAAAGATAAAATTGTCACCGGAAATTTTCAGAAATATATTGAAAAAATAAGCGCTTCTTTTGGATTGTGGTCCAGTCATATCGACATCCTTGGCGATATTTTTTTTCATTACCCTGCGAAGATAACCTCTATTTCCATTTTATTTTCTAAGGAGTATGCTAAAAACAATGGGAAACGGGAATATTATTAAAGCTGGTATTATTACGCTGTTAGTCATATTTTTGTTTTTTCTTGGCGTCCAAATCTACTCGTTTTTGCTTCAAACGAAAAAATCAGAAATGGAGTATATTGAATTGCAAAATAAGCTTCAGCAAGCAAAAGATGACCAAAATAGATTCGCCGCGGACATGGATTATTACGCAAATCCCGAAAATCTAAAAAAAGAACTGAAGGGAAGATTTAATCTAAAAGAGCCCGGTGAGAAAATGATCATTTTGGTAAACAAAAGCACTTCTTCGATTCAATCATCAACTCCTCGATAATCGTTATTATTCATGAATATGATCCAAAAAATAGGAAATCATAAGAAACAAATTATCCTATTTATGGGGTGCGCCGGCGCACTTATTGCTATCGCTCTCTATTTTTTGGGATTGTATCCTATTGCGGTGGTTAACGGGCGTATTATCACCGAAAAACAGTTTCGTAGCGCTTCCGCGGCTTCTTCGTTTTACTATGAAAATTTGCTTAAGGCATATAATCAAGGAAATGAAGATCCGAAACGTATAAATCAAATCGAGCTGCAGTCTGAAATTTTAACCAGTCTTATTGAAAACGAACTGATTGCCCAAAAATTGAGCGCGGATCTAGGAAGAGAACTGCAGTATTTATTAAATGAAAAACTTGTGGCCGTGACGGATTCTCCTGATCTTAAGAAAAATGCGGCAACAATGTATGGCATGACATGGGATGATTTCAAGCGGCAAATATTAATTTCTCAAGCTATGAAAGACATCTTAAGAGATCAGCTTTTTCTCAAAAAAGAAAAAGCCGATGATTGGATAAGTAGCGCGGAAAAGTCTGCAAATGTAATACTTTTTTCTTTGAAGTTCAAGTGGGGTGGTTCAAAGGTCGTGGCGCGCTAATAACCAGAAATCTGCATAATGAGCACAAACCAGGTTCTAATTAAGGAATTGATTAGAGATGGACATCTGAAGTCCGGGAGAATTATCAAGGCGTTTGAGAGGATTGACAGGATACATTTTGTGCCAGATAACTTCAAGCACAGGGCATACGCAGATGAGCCACTGCCGATTGGTTTTGGCCAGACTATATCCCAACCGCTCGTTGTCGCGTTTATGCTGGAGCTTCTTGATCCACGACCTGGGGATAACGTGCTCGAGATTGGCGCCGGATCAGGGTGGAAAACAGCGTTGCTTGCCCATATTATTTCTTCGCTGGAGCATGATTCCGATGAGAATAAAAGGGAAGCAAGACGTCATGCAGGGCCCGGATGCGTGACTGCGATAGAGAGAATAATACGCCTGCGCGAAAACGCCGTAAAAAATGTATCGAAATTCAATTTTATCGAAAACGGAATTGCGACAATTATTCATGGGAACGGGTCCATGGGATATGCGTCTAAAGCGCCGTTCGATAAAATTATTGCCGGGGCAGCTGGGAAATCAGTTCCTCTCGCATGGAAGGAGCAGGTTCGAGTCGGAGGGCGAATTGTCGCGCCAGTCGAAGATACGATCAAAGTTTTGCACAAACTGTCGCCGATTGATTTCAAAATCGAAGAATATAGCGGTTTCAGATTTGTTCAGCTCATTCTGGACGACGGCAGAGACGGTGGATAGATAACCAACTTACAGCCGGTGACTTATGGCACAAAATGCATTACACTTTGGCCAAGGGCGGGATTAGTACAGTGGCAGTACGATTGCTTCCCAAGCAATAGACGCGAGTTCGATTCTCGTATCCCGCTCCAAGATTGTAAGTTTCGGTTTTTGACCAACCATTACCAGAAACTTCAGGCGAAATCAGATCCGCTATTAATTCTCTAAAGAGAGCTTTTTAAAAGCTCTCTGAGTCACAGCGCGGGGAACTTGACTATTTCTTTTTTTTCAGCAAACTCAGCGCGAAAAATGCCGCTGAGATTACAACGACAATTGGGCCAAGTTCTAAATTATACGCTCGAGAAATTAAAAATCCGAAAATCACCGAGAGAATGCTCAATGTCGCTGATGTGGCGATAAATGCGCCAATGGTGTGCGTAAGCTGGCGAGCGGCGGCGGCAGGAATAATGATTAGCGATCCAGCTAGTAATGCCCCAAGAAATCGGAGACCGGAGAGGATTGTAAGTCCGAAAAGCAATAAAAACCAAAGATTAAGGCGGTTGACATTTATTCCAGTTGCCGAAGCAAGTTCCGGCGAAAATAAGCCGATGATTAATTTATTTCGTAGCATCCAAACCGCGATAATGACAAAAAGACTCGCCGCGAGTCCGAATACGAATTCGCTCGTCGGCAAGTTGCCGAAACCGCCGAAAAGCGCGTCAATCAGCTCCTCGGTGGAATTAATAAGAAGCGCGCCGAGGGCCACGGAGCTTGCGAAGATCACGCCAATTGTCGCTTCCGTCGAAAGTTCGGTTTTCTTTTCAAGATGCCAGATGATAAGGCACCCGATTAGGAGCGTAAATCCGCCGCCGATCAGAGGATTGATGCTCCAGATAACTGCAAGTCCAAGTCCCGGGATGGCGATATGCGACATCACGTCTCCGGCGAGAACAGTGCGTTTCATAAGCGCGAAACTGCCGATAACGCCGGCGGCGGCGGCGGCGGAGATTGCGAGGATGAATGAATATGTTTCGTTTAGCATGTTTGGAAATTGGTAATTGAAAATTACGAGCCTTGTTCGTGTAAATGATGATAATATTTACGCGGACCGCCGTAGAGTTTTTCCAGCACTTCAGTATTGAGCGCCAGTTCCGGCGACCCGAAACAAACGGAAGTTTTATTCAGACATAATACTTTTGTTGCATACCGGTAGACGAAGCTTAAATCATGCGATACTAAAATGACAGTTATGCCGTGCGCGTCCTGAAGTTTATGGATTAGTTCGTACACTTGTTCTTCGCCAGGCGCGTCAATGCTCGCGGTCGGCTCGTCGAGAAGTAGAATATCAGGCTTTCCGAGAAGCGCGAACGCAATAAGCGCGCGCTGAAATTGTCCGCCAGAGAGATGGCCGATGGGAGTTGATAACATTTTTTCCGTAAGCCGAGCGGATTTGATTGCAATATGCATATCAGATTTGAGAAGCTTCAAAACTTTTCCCTTGGCTGATAAGAGATTTTGAATGGTAATCGGCAGATGGCGGTCTGCGTCAATCTTTTGGGGAACATATCCGAGACGGATGCCGTGCGCCCACTCAATCGCGCCATCATGATTCACCATAGAAAGCAACGCTCGCAATAGAACGGTTTTTCCCGATCCATTCGGTCCGATAATAGAGAGGTTATCGCCTTTTTCGAGCGAAAAGTTTATGTTCTCAAGAACAACCGTGTCTTCGAATTTCACTGAGAGATTTTTTACTTCGAGTATTTTATCAGCCATGTTTTCTAATTCTATCTTTTTGCAAACCGTTTCTCAAGCGATCCTGCGCATTTAACCAAAAAAAACTGCTTGAAGCTGTCCATTTTGCATTTTGAGATTTACGCTTTACAATTGCAATATATGGCAGGATCTACCACAGAGCTTATCAAAGAAAAGCTGGATATCGTTGATTTTATCCGAGGTTATCTGAATCTCCAGCCGGCTGGGAAGAATTTTAAGGCGAACTGCCCATTCCATAAGGAAAAAACGCCGTCGTTCATGGTGTCTCCCGAACGGCAAAGCTGGCACTGTTTCGGGTGTGGCGCACACGGGGACGTTTTCGGCTTTCTTATGCAGCACGAAAATTTGGAATTCGGCGAAGCGCTCCGAGTGCTTGCTGAAAAAACCGGCGTAGAACTGAAGCGGCTCAACCCCGCGGAACATAAAATTGCCGGCCTGCTCTACGAACTTAACTCTATCGCGACGGAATTTTTCAAAAAGGCGTTCCAGAATTTCGCTCGAGGAAAAAAATACCTTGAGGAGCGCGGACTTACACAAAATGCCGTCGAGGAATTCGATATCGGCTGGGCTCCGGCCGAAGCCGAGGCGCTGAGTTTGCACTTTCTTAACTCCGGTTATACGCCGGAGGACATTATTCGCGCCGGTCTTGCGATAAAAACCGACCGCGGAATGCTTCTCGACCGTTTTCGCGGCCGAATCATGTTTCCGATACATAATCATCTCGGGAAAGTGGTTGGGTTTACTGGGAGAGTTCTCCCTCAATACGAAGGCGAGGGGATTGCGAAATACATTAACAGCCCGGAATCGCCGATTTTCAATAAATCAAAACTCCTCTACGGATTTTTTAAGAGCAAGAATGCGATAAGAGAAACCGGCGTCGCGTTTTTAGTAGAAGGACAGATGGATTTTTTAATGAGCTGGCAGGCTGGGGTAAAAAACGTTGTTGCAAGTTCCGGAACCGCGCTAACCCTAGATCATCTTCGTCTCCTGCGGCGGGCTTGCGACGAATTAATCTTGAGCTTTGATTCTGATGAGGCCGGTTCGACTGCCATGGAACGCGCGATCGATCTTTCTGAATCAAATGACTTTAACGTGAAAATCGCGTTGCTTGCGGGCGTTAAGGATCCGGCCGAAGCCGTTCAAAAAGATCCCGGCATATTGCGCGAGGGAATTGCGCATGCCTGTCCGGCGATGCAGTTCTATTTCGAAAAATACTTGCCAACATCGGGGCTTTTAGACTATAGTCGTCGGGAGGAGCTGCGGGCGCTTCGAGTCGTTTTGGGGAAGGTCAAAATCATTGCAAGCCCCGTCACGCGGAGTTATTGGCTAAGCGAGCTCTCGCGCCGCACTGGAATAGCCGAAAGGGTTCTCGCCGAGGAATTGGAACGGATTGAGGTTCGACAAGGAGCTTTGGCAACGGCGAATGAGGGAAAGGAAAATGCCGACCAAACTTTTCACTTCAAGAAGTATTCCCGCCGCGAACTTATAGGCGAGCGTCTTCTGGGAATGGCGGTTGCAAAAAATAATTTTTCCATCCTCGACGATTCGAAGGAATATTTGGCAGATCTTCATAAGAGGTCTTTCGAAATTTTGAGAAGAGGGGATCGTCGAAGCGACGACGCAGGTCTCGACGAGATCATAAATCTAATCATCCTTGGATCGAAAGAGTTGAAAGACGAAGAAATCGGGCAGCTTAAACGGGAACTCATGAAAGAATTTATCAAGGAAAGAAAAAATACCCTGACTGCGATGATCAAGCGGGCGGAACAAGACGGGGACGAAGCGGTCCTCGCTACCGCGCTTAGCGAATTAAACAAACTATCTGTTTTGGTGATACAATAGCAGTAGTTGGTGACAAAATTCCCAATTTCTAATTTCCAATTTTAACGAGATGAAAAAGAAAAAAAAGAAGAGATCTGCGAGACCGAAGACAACGGGTTCAAAAAGGAAGCAAAAGAAGGTTTCTGCGAAAAGCAGAACAAAATCCAAAAACGAGCAGTTCTCGGCGCAAAATCTCGCTGTTATAGGAGAACTTATTGAGAGAGGGAGGCCTCGCGGGTTCGTGACGGACAACGAAATTTTGTATTATTTCCCAAAAATTGAGGATGATGTCTCGTTGCTTGAGGAAATTTACGACCGCCTTGAAAAAGCCGGCGTGCGAGTCATTGAAACGAGCGCGCTCACGGGCTTCACAAAGGAAGAAATTGGCCGAAAAGAAATGGAAGACGCGCACACGCTTGAAGGAGAGGTTCCGGACGCGGTGCAGATGTATCTTAAAGAAATAGGCAGAACCCCGCTTCTTATCAAGGCAGAGGAACGCGAGCTTGCCAAGCGCGCCGAGAAGGGAGATGAAGATGCGCGGCAGAAACTTATGAAGGCAAACCTCCGTCTTGTGGTTTCAATTGCTAAGCGCTACGTAAATCGAACGCCGCATTTGAGCATTCTCGATTTGATCCAAGAAGGAAATATCGGCCTATCGAGGGCGGTCGAGAAATTTGATTATCGCAAAGGATTCAAATTTTCGACCTACGCGACGTGGTGGATACGGCAAGCAATCACTCGCGCGCTCGCGGATCAATCGAGGACGGTTCGAATTCCGGTGCATATGGTTGAGACAATTTCAAAATACACTCAGGCGCGACGGCAGCTTATTCAGGAACTGGGCCGAGAGCCGCTCTCGGAAGAAGTTGCCGCTGAAATGGGGCTTGATATCGATAAAGTAAGGCATATTCAAAAAATTTCGCAGGAGGTTCTCTCAATCGAGACTCCGATCGGAGACGAAGAAGATTCCACTCTTTCCGATTTTATTCCTGACGAAAAAGCCTTGACGCCTTCGCAACTTGCGGCGCGAGCGCTATTGCGGGACTTAATAAAAGAAATTCTCGTTGATTTAAGCGATCGCGAACAAAAAATACTCAAGATGAGGTTTGGATTGGAAGACGGAGTGAACCATACACTGGAGGAGGTTGGCAAGGCCTTTGGAGTCACCCGCGAGCGCATCCGGCAAATCGAGGCGAAGGCGCTCGAGAAAATTCGCGACCACGATAAATCAAATGCGCTCGCGGGATTTGAAAACTTGACATAAGGAAAGTCTGCGTACAATGATAGACTGAATTTCAATGAGTTCAGCGGAAATTAGGCAAAAATTTCTTGACTTTTTTAAAGCTCGGGGGCACACGATTGTGCCGTCGTCGTCTTTGATCCCCGATGATCCGTCGGTGCTTCTAACAACTGCAGGCATGCAGCAGTTTAAGCCATATTACTCGGAACTTGATCCGACAACTACTATTCATCCTTCTATTGGAAAACCGATTGGTAAAAATACGGCGTCGTGCCAAAAATCTTTTCGAACTTCGGATATAGATGAAGTCGGGGATGAGAGCCACCTTACATTTTTTGAAATGCTTGGCAATTTCAGTTTCGGCGGGTATTTCAAAAAAGAGGCGATCCAATATGCCCATGAGTTCATTACGAAAGAAATGGGCCTAAAAATTTCATATGTAACCGTGTTTGAAGGGAAGGAGAATATTGGAGTTCCAAAAGATACAGAATCTAGAGATATTTGGAAATCGCTAGATCCAAATCTTGAAGTGCGTGAAGAGGGAATGAGTGATGTGTTTTGGGGGCCGACCGGCACGTCTGGTCCATGCGGCCCGACTACTGAAATTTATTGCAAGAACGCTACCGGGCAGGACATCGAAGTATGGAATATCGTATTCAACCAATACTTCTATCCTGGCTCACGCGAGGAATTGAATTCTGGCGTCGCTGGTAAAAAGCTCGAGTCATTAAAAACCCCTGGCGTAGACACAGGAATGGGTCTTGAGAGATTGGTGATGTGCGTCCAAAAAACAAAAACGATTTTTGAGACGGATTTGTTCGCCGAACCATTTAGCCCATGGTCTGTTTTGTCTATTGGCGGAGTTGACATTCGATATAATCGTATCTTTGCAGATCATTTAAGAGGTGCTATTTTTCTCATAGCCGATGGCGTTAGGCCTTCCAATAAGGGAGCTGGGTATGTTTTGCGGCGGTTAGTTCGAAGGGTTGTTGTTAGTTCAAAAAAGATGGGCCTTTCGGATGATAATATCAGCCAAAGACTGGATAAAGTTATTACCTACTACAGTTCTTCTTACAAAGATTACAAGAATTTAGTTTCAGATAAGAAAGCGATTGAAAAGATATTAATAGACGAGGAGAAAAAGTTTGAAAAAACTCTCGAAATTGGTCTAAGGGAATTTGGCAAACGATATCCTGCACTCAATGCACAATCTATTAAACTCGAAGAGAAAAGAGAAAAATATGTAGTACATATTCCACAAACGATTTCTGGAAGGGATGCTTTCAATCTTCATCAGAGCTACGGATTCACAATTGATATTTTGCGAGATTTAGCAAAAGAAGGAATGCATAAAATTGATGAGAATGAATTTGCAAACGAATTCAAAAAACATCAAGAAATCTCGCGCGCAGGGCAGGAGAAAAAATTCGGCGGACACGGTCTTATTTTAAACACGGGCGAAGTGAAGGCGGGGAATGAAGAGGAATTTAAAAAGGCATTAAAGCTTCATACGACAACGCATTTGCTCCAACGCGCGTTGCGCGAGGTGCTCGGCAATGAAGTGCACCAAATGGGGTCGGATGTCACGGCGGAGCGGACACGCTTCGACTTCGCTTTTTCTCGCAAACTAACGCCGGAAGAAATAAAAAAAGTGGAAAATTTGATAAACGAAAAAATAAAAGAAGATTTGCCGGTTAATTTTGTCGAATTGCCGAAAGCCGAGGCGGAGAAATCCGGCGCGCTTTATTTCTTCAAAGAAAAATATCCGGAAAAGGTGAAGGTGTATTATATCGGGAACGATTTAAAATCCGCATGGAGCAAAGAGTTCTGCGGCGGCCCGCATGTAACTCATACTGGGAAAATCGGGAAAGTCAGAATCGCAAAAGAAGAGGCAGTATCGGCAGGCGTTCGGAGAATACGAGCGATGCTTTTCTAGTGATGCGAAGTTAAATACCCGTTGAAGTTTCTACGTTTGCAATTATGGGAAATCTGGTATAATGGATACCATGGAGCAGATGTTAATGTTGTCTCAGACGTTGTTTTATTTCGTCGCTTCGTTTTCGATTATCGTTCTTGGAGTGATTTTGTGCGTGATTGTGTACTATGTAGTCGAAATCGGCGGCAGGATACGCAAAATTTCCGAGAACGTGGAAAAGTCGTCGGCTGAAGTGCGCGAAAATATAACAGAGCTATTCGATAAACTGTCAGAGATTCCTTTTGTTTCATCATTTTTTAAGAAAGGTCGTATTAAAAAGGAAAAATAAGTTTAGTAAGTGGTATATGAAAAATACTAAATCGAATTTACTCGGCGGCGCTCTTGTTGGGGCGGTATTGGGAGTCGCAGCAGGAATGCTCCTCGCGCCTAAATCTGGGAAGAAACTCCGCAAAGATATAGGCGGAAGAGTTGCTGATTTTCATAAATATATTTCACCGAAAATAAAATTGCTCAAGAATATGAGCGAAGCGCAATACAAAGCGTTTATGAAAACCGCCATTGGCGGATACAGCAAGGCAAAAAAACTTTCCGCAGAAGAAGCAAAAGAGCTCGCCGGATATGCGCAAGAATTTTGGAAACATCTCAAGAGGCACTTTTAGGTGACAACTTGCGAGTCAGAATAATAAGCCTGCGGAACAGTAGCTGTGTGGTTTTTGTGCGCGCGGTACGCCGGAAAATACTAACCTTCTTTTTTTCTCAGATTTTTGTTCAATACTCTTTTCCGCAGTCGGACACTTTTGGGCGTCACTTCGACTAATTCATCATCTCCGATATATTCGATTGCCTGTTCAAGCGTTAATTCACGAGGAGGCACGAGATCGTCCGTCACTGCATCGGTTTTTGCCCGGAAGTTGGTAAGTTGTTTTGCCTTGCATACGTTTATAACAATATCCTCTGCCTTCGCATTTTGCCCAACTACCTGGCCCTCGTATACTTTAACGCCTGGGCCGATGAACATAACTCCGCGCTCCTGCGCTGCGAGAAGCGCGTAAGCGGTCGTTGTGCCAGCTTCGTGCGCGATAATTGAGCCGTGAGGACTCTTTTGTATGTCGCCAAATTTAGGGAAATATCCCGCAACAAGCGTATTGACGATTCCCGTTCCGCGGGTCTCGATGATAAACTCGCTTCTAAAGCCGATGAGCGAGCGGGTTGGCACGAAGAAATGGAAAAACGCCGTTCCGTTTTCGACATTCATGTTCTTCATTTCGCCCTTGCGACGGTTCATTTTTTCGATTACCAGTCCGGAGTATTTTTCTGGGACTTCCAGCCATACGTCTTCCGCCGGCTCCACAATGTGTGCGCCATCCCGCCCGCTGAGCGGGCGAGGCTCGCCACCGTCCGGGGAGGCTTCTTTCATAATTACTTCCGGCCGTGAAACCTGGAGCTCATATCCTTCGCGCCGCATTTTCTCTATGATTATCGCAAGATGGAGTTCTCCGCGCCCGCTCACGACAAATTCATCGGTTGTTCTCCCGGGCGCAACTTCGAGGGCTACGTCGTTTACGAGTTCACGCTCAAGCCGTTCTTTCAAATTTCGGGTGGTGCAATATTCTCCTTCAGTTCCGGCGAACGGTGAATTGTTTACGCTGAAAATAATTTTCACGGTTGGCTTTTCAATCGTGATTGCCGGAAGGGGAGCGGGGTGTTCCGTGTCGGTAATCGTATCGCCGATCGCAATATCTTCGATTCCCGCGACCGCGGCGATGTCTCCCGCTTCAAGCATTGATGCTGCAACTTTATTCAATCCTAGAAACGTGAGAAGCGCCGTTAGTTTATGAGTGCTGATCTTCATGGCTTGTGGTGAGCCGTTCGGCACTGAGCTCACGGCCGAAGTGCTGGCCGAACCATCCACGCGCGCCACTGTTTGATTTTCATATATAGATCCCTGGTAAATTCTTCCAATCCCAATTTTCCCTTTATAGTTGTCGTATGCGATAGAAACGATCATCATCTGAAGAGGAGCGTCGAGGTTCGCTTTCGGCGCCGGGATATGCTTTAGTATCGTTTCAAAGAGGGGCTTTATATCATTCATTTTTTCGAGTTCCGGCGCGAGTCCCGCTTTTCCGAGTTTGCCGGCTGAATAGATAATCGGGAAATTTATTTGCTCGTCATTTGCTCCAAGCTCGATAAATAATTCGATTATTTTTTCGAGGACGTGATTCACGCGCGCCGCGGGCTTGTCGATTTTGTTTATTATGACGATTATTTTGTGCCCCATCTGAAGCGCTTTTTTTAGCACGAAGCGTGTCTGCGGCATCGGTCCTTCTTGGGCGTCAACCAAAAGCAGGGCGCCATCGGCCATATTGAGCACGCGCTCGACTTCTCCGCCAAAATCGGCGTGGCCCGGAGTATCAATGATATTGATTTTTGCGTCTCCGTATTGAACTGCCAGGTTTTTTGCAAAAATAGTGATACCGCGCTCTTTCTCAAGTTCATTTGAATCCATAATCAATTCCTGTTGATTCAATTTTCCTAATTCCGTGTCGGATTGCTTAAGAAGCGCGTCAACGAGCGTTGTTTTTCCGTGGTCAACATGCGCAATAATAGCTATGTTTCGTATGTTTTTCATGGTTTTTTAATTAAAAAACGGGGTATAGACCCGTCGTTTGTATAGCGGTTAGTATATCAGTATCTTGCGGAATTTCAAGTCGCTGTGCTATAATTAAACTCTCACCCTCCATGAAAAACGGCACACAATACCTAGTCGGAGCAGTTATTCTCGTCGCATTTTCAGTGGTGTCTCTCATGGCGGCGTTTCAATACTACCAGAGTCAAAATGCAGTGCAGCTTATGAGCAGTTCGGCTGAATCCGGCTGCAGCGACTCCGACTACGGAAGGAACCACTTCACCTACGGCTCCGTAAGATCGGGCGGCAGAACGTACAACGACTCCTGCTACACCTCCACCACTCTTTACGAAAACTACTGCTCCTCCGGCTATCGCAAGTACGAGTACGTCCAGTGTCCCAAAGGATGTTCCTCCGGCGCCTGCATCGGCTCCTGCTACCTTGACGTAGCGCTCACCGAGACCAAAAGTGGCGACTCTTCCACCTTTGCCTTAAAATCCACCACCGTCACCTCCGAAGACGCCTCTCCTCTCGTCAACAAATACTATGCCGAAGAGCCCTCGCCCTTTAGAGCGGAAACCCTCTCTAGCTCCAAAACCTCCCTCGGCAAGTACGAACTCTGGAGCGGCCGCTACATCATCGCCGAGACCTTCAGCAACCCCCCGCAAGGCGAGCTCATAGAACTTC
>ERZ1292629.2070-Hain-H43-01um-R1-2070-length-17895-cov-6_pt1 | contig 17895 bp, 18 predicted proteins | sample MGYA00564399_ERZ1292629 | MGnify/ENA primary metagenome ERZ1292629 (study PRJEB36523, sample SAMEA6512636) | groundwater metagenome | collected 2019-01-08 | study: AquaDiva: Metagenomics assemblies of 32 groundwater samples
AAAAAATGGGTATAGTCCAAAAGTCCGGTAATTCTTATAAATACTTGCCCGCCGGAGCTTTAGCGAAGGAGGGTGGCGAGATTGTCCTCGGCCGCGGCTATGACGCCACCCGCCAATTCCTTAAAGCCAAAGAAAACAAAAAAATAACGGAAGAAATTCTCAAACTCATCCGCAAAAAACTTATTGAAAACGCCGGCTCGATAGTGCCGGTCAAAGAAACTGAAGAAACGGAAAGCGAAGAGTAACCATAAACGTGTTATAATGGTCTTTTAGTATATATGATCAAAATAGACGAGAAAAAATATAGGAACGCCATCATCTTTTTCGCCCAAAAAATACAGAATGGCACATTAGGAAAACTTAAACTCATGAAGCTATTGTATTATCTTGATTTTGATTTTTTTGAAAAATACGGAAAATCAATAACAGGTGATGAATATCTGCGTTTTGAAAACGGGCCCGTGCCTCGTATGGCAGAAAAAATAATAAAGGAAATGAATGGCAAAGAAATAAAAATTACTCATCGCAAAACAAAAGAAGGATTAAATGACCAGCAACATATAGAAGCCACTGGTGATTTTGACATTAACGTTTTTACAAAAGAAGAAATTATAATGCTAGAGGAAATCGCTTCAAAATGGGAAAAATTTTCGGGTTCAGAGATGAAAACAGCCACTCACGGAGAAGCGCCTTGGATATCTACAAACCCCAACGAAGTGATTGATTACAACTTGGCATACTACAGAAACAAATATGGGGAAATGGCTAACGTTTAACAGTTATGGAAATTTTGCGGCATGAAGACATTGAAAAAGATTTAAAAAAGTTAAGTCGCTTCCCCGCCCCAAAAGAATCATTGGAAGCGTGGGAAAGATTGCTTTTACTCAAAGGAGTACATGAAACCCCGGCCATTAATCAGTGTTCAGGATTTGACGAAAATAGAATTTATAAAGGTAGAATCATCCCATTAAAAGAAAAGTTTGGAAAATCAAAAGGTTACAGAGTGATTCTCCAAGTTGTGGAAGAAAAATATAAAATTTTAGTTTTTAGCCGACATGGAATTTATAAAACTGAAAAAGAATTATTAAAACTAATCAAAGAAAGGCTGGAAAAATAAAATTTTTTATAAAAAGGAAACCGCCGAAGCAGTTCCCCGCTTCGGCGATTAAATATCAGCGAGTGCAAACGAAATGTCGCTCTGCATCTCCAAAAGAACACTTTCTGATGATGTTTGTGTGGCATCGAAATGTTTGTCCGACAACTCGTCGGATGATTCAGAAAGCCGAATATCCACACGAAGATCCCTGGCTCGTTGAGTACATTCCCTCGCCCATTCTTGGGCTGAAACATCTGATGGAAATGGCCCAACTGAGAAAAGGACGGTGACGAACTGGCAAAACTCATTTGGTTGAGCATAACTCAAGATCATATGCATTTTTTTATCCTCCGATGATATTATATACTTATTCATTATAAAAGTCAAGTATATTTTGGCCTTAATTTAAGCTATATTTTAAGCCATGTTTGAATACAACGAAATAACACTTGGAAAAGTGATCATATTTGATAATGAACCGTGGGAAGTTATTGCGAGCCATGTTTTTAGAAAACAACAAAGAAAGCCTGTTAATGCCACTAAACTTAGAAATTTGATTACGGGCAGAGTAACCGAGTATTCTTTTCATCAATCTGAAAAGGCCGAAGAAGCCGATTTGGAATTTAAAGACATAAAGTTTATTTATACACAAAAAAATGAATATTGGTTCCATGAAGACGGCGACCCCTCCAAGAGATTTGCTTTGAAAGAAGAACAAATAGGATATGGTTCTAAATTCTTAAAAAAAGACGCTATAGCTAAAGCGATGATTTTTGACGACCCTTCGAATCCCTCAGGGCAAGGCAAAATAATAGGCGTGAAGATGCCAATAAAAGTAGAACTTAAAGTGGTAGAAGCTCCGCCAAATATGAAAGGAAACACGGCTCAGGGCGGAAATAAGGTTGTGAAAGTAGAAACCGGCGCCTCAGTCAACGCTCCTCTTTTCATAAACGAAGGCGACACCATTCGCGTCAACACCGAAAATGGCGAGTATGTCGAGCGTGTTTGATGGCAAGAGAAAGTTTTTTTATATTCGGTGGAAACACCGGTTTTCTTTTTGGAAAGCATTACCAAAATAAGTAGACAAAATTATAACGGCATTATACTATCATAAGCGGAGGCGCACCTTGGAAGAATACCAACATTTACCGTGTTTAAATCCAAACTGCAACGCTACTCTAAGGTTGACGGTTTCGGAGACGGATTACGGCAAGAATGTTTCAATCACTTGTCCCGTATGCAGAACAAGATGTCAAACAACAATAGTTAACCAAGAGAGAATGAAAGAACTGTTGCAGAAATTAACCTCCGCAACAGAAAGAGCAATCCATGAGAGCGAAGAAATTGACGAAGCCATGCATGAAATAAACGAAGCCGGCTTCATAGTAAGCGGTTTTATTCTCGCAACGGAATTAGCGATTATTCGAAATTCTGAGCCGGAAGTTGAGGGTGAAAAGATTAAACCCCAAATTGAATTTACATCCGGCGACAGAAAGTTTGCACAGAGCGCCCACATCAAACTGGAAGACGAGGAAAACAACTAGTCATGCAGAAATTCTCAAGCCCCGCATTTGCCAAGCAAATGCGGGGCGTTTCATTTTATTGCTTACCTCTCTTTTTGAGTGGATTTTTCAATGCATTACAAAAATTCTAGAAAATGTGCTAGCTTTTATTTGGGGGTGTAGAAATGGAAAGCCATGAATGTCCTGACTGCCGAAAAGATCCGGGCTATAAAACCTGCTCTGCTTGCAAAGGCGTCCGGGGTCGCTGCATAAAATGCGGCGGCACCGGAAAAGAAAGGTGCCCAAACCCAAAATGCAATCACGGGCGAATCGGCGAACTGGCGGGGACCACTTTAGATCTTCAAGCAGATCTTTACTAAAGGGCCCCCGCCCTTTTCAAAGTGTCAAAGGTGCCCTTTGACACTTTGACATCCTGAGGGTGTGGTGTAATTCGGTTGCTTAAAAAATGCCATATTTTATCTTTGTCTTCATGGGAAATGTCGTCCCAACTTCTTAATCCTAAATCGGGATTTAATAATTTTTTAGCTTCATTATTTTGTTCACTCCAAAGTTTAAACATGATTTTAAAATTGATTATTTTTCACAATCTTATCACTTGACAAAAAATTTGCAAAGTTGTTTGTAATATAATCTGTGGATAACTTTCGGTTTTCTTTCGGTTTTATATTATATAATTAAGTATATGCAAAATACACTTACTCCAAAAAAGAAAAAAATATTGGATTTTGTAAATTTGTATAAAACACAAAAAGGTTATTCCCCTACCCAGGAAGAGATACGAAAAAAACTGAAGCTAAAATCAATATCTACCGTAAATCAGCATTTGCAAGAATTAAAACAGTCCGGCTTCATTAAAAAACCCAAAAACAAACAAAGAGCCATAATGTCTGCCAAAGATATGGGTGTGATAGAAGTTCCAATACTCGGAACCATAGCCGCCGGTATGCCGATAGAAGCCATAGAAATTCCGGATGAATACATAACATTGCCTAAAAGCGATCTGGGGCAGGGCAAACACTACGCGCTAAGAGTCAAGGGGAACAGTATGATTGACGATGGCATATTTAATGGAGACATGGTGGTTATAAGAGAGCAAAAAACAGCAGAAGATGGGCAGACAGTCGTTGCGATTATTGATGATAACGAAACCACATTAAAAAAGTTTTACAAGGAGAGCAAGAGAATCCGTCTGGAACCGCGAAACCCAGCCATGCAGCCTCTTTTTAGGACAGATGTGGAAATAAGGGGAATTGTTGAAAAGATAATATCCAACCTAAACACAGACGAATATTCTTTGGCCAAAAGCAGTTTGGCATATAGAAAAAAGGTTTTCCTTGATCGTATAAAAAGCGGGAGCGAGACAAATAAATATAAAAGGGTTGCCTTATCTACAATAAGATACGCCGGAGGAAAAAGTTTAGCTGTTGGGCATGTGGTTGAATTAATTCCAGATAATGTAAAAAGGGTTGTTTCCCTTTTTTTTGGCGGAGGATCTGTTGAAATAGCCATAAGCAAACATCTTGGTTTAGAAGTTATCGGTTATGATATTTTTGACATACTATGCAATTATTGGAAATTTCAGATAGAAAGTCCAAAATTATTGTATGAAAAATTAAGGAAATTAAGGCCCGATAAAAAAACTTTTGAAAAGATACGCTTAATCTTAAATGATGTTTGGAAGAAAAAAATAAAATTGGATCCACTGACTCTGGCAGTTTATTATGTCTACAATTTTAATTTGTCATACGGCCCAGGATTTATGGGTTGGTCTTCAGATATTTATTTAGATTCGGTAAAATACCAGAGAATGCTAGAGAGGATCAGGAACTTTAAACCAAATGATCTAAAAGTTGAACGGGCAGATTTTAGAGATGTTATCAAAAAACATAATAATGATTTCCTTTATTGCGACCCGCCTTATTATCTTGGCGAGGACTCAAAAATGTTCAGGGGTATTTACCCTATGAGAAATATCCCCGTGCACCACAATGGATTCCCGCACGCAGAATTGCGAGACTTATTAAAAAACCATAAGGGAGGTTTTATTCTTTCTTATAATAACTGCCCAACAATACGGGAATATTATAAAGAATTCCGACAATCTTTTCCTTCGTGGCAATACACCATGGGGCAAGGAGAGACCCGCATCGGCAAAAACAGAATCCAAAACGGCGATAACCATATCAAAGAATCGCACGAAATTATTATTTACTGCCCGCCCAGAAGTTAAACTTTGTTGTCTATTCTATACTTAGCGTAACTTTGTCTAATCCACTTTGGCCATCTATAGCCTGCTCCTTTTCCTCTGCTTTGAAAATGCCAATCTGGGTATTTACCAGTTACACTTTTATAATCTTCATTACATTTTTCTTCCATTTCCTTAAAAGCAACAATGGTACCTTTTACATTACCAAACATGCCCTTAATCTCTGTTTTAACCTCTTTGGAAACTATCACATAGAATTCGACTTTCTTACCGGCTTCAAGCTCTTTCTGTAATAAAAGATGGATACCATAACTTCTAATGCTAGGCCCTCCTTGCATAGCACCTTCATAAAAATTCATGGTCGATTTTATTCCGCCTTTCCCCTGTGAACCTCCAATTTTCTTTATTATTTTGTTGATTGCAATAATATACACAAAACCAACTCTTTTCCTCAATGCGTTTTCGCTAATCGCTTCTTCGTGTTCATCCAAAAGTTTTTTAACATATTTGAATTTGATACGATTTTTCGAGTGAGTTTTGTTTAGAACTACATCTGCAATTTTAAAAGCAGTTTTTACTTCCTTAATTTTCATACTCCAAACTCTACCACCCCGTACCAAAATTGGCAAACCCAATTTGGTACGGGGCAGGTTTTTTATCCATATTTTCCAACCTAAAAATAAGACAGTTTTGTTTTTGCCTTCCCTCTCCTAAGTCTAGGAGAGGGTTGGGTGAGGTCTGAAAGAAATTTGAGGGTGATGTTGAACACTAAGTGTTTAACATTAACAACATATTAATACTTATATCATTATGTTGAACGAATTATTAAACCAATATTCAAGAATAAATTTTAGAGAAATAAAAACCAAAATAATAAAAACAGACCAATAAAAATATTTTTTAATCATATTTTTATTGAAAAATAAGTCAATCAAAACAGGTAGGGCAAGAATTAATATGAAGTAAATATAATTTGGTACATATATTTCTAAAACCGAACCGGGAACAATAAAAAACAAAGCAACAAACAAACCCAATAAAAACAAAAATGATCTAAGTATCCACAATGATAAATTTTGCATATTATTTATTCAAATTAATTAATAATTGATCTAACATAATTAATAATTGTTCTGTTTCTGCTCCGGACAATCTGTGGGGTTTCGGTTTCTTCGGTTCTTTTTTATCTATGATTGTTCCTAAAACATGCATAAATTTTTCCGTTTTTAATTTTGCTTTGTCTATTTTACCTTTTTGTATTTCTTTTATTGTAGCATCTATTCTGTTTATAAAGCCATTTTTTCTTGATTCTGTTATATCTGAATTTTCAATGGTTTTTCTCATCACTTGTAGATACACAATCGGATCAAATTGATTGTTTGGTTGTATTGTAATATCTGTCGTTCCGTCGCTATCCACATCCAATTTTAGTTCTTGGGTTTGAGTATTTGGATTTATGGTGATTTCAGCCGTGGTTTGCAGCGTTACCGGAATATCCGTAAATGCAACTGTGGTTGATTCTCCTGTTGGCAAAAATGTTTCTGATTCATATGTAAATATGCCAATATCCGTGCCCCGAAGAATTACTTTGTTTATATTTTCTTCATCGGCACTCAGGTATTTTCCTTCACCAAATTCCATATATAAGGAATTTGGTATATCTTCTACAACTTGGCAGAAATCGGAATTTTCAGGACAAATTTTGCCTGTAAAATTCCCGAGTAAATCATATGCTCCGAGAGTAACGGGAGAGTGAACTGATATTTTATTTCTGATTTTTGTATAAGTTGGTTTTAATTGATATATTCTGTCTATCGCAAGCGTGTTTTGATTTACTATATTTTCAACAAATTGCAGGACCGAATTATCTTCAAATATATTTTTATGTTCTATTTTAGAACTGCTTAAGTCCAACCAATATTTTTCTCCCTGATCATCATGCAAAGCACTTGGGGCAACAACCGTCTTATCTCCGTTCATATCCGTGACTGGCCTCAAATCCAAAATTTTATTCGGTATGCACATATTTAATCCAATAATTGGATAACTGCATATAGTTTTTTCAACATATTTCATGCCAACCAAAGTGTCTTTGCCCCATCCCGCCAGTTGAATTAACTTTATATTTGATGGAATAATCAGGTTATCTATTTTGTTATGCAGTTCTTGGCCTCTGTCTAAAAACGGTTTATTTCCGATAATTGGCAGAATTGTATCCGACATTTCCGGATTTGTTCTGCCTTCTTTGCCCAAAATGAAATCGTTTTGTTCCGCAAAAGAATTTATTTCGTTTCCATAATAATTTGTATATATTTGCGATAAATCTGAGTTTGGATCAAATGAAATTATTGGCGTGGTGGATATTTGATAATATTTATCTGAAGGCAAAAGTCCATAACCTGACGGCATATTTATGGCGAGTCGGCGAGCAGTTTGAGAATTCATCAAAAGGCCCCCTAAAATATTTTGATTATATCCATGCAAAAGAGCAAATGTTGCTTCTGGTGTCCCAATTTGAGGACTGGCAATCAAAACAACATTATCAATTTTATCTATTAAATTATTGGTTCCAGAATTTTTTAATTCCTGCAACTTAACAATCAAGGCCTTTGCGAGCAATCCCCCGTTTGAATGAGCAACAATGGTTACTTTTTTGGTTGCCGAAGAATTTACAAGTTCCTCAAGTGTGGCAATTAAAGATTTTTGTCCGTCTTTATATTTTGTTCCGTTATTTACAATATCATCCACACTCTGTCTCCAATCATACGCGTATGGTTGCCATTTGATATTTTTATCAATCACTAATTGGTTCATTTTTTTAATGAACGAATCATAAATTGGAGATATACCCAATGCTTTATCAACAATATCTTCTGTATAAACATTATTTACAGATTGCCCATCTTGATTTAAATACAAATCAATCACATCCGAATTTATGTTTGGCTCCCACAATCTATCTTCACTCAATATCCCTTGTTTATACAACCGACTTGCTTCCAATCCCGGCAAAAATAAAACATTGGAACAACATTCTGGTATTTCCACATTTGGATCCTCTGTCAGCCATGGGATAAAATCAACATTGCCGGAAATTTCGTCTCCAAACCCATCCGGATTTTTATTTGATTCAAACGGCCCTGATTCATCGCCCCACCAATTATTCTTAGCGTTTATAGGTATGATAGTGCGCGAATCTATTGCATAAATCAAATTGCCATAAATAGAACTTCCAGAGATAGTGCTTTGATATATACCTTTAGCCCAAACTCCATACATATTATTTCTAATAACACTTCTTTCAATCTGCGCCTCGCCGCCAAAAATATTAATGCCTCCGCCAAAATATTCTTCCACAACAGAATCACGAAGTACAAGAGTTGGTTTGTTGTTTCTAGTTATAAGAGCAATCCCATAATTTAATCCTCCGGAAAAAATGGAGTTTTCAACCTCCGCATAGCTATTCCCATAAAGTCCAAGGGCAAAAGCAAAATTTACATCTTTTACACTGGAGTTTTTTATTGAAGCATGAGAATTATCAGAAAGCATAATCGCTTCCCATTCCCAAATGTTCTCAATGCGCACATCAGATATTATTAACGAGCTGTTTTGATACCCAGCAATAGCATTGTTTTCAATATTTTTAAATGTTGAATTAGTAACTGTCAGTTCGCCTCTTCCTGCCATGGCAACACCTTGATCACTATTCTCTATATTTATGTTATCAACCAGGACAATTGAATCCCACATAAAAATGCCCCCATATGAATATCGCATATTTAAATGGGAAAAAGAACTATGGGGAGATCTGGCTATATTTAATCCCCATGACCCAATAGAAGAATCATTTATAGAGGTAAAATAAATAGGATTTTCCGCTGTACCCTCTGCCACAATATTGCCATCAAACACATTTATTCCGGAATAATTACCAGCAAACTTGACTATGACACCCGGTTCAATGGTAAGAGTAGCGGGTCCACGAACCCATACAGTATTAAAAAGAATGTAAGGACTGCCTGCCATATTCCACACCGTGTCCTCGCTTATGTAATTATTTGATGAATTTATAATAGTATCAGCTGAAGCAAAACTAGGTAAAACAAGAAGGGCGAGAAACAAAACCAGCAGCGCGGCTTTTTTTATATATGCAAATTTTAGCATAAAAGAGTTATCTTGAAAGATACGGTAGCAGAGCCATATAGCGGGCGCGTTTGATGGCCAGGGAAAGCTTCTTTTGAAATTCAGTTGAGATTCCTGATTTCTTTTTGGAAAGAATCCTGGCGTGGGGATTGAGAAATTTTTTCAAAAGCTCAGTATCTTTGTAGTCAACATGCTTGATGGCATTCTGTTTGAAGTAGCAGGTTTGTTTGTTTGTCATAAAATTTAAAGATTAAAACGGAATATCTTCAGAATTTATTTCTTCTTCCGGATATTCTATTGCCGGCGCCTCTTCCTTCGCCACGCCAGAGCTTCCGGCGGAGGCGGGTGCAGCTACAGCGGTATTTCCCCCACTCTTTGGTCCAAATTGGAATCTTTCAACCACAATTTCTGACTTATATCTTTTGGCGCCATCTGGAGCATCCCAACTTCTATTCTGAATCCTGCCCTCCAAAAAAATCGGGCTACCTTTATGCAAGTATTGTTTTATAACTTCTGCTTGCTTGCTAAAAACCACAATGTTGTGGTAATCCACGGATTCTTGTCTGGCGCCATTTTTATCTTTCCAAACCCTGTTGGTGGCCACTCCAAACTCACAGACCGGAGCGCCAGAAGGCAAGGACTTCAACTCCGGATCTCTGGTCAAATTTCCATAAATGATTGCTTTGTTTATATACATCCCGTTAGAAGTAGGAAATCACATTATCATAATTTGCAATTTCTTACTAAAATTAAATTCTAATAAATTTATCCCGTTTTTGATTTTCGTGACTTCTAACGGGATACATATTTTTCTTAACTTACTAATAATTCGTCAATGCTCTTATCTATTTCTTCCTCGGATATTTCGGTTTTTTCCTGCGCGACTGCGTTTTTGAAAACTCTGGCAATCTCTCCCCTGTTATTTTCCCTGTTCACCATGAGAGGTTTAAAAGCGTGCATGGTATTTTCCCTGACGGTCTTTACTATTATAAATCTCAAAATGTCATCATAGTTTTTTAATTCTTCTTCTATCTTGCCAATTGAAACCGGTGATATTTCAAATTTTATCCAGCCAAAATAGGCCTTGTTGAAACTTAAATATTTGGCCTCCACTCTTTTTTTAATTTCATAGGAAAGAGCCCTCATCTTGGGAAATTCTTCCGATATTACGACCCCCCCGTTTTTGGTTATGGAATCCGTTAATCTCAAAACCACCGTCTGAAGTTTTTCTTCCGGCACAGTAGGCAAAATATGAAAACCTATCTCATAAATTTGGCTGCTATCTGAAATCTCTTCTTTTTCTCCCATAGCCAACACTCTATCATAAAAGATTTAAAAAGCAAAAGACGGGCAACTTTAAACTAATGAACCACTGCGGCTCCGCCGGACCAGACGTAGGCCGGCATAGTGCCTTCCACGGTCACCCACCATTTGTTATTTCCTTCAACACTATCTCCCTCAACCATGTTGCCAGCCGTAAAAATGTCGCTATTATTAAGTTGTTTTACCACAGCCGCACTAATATTTGGGGCATTACGAACATTTAAAGGGAGGGTTGAAATAACCGTCACATTAACTGGGAAAGTTGTTACGGTTGGCGCAACCGGACTTTGAGCCGTACCGCCGGACCAGACGTAGGCCGGCATAGTGCCATAAATGAACGAAAACCACTTATTGTTCCCTTCTACGTTCTCCCCATCAACAATATTGCCAGCCGTAAAGGTGGCTCTATTTTGAAAACTATTTATTGCTCTCGATGCTGTGTTTGGTTCAGTGCGAATATTTAAGATTGGTATATTTACCGTTACGGTCATTGGGAAAGAAGCGGTCGACGGTTGTGCGCTGGTTGGTGTTGTAGGTGTACTAGATGGGAGACAGCCGATCCAACCACTGGCAAAAGTGAGGCAATCGGAACCAGTTCCCGCAATCTTATTTTGAACGCTAAAAATTAAAGTTTTTAAAATTGTCCCATCAGCCCTAGTCCAAACCAATTGCCAATCGCCTACTGCGTCGGCCGCATGGATCCCGGTTTTGGTCATAATTCCAAGACTGTTCGCCACATAAGGAGTCTTATCTGTCGGCACAACGCTTCCGGTTTTCTTCCCTCCAGTCGCATAGATTGTTTCGTTTGGCTTTAATCCAGAGACAAAGACACTCCACGGATCGCCGACATACATAACACTGGAAACATTTGAGGTGAACAAGGTATTGCCAGAAGTTATTGTGGTAGTTGTATTTGTCGTGTTTGTTGTCGCTGTATTTGTTGTTGTATTTTGAGTTGCGACAGTTGGCGCTACATAATTCGTGTTTTGAACCGAAGTATTTCTGGATATGGCAGATTGGGAAGCAGTAATCATAGACCTTACGATATTCATGAGAGAATTTATGTAAGCAGAGGTGCTACCACCTTGTCCGGAAGAAGATGTTTGTGAAGTTGAACCGCCGGAAGAAGTACCTCCTCCTCCACCGCTAGTGCTCCCCCCGCTACAATTTATAGAATAGGAATAATTGAGACTGGTAACCGGATCAATTCCTGGCCAGTTCAGTGTATCAACACTACAAGATTGACCAGTTGCCAATGATCGTCTTTTTGCCGCTTCTGTCGCAAATGCCAAATTAGTTCTTTCCAGACTGCAGCTTCCAGTTGTTGCGCCGGCGGGGCAAATGCCAACCGTGGTATATTGACCATTAATATATACCCCGCATTGAAGACTGTTAGTATTTACTGTGCCAGCAAGACAATTGCTGTAATCAGGCACTGGAACGCCAAGTTTTGCAATATCTTTATCCACTAAAGCTGATTGAAAATCGGCATATGAAGTACCACAAGCATCATTTGGTTCGCATGTGCCATTAGGATTGCTTGAATACGTTTGTGTTTGGGGGTTGTAATAACCACCTGCGTTAGAAAAATAAATTATACCGGTTGCTGGCGGTGTCATACCGGGTGGCATTGTCCCGCCACCAGCAACATATCCTGTACCCGTTGTTGATGGTGATGTTGGTGTTGTGTTCGTGGATATAGTTGGTGTAGTGGCTGGTGTAATTGGTGTAATTGGTGTAATTGGTGTAGTCGGTGTAAGCGTGCCATCCGCAGATGGGGCGCAATCAACCCAACCAACCATAAAAACATAGCATTGAGCTTTTGTTTCTGTTTCCGCCAAAACCAAAAGTGGTAAGACAACAAATAAGATACTTAAAAGTAAACTAGATATTTTGTATTTCATAAAATTAATTATTAACTGCTATGTATTATATTATACTACTAAATGCCAAAAACTCTCTTGGCATTGTTTATAATTGTCTTATTCAAAATATCCATATTTTCTCCCCTTATTTCAGCCATTTTTTGAACCACTTCAATTACATAGATTGGTTCGTTTCTTTTGCCACGATAAGGCGCAGGAGATACAAATGGCGCGTCTGTTTCGGACATTATGCTTTCTATTGGAATATATTTTATAACTTCGTTATAATCACGGGTGAAAGTTATTACTCCTGTAAAAGACATTGTAAATCCCAAATCTAAAATTTCTCTGGCCACATCAGTATTTCCCGCAAAAAAATGGACATTGCCCCGCAGTTTTTCTCCCGCTTCTTTTTTATAAGTTTTTAAAATGTCCAAAGTGTCTTCATACGCTTCTCTGCAATGGAGCATTAATGGTTTGTCGCGCTTTATGGCAAATTGGATTTGAGATTCAAATAAAAGTTTTTGTACTTTTTTATTTTCGTCAGAATTAATTCTGAAGTAATCCAACCCGCACTCTCCTATTCCAACCACTTTTGGGCTTTTTACTAATTCTTCCAAAAACCCCACCCCACCCTCCCCGTGTTCAGGGGAGGGAAAAACGGAAGAATACTCAGGATGCACTCCTATGCACGCCCAAACATTTTCATTTGCCTCCGCGATTTCAACCGCTCTTTTTGAACTTTGGAAGTCAGCCCCTATGGTTATCGCCCCCACTCCTCCCTCTTTCATCCGCGCCAAAATTTCGCCCCGATCAGAATCAAATTCTTTTGAGTCTAGGTGACAGTGTATATCGATGTAGTTCATAATTAAATCTTAACACACCTCATCCGTCCTTTGGGCACCTTCTCCTTGATTAAGGAGAAGGAAAACCACTACATTTAAATTTCGCGCCTTCCCTCTCCTGATCAAGGGGGCTACGCGAAGCAAGGGATGGGGTTAATCTTTTCTCGCAAACAAAGGTTTATCCGGAGTTTTATTTTCTTTGATAAAAGATTTTATTTTAGCAGAAGTTTCTGGAAGTATTGGGTTAAGCATTCTGGCGACAAAATAAAGTCGCGCAACCAAATCAGAAATCATTTTTTGACCTTTTTCTTCATCTGTCTTTACAACTTTGAACGGCTGGTTTTCTTGAATATATTTATCCATTTCACTGATTTGCGACCAAATATAATCGCAAGCTTTGTTTATTTCAAAATTATTAAGAAAATCCAAATATTCTTTTGATAATTTTTCTTCTTCTAATTTTTCAATCTTTTCTTCTTTCAATTTTTCAATATTATTTACCGCCATTTTCATAATTCTAGAAACCAAATTACCCAACCCGTTTGCCAAATGAGCATTGTAAGCATCTTTAAACGACTCCAAAGTAAGATCGCCATCTTCAAATGGCGAAATATGGCGCGCTAAATAATACCGAACAGCTTCAGCACCATAAGTATCTATGAGAAAAATAGGATCAATCACATTGCCCAATGATTTTGACATTTTTTTGCCACCAGAAGTAATAAACCCGTGAACTAAAAGTTTTTGGGGCAAAGGCAAACCAGCAGAAAGAAGCATTCCGGGCCAAATGGCCGCGTGAAATCGCAAAATATCTTTGCCCATAACATGAATACCTGGCCAAAATTTTTTATATAATTCATCATCTCGACCAAATCCAAGCGCGCTTATATAGTTGGTTAGCGCATCTCCCCAAACATAAATTTTCTGTGAAGAATCGCCCGGCACGGGAATGCCTACGGATATTTTTTTAGCTGATCTTGAAAAACTTATATCTTCCAGTCCCCTATCAAGTAGCGCCAAGATTTCATTTTTTCGGCTCTCTGGAATTATCTTCATTTCACCACTTTTTATTTTTTCTTTTATTTGTTCAGTATATTTAGAAAGCTTAAAAAAATAATTTTCTTCCCTCAAAAGCTCGGGCTTCTCATTGTGGTCGGGACATTTACCATCAATTAAATCTTTTTCGGTAATAAAAGCTTCATGCCCAACACAATACAAACCCTCATAATTTCTTTTTTCAATGTCTCCAGCTTTTTCAAGTCTTTTCCAAATTTCTATTACACCTGGCCAATGATTTTTATCGTCGGAAGTTCTGATAAACTGATCTTCAGATATTTCTAATTTTTCAAACAAATCTTTAAAGTTTTCAATAACTTCATCTAAATACTCTTTGGTTTCCTTGTCAGCCTCTTTTGCCGCTCGAACTACTTTTTCAGTATTTTCATCAGCGCCAGTGAGAAAGTAGACTTCCTCTCCTTGAAGCTTTTTGGCACGCGCCAAAATATCGCAAACTACGGTAGTATAAGCGTGCCCCATGTGCAATTTAGCATTGGGGTAATATATGGGAGTTGTTATGTAAAATGTTTTATTCGTAGCCATCCTTTAATTTTTCGGCTATTTTATTTTTTTCCACATCATTCAAAAATTCCATAAGCATCGTGGCTAAAGGCACGGAAATAAGCAAGCCAACAAAACCTGCCAACTTGAAGCCAATAATAAGAGCCAAAATGGAAACGATTGGCGGCACGCCAACAATTTTGCGGACCACTAACGGATAAATAAGCTGATTTTCAAATTGATGGATGATAATATAAAGGCCGACAACCAAAAGAGCGCTGGCCATTCCATTTGTAACCAGAGCCAAAGTGACTGCGGGTATGGCCGCCAAAATGGGCCCGAAGAGAGGAATGATCTCAAACATGCCAGCCAGAACAGCAAGCAAAAGAGCATTCTCAACTCGCAACAAAGTCAACCCCAAAAATACAAGCATGGCTATAATAACAGCCAACACTATTTGTCCTTGCATCCAAAGGCCTATCTTATGTTGGGATCTTTTCCATAAGTCCAAAATATATTTTTCATTTTTGGCCGGGGTGACCATGCGCAAAAAATTAGAAACTCCGTCCGATTCAACCGACAAATAAAATGACAAAACAATAACCATAAGAAAACTCAAAATACCTCCAAAAACGCGGCTAGCCGTAGAGAAAAATCCCTCCGAAAAACTGGAGACAGCGGTATTAATTTGCTCAACTATTTGAGAAAGAGAAAATGTCTTGGAAAATCCCTGAATGGCAGAATTTGAAGATAAAAGTTCGCTGTTTTGGAGAGGATTCCAAACTTGAAGTTCGCCCAAATATCCGGGTAAAGTGGAGAGAAAAGTGGCTGATTGATTAAGCAGAGGCAGAAAGAGAAAATAAAACACCATAACCAAAATCATAACCGCCACAAAATACATAAAAAGAACAGCCAGAATCCTCGGCACTCCCCTACGCAAAAACCATTGGGTGCCCGGCTCTACCGAAGAAGCAATGATAATGGCCAGAATCACCACCAAAACTATGTCCCGCAAATAATAAAAAACTACAAAAGATACGACAATAAGCAGGGCTTTCATAATTGTCCCCGCGCTTATCTGAATCATTTTTTCACTTGAACGAGTCGCCATAACTTATACTATATCATTTTTTCTTTAAGATAAGAAACTAAGTCGTTTTCTGAAATTCTTTCTTGTTTACCCGTATTGCGATCGCGAACTGTTACGCCTTCATTTTTTTCTAGCGTGTCAAAATCAACGGTCACACAAAAAGGCGTGCCTATTTCATCTTGTCTTCTATATCTTTTGCCAATATTTCCGTTATCATCAAACTCAACTGCTCCAAATTCTTTCTTTAGAATTTTGTAAATTTCTCTCGCTTTCTCCACCAATTGCGGTTTATTTTTAAGAAGCGGAAACACCGCCACCTTCACCGGCGCCAGTTTGGGAGTTAATTTCAAATAAGTTCTCATCTCTCCCCCAAGCTCATCTTCGGTATAAGCTTCGTACATCAAAAACAGAAAGGTTCTGTCAACACCCCCCGAACATTCAATGTCCCATGGAATAAATCTTTCTTTGGTTTCTTCGTCAAAATAAGACATATCAACTCCGGAATACTCGCTGTGCCGCCTCAAATCCCAATCTCCTCTGTGATGAATACCCATGGCCTCTTTCCATCCTCCAAATGTATTACATTCAATATCCCAAGCATCTTTTGCATAGTGGGCACGCTCATCTAAAGCATGCTGGCGAAAGCGTACATTTTCTTTTTTGAAACCCAGCCCCAAGTACCAATCAAAAGCAAACTGCTTCCAATATTCATATTGTTTATTCGCTTCTTTTTCGTCTGACCTCACATAATATTGCAGCTCCATTTGTTCAAACTCACGTTGACGATAAATAAAATCGCGCGGAGTAATTTCATTTCTAAAAGCTTTACCTATTTGGCCAATACCAAAAGGAATTTTTGGATGCATTGAATCCAAAACATTTTTGAAATTAACATGCACACCCTGAGTGATTTCTCCGCGCAGATAAACCTGGGTTGCTGTCTTTTCCGAAGAGCCAAGTTTTGAGCCGACTAACAAATTAAAAGTCACGGGTTCAGTCCATTCTACTTTTTCTTTTGAATTTTTGTGAGTTTTTTCGTGATCAGCTATGGCCTCTGCCTGGTCGGCCCGCACTCTTTCGTGGCATATTTTGCACTCTACCAAAGGATCCGTAAAAAGTTCCAGGTGTCCTGAAGCTTCCCAGACTTTAGCCGGCATTAAAATGGCCGCTCCCATACCAAAGACATCTTCGCGATCAACAATAAATTTTTGCCAAAAATATTGCTTTATATTGTGTCGAAGTTCCACTCCTCGTGGACCATAATCAAAAATGCCCGCCAGCCCGCCGTAAATCTCCGAGCCCTGAAAGACAAAGCCCCTTCTCTTGCAAAGAGAGACAATTTTTTCCATTTTGTTTTCTTTTTCCATAGTTAGATTTCACTCACTATAAATAATACTCAGTACTTATACCACAATACCTTATTTTAAGGCACCACCTTATCATCTCCGGTTTTAAAACTCGGGTCGCCGGAAAAATTGGTGGTGATTGCTGGCGCTTTGGATTCTATTTTCAAACCGGTTATTTTATCAAGGCCCGAGAGAGTGACCTGCCCCAAAATCATGGGTGCTTGTCCGATTTGGCTTGAGCTCGGCAATAGCTCCAGTTGAAATTGTACTTCTTTTGGAGAAGAGCCAAAACCGGTATTCGGCAAAATTGAACCAGCGTTCCATATAACTTCGTTGGTTATCTGATTGAATGAAATAATTTCATTTGCCGGACTTTTTATATTGACCCATTTTACATAGGGTGGCAGAGTAGCTTTCACCTCCGCATTGCTAACCTGATTGAACGAGTTGCTTATACTCCAGATCGCCGTGTAGGTGGTAGGTTGATCAACTTTGGGGGGTATGGGGCCGGAATTTTCAATGTTGCCGATAGATCTGGCCGTCTTTGTTGATAGATTGAGATCTGTGCCCAAAATTATTTTCCTGGTTTCGGTAGTTGATATCGGTTCAACAGAACCAGATTCCAAAATCCTCTCGCCTCTAACCGTTATTGTCATTTCAATTTCCGGCTTGGTTCCCCCCTTTATATCCGCATATAGAAAAGGCGTCAAACGGAAAGACAGTTTTTTTTGAGAGCCGGAGTTCATTTCGGAAAATTCCGGCACCAATCTTTTGTCCCATAAAATAGTGTTGTTGGATGACTGAAAAAATCCGTCGCCGCTCGGCATCACGCTTAATTCATTAAAGGCGCCGCCGAGAACAACTGAGACCGAGGTATTGAATATCTAGGAAGACAAATTGT
>ERZ1292629.154-Hain-H43-01um-R1-154-length-70971-cov-64_pt2 | contig 17888 bp, 20 predicted proteins | sample MGYA00564399_ERZ1292629 | MGnify/ENA primary metagenome ERZ1292629 (study PRJEB36523, sample SAMEA6512636) | groundwater metagenome | collected 2019-01-08 | study: AquaDiva: Metagenomics assemblies of 32 groundwater samples
CTGTGCCATGTGCGTCTCCTTGTCAGGCAGTTGCGATGGGTGCAGTCGAGGTGTTGACCGGCGGCGCCGCTGCCAGCTTGGTTGCGTTTGCTTCGATGGCGATCTTCTCCAGCTTCGCTTTTTCCGTCCGGCAAAGCTCGGCGTAGAGCTTGTCAGTCACTTCCACGGCGAGGGAGATCAAGCCATCGTTGACAGGCACGGCGGACAAAGTGACGAAGCCAGCCAGGATCTGCGCCGCGGTGTCCTCGCGCCACGCACGATACTTGCCAGCCAGGCCAAATATCCCGGCGCCAAAGCCGAGGATGCCACCGAGCGTCGCCGCGATGTTGTCTCCTGTCTTCTTACTCTTCTTGATCTTGCTTTTCTTGATCTTGCTTTTCTTGTTCATGCGTCCTCCGTTCCGTCTTCCAATAGGTAATCCGTCTCCGCGCCGCCCACGATGGACGTAGCACGCGACCCTGACGCTCGATTGCGCTTGAAGTCCTGCACCATGCTCGCCAGCGTGGCGTTCACCACGTCCGCCGGCCGGTCGCCGACGTTGCGAAGCTCGGTGTGATCCACGAAGCCGCTCTTGTCGAGCGTGTCTGCCAAGCCATCGGCCGAGTCACTTGCGCCGAAGAGCGCGCGAAACACGGTCGCCCGGCCGAAAAGCGCTGTGGCCTGGGCTTGATCTATCGTCCCGAGCGCGACGAGATATTGAACGAGCGGCTTGTTGAGCTGGCCGATGCGGTTCAACCGACCCTCCATCTGGATCAAGTCGTCCATCAACCATTCGAGCGTGGTGCAGATCAAGCGCGACGCACACGCCAACTGGTTGATCGCGACGCCGGAACTCAGAGTGTTCCCGAGCAAGACGGCCGGGCCGCGGTACTTGTAGAAGGCGTCGTAGATCGGCTCGCGTTCGTCGGGCGAGATCCAACCAGGGGCGACGAAGACGCCAGGCTCCAACTTGCCGTCTCTGTCCGTGAAGGCGTCTTGCAGCTGCTCCAGGCTCTTGTGAAAGTGCGTGAACACCACGACTTTCTGATGAGAGTCGAGCGCCTCACGCGCAAGCTCGACAGCGGTCGGCAGCTTCTTGCCATCTACCAAAGACAGCAACTGGTCGAGAATTTCTTGCCTGCCCGTGCCGTGAGTCGCCTCGGCGCGTTTGATCAAGCGCTCGGCGGTTTTCTCGTACTGTGCGCGGTCCTTGTCCTGAAGCTCGATCTGCACCATTTCGCGCCGGAGCTTCGGCAGATGAGGCAGCACGTCTTCTCTTCGGTGACGAATCACCAAGTCTGTGAGCCGCGCTGCAAGCTCCTCTTCGTTGCTGCTTCCCGTGTCGTCGTAGCCACCCCATTCGTCAGGGTGACTCGCGCCTTCGCCGCAGTACCTTCGAGCAAACCCATTCCAGTAGCCGACGTAGCGGCCTTCGTACTGGCCATTGCCCCAGTGCCCACCGAAGCAACCTGGCCTCACGATCTCGCACACGCTCCATAGGTTCTTGACGCCCGAGCGCATGAGCGTGCCCGAGGCGCCGCTGCGGTGGACCACGGTGTCAGTCGAGATCGCGAGCAGGCTATCCGCCCGCTGGGTCTTCCGGCCCGTGACCTTGTGCGCCTCGTCGCAGATCAAAATGCGTGGCGCGGCTCGGCGAAGATCGTCTTCCCAGTCTTTGAGGATCTCGTAGTGGCAGCCGATCCAGGCATCGGCAGGTAGTGCTGCGAGCGCGGTCGCTGGGTCGTTATCAAGCGGCTCGGTGTCGAGGGCAAGATACCTGTGAACCTGGCCCTCGCAGGTGACGAGCTTGCCGCCGCCGAGCCTACGTAGCTCGCGGCGCCATACGCCTTTGGCGACGTTGGGGTAGACCACAAGCACGCGCGAGCCTGGCTCACGATCTTGTAGCGTGCAGGCCCAGGCGATCTCAGAGCAAGTCTTGCCGACACCTGCGTCAGAACCGATCAAGCCGCCGTCGTCGGCGCGCTCCAAGAGAAAGCGCGTTGCTTCTTCCTGGTACGGGTAGAGCTTGAACTTGGAGAGATCAATTTTTGGCGACGTCGGCCGCGCGACTGTCGGGTCTACTTTGAGGAAGCGCCCAAGGTAGTGCTGCAACGCTGGGAGCACGTCGCGCTGGCCAGTCCACGCGCCCGCGCGTTTGTCCCAGCGCGTGCCGGCGATGGCCTTCACTACTGCAACGGTCTGCATGTCGTAAGGGAACTGAATCAAGATCCCGCCGCCGGGGGCGGGCGTCACTCGAACAACGACGGGCACGGTCACTCCAGCAAGTTCAAGTTTGAGTCGGCGATGCGTTGCGGACGGCGGCTTGTACTTTGGGCGCGACCCTTGTGTCAAGAATTTTCGTTCACCCGCGCGGCTGACGTTGACGCGCCGCGGGCAACGGCGTAGGGTGCGCCCGCTTCATACCCGGCGCCTGGAGGGGCTTCGTGGTGCATCCCAAGCCGACTCTTTCAGGGGCGCAAGCTCCAGCCGTCCCGCCTCGCCAGGATCCCCTCCCCTCGGCGAGTGCGGGGCGGCGTTTTCTTCCCCGGTGCGCCTTTACTTGGTGACTCTTGCCCCCAGCGACACCCGGCGAACTGAGCTACTCCGCGATTCGTAGTCACTGGGAGCTATTCGGCGGCGCTGCCGAAGGGCCGCACGAAGCAAGAGCGATTCTTGGCCACCAACGTGGGGCTGTCTCCGCAGTCGTCACGAGCTTCGCCCAGCTCCGGGCGTTCTGCGCGCGCCACTCGGGCGCTTTACTCTGCTTCACCGTGCAGCCGCTTAGCCAGGACTTCCCACCTGGGCGCTCGGCGAACTTCCAAGATGTTGCTTGCGTCACCAACATCTTCTTTGACTTCGACGCACGCGGCGGCGCCACGGCAGATCAAATTCTCCCCGTGGTGCGCGAGCGCCTCGGGCAGTTCTGCGCGCTGCACGACTTTCAGCCCTTCGTGCTCGTGAACTCAGGCGGCGGCGTTCACGCCTACACCTTCGTTGAAGCGATCTACGTCAACGAGCTTCCCGACGTAGCGCAGCGCATGGCGCAGCTCCAGCGAGAGATCCGGCAAGTCTTCGTCGGCACTGAGGTGACGATCAAGGTCGATTCAGTCGTGGACCTGCCGCGCATCGTCAAACTCGTAGGCACGCGCAAGCCGGAAGCCCCGGTGCTGTCTCGGTTCGTGGACAACCCGCGGCCTGGCCGCGTCGAAGACGGAACGCTGCGGCAGTGGCTCCTCGATCTTCGGCTCACGGCGACCACAGCTCCCGCAACCGGCACTTCCACAGGAGGGGGTGCGCCGCCACCGGCCGACCACGCCGCGGCGGCGGACACAGAGAGCGCTCGGGAAGAGATCGAAGTCGCGATCTCCGGGTCCAGGCCACTGCGCTTGTTGCGAACTGCCTGCGCTACGACGAACGACCGTTCCAAGGCAGAGTATGCCTTCGTCAAGGAACTTTTCACTCGGCGGTTCCAGAACGCCCGAGCTATCGCGGCGGCCCGTTGTGGGATCCAAGGCTCCAAGAGCCAAGAACGTGGCTTCAGATATGCTCTTGACGACACCAACCGAGTCTTCAGAGAGTTGGAAGCACAGCCGCTCGCGGCTCCCCGCGCACGGCAGGATCGCCAGTGGTTCTTCACCCTGGAAGAATTCTTAGGCCAGAACTTGGGACGCATGACTTGGATCGACGAACCGCTCTACGCCGCTGGTGGCACGAAGAGCATATTTGCCGGGATGCCGAAGGGCGGAAAGAGCTTTCTCTTGCTGCACTCGGCTCTACGCGCCGCGGTCGCCGGGCACCGTGTCTTCTACATCGGTGCCGAGGGCGCCGACGAAGAATGGCAACAGCGCATCCAAGGGCTCATGCTCGGCCTGGACATTGGCGCCAGCGATCTCGGTGGCCGCTTCTACTTTGGGTACAAGCCTCAAATCGATCTCTGCGAGGCTGCCACGCTCACGCCCCTGCGCGAGCGCATCATGGACTTCGAGCCTTCGGTGGTGATCTGCGACCCGCTCAGGTACGTCACCTCGGGAGACGAGAACGACTCGGGCGCGGCGCGCAAGGCCCTTGACGGCATGGAGTGGATGATCGAGGACTGCATAGGCAAGCGCCCGAGCTACGTCGTGATCCATCACACGCGCAAGCCACAGGCGCAGGGCCGAGGTGGGAACCAGGGCGACGACCGGCCGGGCCTCAACATGCGTGGCTCGACGCACTGGTGGGCAGGCTGCGACTCTATCGGGGGCATCACGTTCGGCGGGCGCAGCGACGAGCCAAGCGGCGTGGCCACAATCTCTTCGGTCCTGCACCTAGAGCACAGGTTTGCGGCCGAGGGCGCGCGTAGGTTCACCATTCGCTTCGAGCCTGCGGCGAGAGAGGGCACACCTCAACGAACGACGATCTCCTATGGTCAGTACCTCGGCAACTTCCCCGGCAATCTAGCAGCTGTGGCCCAAGAGATCGTGACCATGCTTTGCCTGTTGCCTCCGAGTTCGCCGATCTCGCGGCGGCAGATCCTTGAACGCATGCCGGCCAGAATGCAGGTCGTAACCGCTGTCTTGCGCGAACTGTTCACAAATCGTGTGATTCAGCAAGACGACCAAGGCTTCTATTCGATCCCAGCAAGCTCGGTCTATAGGCGCGACGCCTCGCCAGTGATCCGACCGCCGGCACCGCGCCTGGTCGAAGACGAGGGCTAGCCGCTAAGTATGTCGTGCCCAGTTGGCGCGCTAGGACTAGTGCCCAAGGGCTCTGGGCTGTGCGAGCGCTTGATCGACTTTGGCCCGAGCTGCACCAAGATCAAGCAGAGCCGCTTGTCGTGCCCGAAGCGCCCGCAGTGACTGCACCTGTTGCCTCGTAGGCGCAGCGGGCGCAGCTTGGACTCGTCAAGTCTCTCACGCTTGCGCTCGGCCGCAGTCTTCTTGACCTGCTTGGCATCTGTGCGGAGCCTGGCGCGCAGCGCGGCGAGATCGAGGTGGAACGCACAGCGCGTGCGGCCGGGCTCACTCGGCTCGTTGCAGTCGTGACAGATCGGGCGCGACGCCAACCAAGGCCTGACAGGCAGGGCGGCTACTACTTGCACTTGCTCTTGCTCTTGTTCTTGCGTTTGCGCCTGCGATTGTGTTCGCGTCCGCGCTAGCAGCCACGCGCGCTCCTGTTTCGTGGCTTCCTCTTGTCGTTCACGCTCGCGCTTGCGCTCGCGGCGCTCTTGGCTCGCGTGTGACCGCGTTGTGAACTTGCCGCTGGCGCCGTGCGGCTGATTCGTGTTCATCGGAGTCTCCAGTTTTTCTGCTTGACACGATCTCGGAAACATGCCTGCCAGGTGTTTCCGAGCTTTTCTAGTTCACGAGCGGCGTTTTCACCCCGACAAACGGATTCCTGTCAAGGAAAATCTGCTAGTGTGAAAATGCTCCGTCCATTTGCGGGCCAGTAGGGTGTAGCCCTGCGTATAACCGTGTTTCAGCCCTGTTTCTATGGTCTAAGTGTGGAATTTCACGAACAGCCTACGCATGATCGCCAGTCCGCGGCACTTTAGACAGCGAAAAGCCAAAAGTCCACTTGAAACATACCCGTAGCACCCCGTAAAACACAGTCTCTACCCCTTTCCCATTGACGAATTTCTAACTAGTGAGGGACCTGGCGTGAGCGGCGTCGCGGCGGTCCAGCACCTGGCCGGTGGGCTTTGAAAAATGCAAAATGTAGGGAAAAATTGAGTGTTCACTGCGTGAAAGGGCGCTGCCGCCTAAATTTGCCATAAGCTCAGTGTGTAGCTACCCGTAAAAGCCGTTTTCGACCCTTTTAGGGCCTCCCATACTACGTATGGGAGGCCCTAAAAGGGCATCAAACGAAACTGCAAATTTTTCGGTTTGACAAACTTTTTGAGCCGCCCTAAACTGTGCGGCAGCACAAAGTACAAGTAGCTTGACACTTACCCACACAGTACGGATCAAGGTAGATCAAGTGCCCACGGCAACCGGCAAACTCTTCAAAGCCGGCCGCGCCGAACGCGGCTCGACGCTCGAAGAAGTCGGCCATGTGCTCGGTGTCAACAAGCAGTCCGTGTACGCCTGGGAGCAGGGGACGGCGATGCCGAGCGGGATCAAGCTCGCCAGGCTCTGCGCCATGCTCAAGATCAAGTCGTCTCAGCTCGAGAAAGCCGTCATGGAAGACGCCCTAGAGGCTGTCCGGCGACGCATGCGCGCAGCGTGACTTGATCTCAGCCTGTGCTTGAACTCTCTCAGTGTTTCTGTCTGCTCGATCTCGTTCAAGAGAACCCCAAGCTCGACGACGAGCAGTTGACGACGCTCTCCAAGCGAGAAGCGCCGCGCACGCTTGGAGCCATTGCCTCGCAACGCAAGGCCGAGCCCATCCGATGGGGCGACAAGATGGACTTTCTAGCCCCGGTGGGTAACGAGCGCTGGGCCACATGCTGCGCTCTAGGTCTTCTCGCCGAGCGCGGCCTGGTCGAGATTCACTTCGCGTCCTCGCGCAGCTCGCGGAAGCTCTACACGATCACGAAGGCCGGCGAGAAAGTTCTGCGGGACTCCGGCCTAGCGGCGGGCTAGGCTCCGGTGCCCTGGGGAGTCCCGACATGAGCTTGCTCGTTGGCGACAAGCAGACGATGGGAAAGTTGGTCCAGCCTACCAACTGGTACCGTCGGGATACCGAGCACACGATGCCGACGAACGGCGCCGCTGGCCAGCTACCAGTGCAGACGGCTACGGCGATTTACAAGCCGACCGATAGAGAGGCGGACTTGCTCTTGAAACACGGCCCTTGCCAGAGCTGCCGATTCTTCTCCCTCAAAGAAGGCCAGGAGAGAGTGCGCGGCGATCAAGTCACGCAGTCGCTCGTGTTTGAACTCAAGTGGGACTCGATGCTTGAGTCGGTGAACCCCGCCGACCTCGGGAACTGTCAAGTCAAGGAGTATGCCTTGGTCCACAAGTTCTCAACGTGCGAATCGTACACGCCGCTAGCAGCGCACTCTTCGGTTTGGAACCGCGTGAAGGGAATGATCCGCCGGGCGAAAGACGAGGGCGCACTGCCATGAGCTTGATCCCAGGGCTAACTGCCATGACGGTGCGCACGCGGTTTCTGCCGCCGATTGTGCTCGACTTCGAGGCGCCGGAGGGCGGCGCGCCCACCGATGCCATCTCCAAGTTCTTGCAGCCCACGGCGTCGGCGACCATCTTCGGGCGCGAAATGGTGCTCTACAGTCCCTACGGACCTGCCGGCGAGAATTACTGGGTAGCCGCTACCACTGGTGTGCTCGGCCTGGCCGCGCTCGTGGGCATCCTCGTGTACCGCGGGCTGACCAAGTGACCACGCAGAAGGACAACATTGCCGACGCTGTGCGCAAGGGGAGATACCCTAGCGGTGCACGACACTACACAGCAAGGCACGCCGGAGAAACAGGGTGACCCTAGCTCATGTGCTCCTATACCTGTTCGCCTCGTGGGGCGCGGCGTGGGCGCTGTCCATGTCCCACACAGGGCTGGCTCTGCGAAAGTTGCTCGCCCGAGTGCCTGTGATCTCAGTTTTGATTAATTGCAGTGCCTGCCTGGCGTTTTGGATCGGCCTGGCACTTGCCAACACCGAGATCGTTCCTATGCTGAGCCCGGCTGCCCCGGTTGTCTCGAAGCTCGCCGCTGCATTCGCGGCGGCGGGCTTCACCCGTTTCGTGATGCCAGCGGAGGCGCCCGATGCCTGAAGTCCCGAAGAAACCCGAGCCGGTCGAGATCGCGGCCGTCCCGCCGAAGATGCGAAAGACCAAAGACAACGACGTGATCGCCTACAACGACTTCATGCCCGTCGAGGACTGGCTCACCAAGCAGAAGACCGGCGCTTTCGCAAAAGACCGCCCGCGCGCCCGGAAGACCGAGGCAGAGCGCGTGTACAAGGATAAGAAAATGACCCCGACGAAGATCGCGACCGCGAACCTCCGCATGGGCAAGATGCGCTGGGATGCAGACACTGCCCAGGCCACAGACGCTGAGAAGCTCGACAATTTGGTACGCACTGCAAAAGACATGGCGCTCTACTCTGCGCAGGAGACAGGCTTGGAAAAGCAAGAGCAAAAAGAAGCGTTGGTCGACTTCAACGAAGGTCAAGCACGCGAGGCCGACGAAGCGCAGGCCAACCTGCACGTGCCGGCCGCTGACGTAGTAGACACTGGAACCCCACCCCCTGCCCGGAGCTACACGATGCCTCCAACCAAGATGCCTGCCGTACCCGAAGAGCAGATGGAGCAACTTCGCAGCCTCGTTGCCCAAGATCCAAGCGGCGGGCTCTTCTGGGTCACCACGGCCAAGCTCAGTGAGATCGATGGCAAGACGGCCGCGAAACGAAGCGACTACTTGACCTTCGACCAGTTGGAGACGCGCGACGTGTGGTGCGCGAACTGGGGCGGCGGTGGCCGGTACATCTTGTATATTTTTCCAAGAAATCAAGGCCAGCGAAAGGGTCCCATCGAGACGCTGCACGTCGACGTGCCGGTCGCCGAAGTGCCGCCTGTCGACTGGGCGATCATGCGCCAGAGCGCCAGCACGGCAATGACCGAGGCACAAAAGGCCGCTGCCTCCGTGGCGCAGAACCCGTGGGCCGGGATGCAGATGATGGGAGGCGGGATGCCAGGCATGGGGATGCCAGGCATGAACCCGATGATGGGCGCGGGCTCGTTCCGTCAGGGCTACCCGCCTGGCTACGTTGGCTACGGCCAGCCCACGATGGGCGGCGGTGACAGCGGGCAGGGCGCGCAGGTCTTCTACATGCAAGAGCAACTGCGCGAGTCCAAAGAGCGCACAGCCGACGAGCGCCGCCGTGCCGATGCACTGGAGCGCGACGGTGCGCTCAAAGCCGAAATGCGCGAGCTACGTGAGAGCTTCACGCGGACCATCGAGGCGCTGAAGAACACGGCCGCACCCGCGCGCTCCAACATCGCCGAGATCACCGCGGCGATGGCGCCAGTGATCGGCAAGCTCTTCGAGGGACAGCAAGCTGCGAGCACGCGGCAAAGCGAGCTGCTCGTGGCGCTCATGGCACGCGACCCGCTGGCTTCACTCACGCCGATGCTCACCGCGAGCCAGGACCAGCGCGACAAGTCCGAAGAGCAGCGAACCGAGTTGCTCAAAATGTTCTTGAACAAGAAAGACGAAGGCGCCGAGGGCTACGCAAAGATGATGGCGGCGCAGTCCACGGCGACCTCGGCCATCGTCGCGACGATGGGCACGGTGATCGATCACATTTCCAAGATCACTGGCGCCGACGACCCGCCGTGGAAGGAGCCGCTCAACAACGTGGTCGAAATGATCGGTCAGGTCGTCCAAGCCGGCGCAGCGAGCATGATCTCCAAGGCCGAGCAACCTAGCGCGGCGCCCGTGCCGTCGAACGGCCAGGCTGGGGCACCGCAGCTTGCACTCGCTCCACGACTCGCGCCTGTGCTGGCAGGCGTGAACGATCCAGATCCGATGAAAGCCAAGCTCGCCAAGGTTCGCGGCAACGTGTTGAAGGCAATCGACGCCAAGCTCCCAGCGCCGCAGGCCGCGATCACGCTCATAGAATACTGCTCCATCGTTCGTGACAACGACCCGAGCGACACCGACGTGGTGAGCTTCTGGGCCGATCCTACGGCCGGTGTGGATCGCCTGCTCGGGAGCTACTTGAATCAAAAGGGCGGCGACGGTGCGGCCTATCTCCAAGCGATCAAGAAGGCGATGCCTGGCGCGATTGAGACGTGGAACGACGAGAGGAACGACGAGAGGAACGACGAGAGGAACGACAACGCCGACGAAACCGTCGGTGCCGAGCTTGGAGCCGATGAGAGCGCCACATGAAGGCAAAGCCGCGTAAGGCAGACCACGCCGAGCCGTGCGACACAGACGAGACCATCGCGTGGCTCATGCCGTACCTGAAGCACGGATCGCGGCGCAAGCTCGACTTGGCAAAGATACCCAAGTTCTAGGCGTGCGTGCGCTGTCGCAAGCGCGCGATGGCGTTTCAAGTCGCGACAGAGAAGCATGCGGCTAAGATGCTGACAGCCAAGCAAGCTATCTGCACTGTGAGTCACAAGCTAGAACGAATGCTAGAAGACTCACGGCCAAAGGCTTAGGCGTAATCTTCTCGAGGAGACTACACATGCTCGCAACTGCACTGTCCGACACGCTCTACCAGCAAGTTCTTCCGCCGCTCGTCGCGGCGATCACCGCAGGCGTGACTGCCTTGATCGGCCTCGGCGTCGTGTGGCTCCAAGGCAAGATCCGAGCGGACGCGGCCACACGCCAGCACGGTTTCTGGCAGCAAGCAGAAGAGAAGACCGGCACGCTGCTTGGCAAGATCAACGAGGACGCCGCTGTGGTGGTGCAGAGCTTGGAACAGGCTGCCCGGCCGCTGTTCGCAGACGGCGATCTGAGCCGAGCCGACCGTGAGCTACTCGCGAACAAGGCGCTCGGTCTTCTGAAAGAGCGCATGAGGCCCTACCTGAAAGACGTGCTCGGCGTGTTCCAGCTCGGCGGCGTGGCCGACCTGCTCGACGGCTTCCTGAAGCCGATCTTGGAGCGCCAGGTGTTCCTGATGAACGTGAGCACTGCGCCTTCCGAGAACGTGGACGCCGCGCTTGCCGCTGTGAGTGCTGCGAGCGCAGGAAACCCTTAGCAGGCCCTCTCGATCTCGTAGGAGAGGGCCTGAGCCGTGCGATGGACCTTGCGCCGTCGCATGGCTACGCCGAGATCAAAGTCGACTACGACTCGCGCCTTGGCGCGTTCGCTGCCGCCGAACTCGGGTGGCGACCGACCGCGTGGCTCACAGCGTTCGGTGAAGTAAGAGCACAGCCAGGGTTGGTTTCAGCCGGTGCCGGACTTCGCGCTGTCTGGTAAGCGTGAGCGCAGCCGCTCGTCCCACCACTTCTTCACGTCCGCGCGCAGCTTGTTCTTATCGGCCGCCATGAGTGATCGAGGCTTCTTCTTGCTTCGCTGTTTGTAGACGGCGACCGACACGTCCACGAGCTTGGTGTCCATGAGCGCCCGAACCGCCGCCATGGTGAGCGCGTGCAAGTCGCTCTGCTTTGGCTTGCGCGCTTGATGTGGCTTGACATGAATCTCGACGGGGTTCGCGCACGAAAGGCAGAACGCCTCGTAGAACTGCGGCTCAGTCTTGACTGCCTTCGGTCGCGCCATTGGTTGAGGCTTTTCGCACGTTGATCACCCTGGAGGCAAGAGCCTCTAAGACGATCATGCTCATGGTCATGCTGCGTTGGGCGGCTTCGATCTTGATTGCCCTGTGGATGTGTTTGGGCAAGCGGACGTGGACGATCTCTGTCGAGCGGGGCATGGGCGGCTACATCTTACCCCGGGCGCGCTAAACGTCCAGCTTCTTGCGAGAACATCGGGGTCACGCTGGCTTCAACAGCCGACTTCTTACAAGGAGAATCACATGGCACTGCTAGGAACGTACATCGACGCTGGGGCCGCGTGCCTTGCAAAGACACTCGGTGTCGTCTGCATCGCGCACTCGCTCCCGACGCGGCCGGACTTCGCGGCCTACCAACTGATCACGGGCGTTACCTGCCCGGTCACGCTGACCTCGCGGATGAATACGGTCGTGATCTGGCGCGAGTCGAACAACGTGGACACGAACGGAGAGCACCTGTTGCTCTTCGCCCACTCCATCATCCGGTAGTCCCACGTAGCTCCACAGGAGAATCACAATGGCGCTACTCGGAACGTACATCGACGCGGGCGCGGCTTCGATGGTCGCTGGGCCTGGCAACGTGTGCTTCGCGCACTCACTCCCGACCCGGCCAGACTTCGCGTTCTACCAGGCGATCACGGGCATCTCTAGTCCAGTGACCCTCACGTCGCGGCTCAACACAGCGGTGATCTGGAATTCGCGCTCGAACGCGGACTTGAACGGCGAGCACCTGTTGCTCTTCGCGCACAGCATCATTCGGTAGCCAGGAGAACGACATGGCGCTCCTCGGAACGTGGATCGACGCGGGCGCGGCGTGCCTCAGTGCCGGTGTCGGCAACACTTGCTTCGCGCACAGCTTGCCGACTCGGCCTGACTTTGCGGTCTACCAGAACATGACGGCGGCTGCCGCAGGGGCCACTTTGATCTCGCGGCTCAACACCGCTGTGATCTGGCGGAACGAGAACGTCGTGGCCCAGAACGGCGAGCACCTATTGCTCTTCGCGCACAGCATCATTCGCTGATTTTGCCGGTGGCTCACTCCCCGCCGCTGGCGAAAGCGGGGTAGGTCCGCATCGGGGCGCTCGCCACGGCGTCGGGGCTGGGGCGGGCGCTTTTTTCTGTTGACCGATGGATCGCGTTGGCGGTAGAAGCGTGTCGCCTACCCCGACCTCCTGTGCCAGTGCCAAGCACAACACCGTTCATGGACTTCGTGCGCACGCGAAATTCGTGCGCCGCAGGTCGCCCGCCGTTTACCGTAGACCAGCATGAGGCTCATGCATGAGACTGCTCTGGTATTCGGGGCTGGCCGCCTATTGGGGAAGACTCTCCCCTGACGTGCTCGCTCGCGTGGATCGAGGCACCGTCGGCGGCGGTGAAGCAGCTTTCCTCCAGACGGCATTCGGCCTTGCTGACCTCGGCCACGAAGTCGTGGCTTGCCACCCAGGGCTCCCAGGGCACTACCGCGGCGTTGACTTCCACCCTACGTGGGACTTCGACAAGATCGCAGCGAGCGAGCGCTGGGATGCCGTGGTGTCATGGAGCGACCCGAGGCCACTGCGCTCGCCAAGCGTCGCGCCTCACGTCGCGCGGCTCTTCCCGCAGCAACTGAACGACCTCGCCGCAGGCGTGCATGGCATCGACACCATCGTGAGCCCGTCGTGGTCGCACGTCGAAATGCTGAAACGCCTGTGGGTCGATCATGGCGGCAAGACGAGTGACCTGCCCGTCTTCGCAGTGAGCGGCTCTGGTGTGACCTGCAAGTACCCCGAGGCGTTCGTGTGGCCGAGAGAGCCGTTGGTCGGCTACTGGTCGAGCCCAGATCGTGGCCTTGTGCATTTGCTTCGCGTGTGGCCGGAAGTGAAACGCGCAGTGCCTGCCGCCAAGTTGATCGTCGGCTACGAGATCGAGAACTGGCTCGCCTTGATCCGCAACTGCTACGGCCGACTCGCGCCGATGCATGGCTGGTACAGGCACCAGGGCGAAATCGTCGCGCGATTGCTCGATGAGTGCTCCAGGCTCGACGTGACGACGACCGGCGCGTTGCCGAGAAAGAAGCTCGCCGAGATCCAACAGCGCTGTCGGATCTTCTGCTACCCGCTCGACAACGGCGGCGACTACGTCGAAGGCTTCTGTGTCGCTGCATTGGAGGCTCTGGCCGCTGGGTGCTGGCCAGTCTTGTCTCCGGTAGACGCGCTCCCCGAAGTCTACAAAGGCATGATCGGCGACTGGATTCCAAGGGGTGACGAGCCTGAGTTGCAGCGCACGCTCATAGAGCGGCTGCTCCACCCACCCGGGCAGTCGACTTTCAAGTCCAACTTCGAGCTTGCTGCCAAGTACACCTGGCGTGCCGCGTCGATCCAAATGGAAGCTGCCATTGTCAATGCATGGTCCAGACACAACGCCACCATTCCAGGCGCCGCGTAGTCTCTCTATGATCCCAGCGCACATTCCGAACGCCCTCACGGTCCACGTCACCGCGACCGGGTGGGACGTGATTCTTTGCTTGATCTTGCCTGACAGGCTCATCGCGCGCCGCGCGTGGAAGCGCGAGCTACGGGTCCTGTACGCGAATCGCGCCTGGCCCGAGAAGCCTGTGATTCTCGTGTTGCCATGTGGACATGCCTGGCGAGTCTACGAAAATGGGAAGGTGGAAAAATGGCAGTAGGAATCGAGGCGTCAGTGGACTCGCCGTTCGCGCGAAAGCCATTTGTTTCTCTGTGCCTGATTGCCGGCGACGAAGGGTTGCTGCCAGCCGCCAAGGGCCAGCCCAGCGATGGCAAGCCGATCATCCAACGCTTGCTGGAGAGCGTGATCGACCGCGAGAGCGGCCCGCTCGTGGACGAGATCGCAATTTCATGGAACGGCACGAAGCGCACTGAGCTGGACACGATCATCGAGAGATTTGAAATGTCGTTCGTCGTTGCCGAGCGCACTTGGGACGGCGACTTCGCCGCCGCTCGCCAGCACTCTTTCGAGCTGGCCTCGGGCGAGTGGCGGGGCTACTTGGACACCGACGACGTTTGGCCAAGCCCTGGCCACCCGGCCATTGCCGAGTCGCTGAAGCTCTCCGGCCAGCCCGTGCCGGCCGAGCCGTCGTCCAAACGCAACGGACAAGTCCCGACGTTCGAGGGCTATCTCCGAGCGCTACCGAAGCATGTAAATACCCTCTGGTGCCCTTACTCGTACTTGATCGACGACGAAGGCAAGTGCTTGCAACGCACCTGGCACTCGCGCTTCGTGCGCTGGCATGACGGCTGGGCCTGGAGCGATGCGGTCCATGAAGACCTAAAACCCATCGGCGGCAACGTCGCGCGCATCGCTCTCAACGCGGGGCTGCCCATCTTGCACTACCCGGTGGTCGCGGCTGAGAGTCGGATCAGACGCAACTTCGACATTTTGAAACGCCTCGAAGCGACGGCCCACCCGGCAATGCCTGACTTTCGTCTGCTCTACGGTCTTGGCGAAGGCTACTTCGGCACAGGGGACAGCAACCGCGCTGTGGAATATCTGACGCGCGCCGTGACATGTGCCCAGACGATGATCGACAAGCTGCAAGCGACGGTCTTGCTCTTTCACGTCCGACTCGGCGCGCACGACCTGACCGGCGCGGCGTTCACGGCCTTCAACGCGATCAATATCGCTCCTACCTCTCCGGTAGGGTACTTCGCGCTCGCCGAGACGCACTACGCCCAGGGCAACTGGCAGGATGCGGCGCACTGGTACGAAGTCGGCCGGGCGTGCCGCCAGCCCGAAGCGAACATGCTCGTAGACCAGCCGATCTCTCGTGAGGTCTGGCCGCGCGTCTTCGCCGCCATCGCCTACACGAAGCTCGGCAACCCCAAGCGCGCTGTGGAATTGGCGAGTGAGGCAATCGAGATCAAGGCGCTGCCTGTGGCAATGGCCGCGCTCCGAGACGCCGAGGTTGCTGCGATGGCCAAAGGCGCCAAAGAGGCGTTCTCAGTCCTGGCCAAGTATCTCGTGATCTCCGACGAGCGCGACCGCGCTCGGACCTTGCTCGCCGCCGTGCTGCCCGAAGAGTTCGAGCACGATCCGATGATCAAGCAGCTACCAGCCTTGATCGAGAACGCCAAGCGGCGGCTGCCGCTGGACGTCGACCTGAGCTTCGGCACCGAGCTAGCGAAAGCTCACGTCGGTCCAACGCTGACTTCAAGCAGTGACTTTGGCGAGTCGAATATCCACAACGCGCTCGGGGCGGCGACGGAAGAATGCCCCGTGCTGCTCGTCGCACCTGTGATCGGGTCTGGAGGCCACCCAAGCGACTACAACTTCACGCCAGTCTACGTGACCAAACTGGCGGCACGCGAGGCCGCACGGCTCGTGCATTTGGAAGACGCACGAGACGAGCACGGGGTGCATTGGACTGTGGCGAAGATGCTGCGCGCGACGTTCATGCCCGTGTTCAAAGTCGTGTTCTTCGCGCCTGAGCACACCGAGCTTTGGGGACCCAAGACGCCGCGCGAAGTCGGTATCGGCGCCTCCGAAGAGTCAATCGTGTACCTGGCCAAAGAGCTTGCGAAAGACCCCAAGTACGACGTGACGGTCTACGGGCCGCTGCCTACGCCTGACCTGCCGGTCTACAAGAGCGTGCGCTGGAAGCATCTGCGCGAGTTCGACCACCGAGCGCCCTGTGCCGTGCTCGTTGCCCAGCGCGCCCCGTGGGTCGCGCAGCAATCGGACCTGGGCTGCAAGCGGCTCATCTTATGGCACCAAGACAACGGCTACCCCGGGGGCATCTGGGGGCCGAAGGTCGCGGCGAAGGCTGAGCACGTCTTCGTATCGCACTGGCAGGCCGGTGTTCTGCTCCCCAAAACGGTCCTTGACAAGATCAAGTGGAGCGTGATCGGCAACGGCGTGCCAGCCGAACACGCTTTCAACCCGCACTCGCCGCCGCGCGACCCGCATCGTGTGATCTACGCCTCCAACCCAAGCCGCGGGCTCTTCGCCCTGCTCAAGAACTGGCTGGAGATCCGCGCCGCGGTGCCAGACACCACGCTGCGAATTTTCTACGGCTGGGAGCTGCTCGCGCAGCTTGCGACGCTCGCCGGGATGCCGCATTTGCTCGCGGTCCGTGACCAGATTCTAGAGCGCCTCGATGCCTTGAAAGATCAAGGCGTGACCTGGGTCGGCCGCATCGGTCAAGACAAGCTCGCTGTGGAAATGGCCCAGGCCGGCGTCATGGCGTACCCGTGCGTCGACTTCGACGAAGGCTTCTGCGTCGCGCTCGCGCGGGCGGCTGCGGCCGGCTGCATCCCAGTCTTCCCAGACACGGGTGCGCTCCCCGAGGTCCAGCCGTTCAAGGACTTCATGTTCAAGTCGAGCACGGGACATGACGACCTCGCGTTCGTGCGTTCGGTGGTGGCCGCTTTGCGCGTTGGACCTGAGTTCGACCGGGCAGGCATGGCCAAGCGCGTGCTCACATGGCCCAACGCGGCCCGAGACTGGGCGTGCTTGATCGACTACGCAGACACGCAGATTCACAACTCTAGCGGGCGTGGCTACAGCGGAACGGCCGCTTCGCCAGCAATCGAAGCAAGCCCGTAATGCGAATCGGCCTTGTCAGCACCTGTCAGACCACCACGCCCCCACAGGGGTATGGCGCAGAGCTTGCGACACACGAGCTGGCCCAAGCGCTTGAGGAGCGCGGCCACGATATCTTGCTCTTTGCGCCCGAAGGCTCGCTGGCGCCGCCCAACGGCACCCTCTACGAGATCCCAGGGCCGATCCTTGCCGAAGGCGAGAAGCAGCTCGCAGAGCAAATAGCCGCGGAGAGCACGGTCTACTGGCGTCATGGCGCGCTGTTGAAAAGCTGCGATGCCGTCCACGACATGAGCTTGTATCTCCGGGCGCATGAGCTTCTCTGGCTCGACGGCTGGCGGCGGTCTTTGTACACGCTGAACGGGATCTCGTACCTGAGTCCGTTTACCAAAGAGACTCGACACAACGCTGTGGTAGTGAGCCAGTGCGCTCTCGAATACGCCAAGCGCGGCTGGAGTGCCTGGCATGGCTCGCCTTACGACCACGGTGAGCGCGCCGGCACGTTGCCGCACGCCGAGGTTGTCAAGTACGGCTGCAACACGGACTTCTACACGCCAGGCCCGCCGCGCGAGAATTTCGTGCTCTACGTCGGACGGCCCCACCAGGCCAAAGGCACGCCGATCATCGTGAAGCTCGCCAAGTGCCGGCCTGACTTGGAGTTCGTGCTCGCCTGGCGCGCGGAATTCAAAGATCACATCGATCAAGAGCGGGCGATCTTGGCAGCGGCCAAAGACTTGCCCAACGTGCACTTCGTCGGCCTGCCGGCCGAGCGCCTGGCGCACCACACGGCCAAGCGCGATCTCATGGCGACCTGTGGCGTGTTCTTGCACCCAGCGGTTTACGTGGACGCCTGCCCTAGAGGCGTGATCGAAGCGCAGGCATGTGGCGCTCCAGTGGTGGCCTTTCAGCATGGCGGCACGCCTGAGATCGTAGTGCCTGACGAAACCGGCGTGCTCCCGCCATTGCTGCCCGGCTGGTGGGAACGGGAGCCAGAAATTCTCGACTCGCTTTCACAAGCCGTAAACGCCGCGTTCAAGATCGACCCTGCCAAAGTCCGGGCGCACGCCCTAGACAATTTCACAGCCGACCGCATGGCCCAGGACTACGAGAATCTCTACAAGCGGCTCGTCAACAAGGAGACATGGTGATGTTCGGCAAGAAAAAGCTGCCGG
>ERZ1292629.2072-Hain-H43-01um-R1-2072-length-17881-cov-6_pt1 | contig 17881 bp, 29 predicted proteins | sample MGYA00564399_ERZ1292629 | MGnify/ENA primary metagenome ERZ1292629 (study PRJEB36523, sample SAMEA6512636) | groundwater metagenome | collected 2019-01-08 | study: AquaDiva: Metagenomics assemblies of 32 groundwater samples
AAAGGTCACCGAGGTCAAGAACAATACCCGTGCCCATAAGGCCGGAAAGGTCAGTCTGCACATCATTCTCAAGCAACGGATGCTCGTTAATCATGAGTTTCCTGCCCGTGTTCTTGTACTCAGTCATGGTAACACCATAGGTGCTCTCATCGGACTTAGTTATAACCTTGTCCCTTGAGAAACCATTAATCACAGTGCAAAGTTTGCTAGAAGCAAACATTACCTTGGATTTATTACCATACCTGAAGGTTTTACGAATGAACTCTTCAAACTCAGCTTCCGTAAGGGTAGCGATGTCTTTCACGTTCGTGGTAACCAGTGCAAGTATACCATTAGGTATATTCAGACTAGTCTCATCAGTCGTGTCAGCTTTGAGTTCACTCATAAGGTTCATGAGTTCAATGCTCTTCGCATGCTCAATTATGCCTTTAGCCACCTCGTAGTCAAGGTCGCCCTTGCCATACACATCAGTAGCCTGTGCCGTACCAGACACCTTGTAAGGAGTCTTAATAAGTGCGCAAAGGTTATACTTAGGCACCTTCTGAGTAGAGAGCACATCACCAATGGTCTCACCCTCATCAGAAAGGTTAGCAAGTATATGCAACTGAACACCCGCAGCGGCAGCAGCGGCAGCAGTCGTACCATAAGCACGCCTGATGGTCACCGAAGTCGTAGTAGGGGTGGCAGACACAAATACCAGTTCGCCCTTGTTAACCCGCACAAGGTCACCCTTGCGGAAGTACGCATAGTTCGTGACAATCATCGTCGTGGCAGCGGCAGTCAGAGCAGTAGCTCCAAGCACATCAAACCTCGGCAGAAGAGTGTCTTCAAACCATTCATACTTCACATTCCCAGTCACTTTCAGACGAATCTTCGCCTTATTCATGATTGCCACAAGAGGATAAGAATCAGGTTCAAGCTGATTAATTTCCTCCTTGACATCCCGCACCTGACGCGTTTCCGTGGTCTGGTGCGTAGTAAACCTCTGTCCCGCAATTACAGCCATATGTTTTTCTCCTGTTTAAATAACTGAGCCGTTACGGTCTTTCCAAGCCTGTGCTATCGAAGACCCACCGGACGCAGTGGCAGTTCCTGATTTGCCAATCCCACTTTTGCCTACCTGAGTCTGAGCTGCAGCAGCCTTATCTTTAGTTGCGGTCGCAGTTTTGTTCACTTCTGCTTTAGTAGCCTTTGCCTTATTAAAGGCATTAAGGCCATAAGCAATCCAGAAACTAATATAGGGCGTTTCAGGTCTATTTGCAAGGGCTGGAGTTAGTTCTACTATTTTCGCCATAGTAGGTTTAAGCTCCTTATAACTGGGAAACTCCTCAGGTTTTGAGGCCATATCCTGGTCGTTCCTTTCAATTAGTGCCTTAACCTCCGCTTTATTAGTTTCCAACTGTTTCCGTTTCTGTGCATTCGCTTCTTTAAGACCCAACTGCTTTTTTTCCCATTCACGTTTGTTCAGAATATACTCAGTCTGTTTGTGCTGGGGAAGCATTTCCAACTGGGCCTCTTCCTGGTCTTTATCAGTAGACAACAGTTCTGGAAACGCCATTGCTTGCTGTGCATCTTCCAATTCAAGAAGTTTTGCACTCAACTCATTCAACTGGTGCCAGTCTTCTTCATGCTGTTTAGCAAGACGAATACCCTCACTAGAAGAATTTTTATAGGCCGTTACCAGCTCATCCTTTGAGGCAAAAGTACGTCCGTTAATCTCAAAGGTTTCTTTTACAGGTTCTTTTACTGGTTCAACAATGGGGTTTCCCTGTTCGTCCAGTTTAGGTTCCTGTCCTACTTCTTTCTCAACTTCTGTAGCAGTTTCAGTCTGTTCTTGGGAGGTTTCGGAGGCATTAGAAAGTGAAGCATTATCTTCCACGTTAGTTTCAGCATTCGCTTCATCTCTAGTCGCTTCCGGCGCTCCGGCAAGTCCATCAAACATTCCACCACTACTCTGCTGAGTACTTCCAGTCTGTGTCTCTGTTTTTTCACCAGGCATTTACTTCTCCTTCTGACGGGTTATCCGTCTTTTTTATTTTTGGGGTTTGCCCAAATTTGTTTATGCCCAACTTCAATAAATATTATAACGCCTTTTTCTTCTCGCGTAACCCCATTTCTTTCAATGCCTCTGCCCCTTCATTCTTAACCCTATTAAGTACTTCCCAAAGTTTACCAATGCCCAAAGACACTCCAGACTTCCAAACGCGGTCAAGGGCAATCTTCTCAACCGTGCTTTCAGTTGAGCCAGGCACCCAAATAAGGGACCGTTCTATATTGGCAAGTTCCTCTTCTAATGCCGGAACCAATACCGTTTTAAAGAAATGCCCCTCCATCATACATTCCTTTGCACGATTGCCTTTATCAACAAGTGCTATTAACTCATTATGCGTTGCGCTCTTAAAAGATATGCTCATTCTTCCTGCCCTCCTTGATTAGCACTTCCATTGTTACCACCTGACGGAACGTTGGCATTAGCGTCCATAGAAGGAGGTGCAGGTTGATTAGCTAAGCTCATGCCCCCATTGCCTTCCTGACCATATTCAGGGTTAAGCATTGCCTCTTCTGCTTGTTTAGCCACCGCAATTTGGTCAATGTTCTCTACAAACAATTGCACCATCTTCATAGTCTCTTGTATATGTGTATCAAGCAACGCCATAATCTCTGGAGGCAGTTTACCAGAAGAGACACCCGCTAACATCTCTGGGTTATTCCTCTGTTGAGTATGCGCAATCAAGTGCTCTATGAAGTTTTCTCTAGGGTTTACTTGTGGAGGCATGCCTTGCAACATCATGTCAAGTTCTTGTTCCGGTGTAATAATTCCATTAGGTAATGCAAGAATATCAGTAGTAGACTGAACACCAAAAGCCTCAAGACTAAGCTTGAATATCTTGTCTACTGCCGCCCGCATAAGTTCTGGGTCCTTAGAAGTCATTCTAAATGTTTCATACTTTAATGCCTGGTCAAACAAAACCATTAACTGGTTGCGTTGGACAGCAGAATCTCCAAAACTGGGGTCATTAGCTTGTAAAAATATAAAACCCTTGCCACCAGAGTCAAAGTCTTCACGCCTATATGTCTCAGCCCTAAATACACCATCAGTCATAACACCAACTGGCATGTCATTGAACATAAACTGTTGGAACATCCAATACATTATTTCCATTTGTCTAGTAAGATAGGCCAAGTCCGTCATTGCCATTATATTGAAGCGTCGGGCAAAGGAAGACTGTATCTCCATAAGTCCTCCGTAGGTCTTGTGATAAGCCTTAGTGCCCATTGCACCTGGTGTTAAGTCACTTATGGAGATAGTCTTCTCAATTTTTCCCATGCACTGACTTTCCATATTAATCATGGAAGCAGACACATCGGGTTGGTCTACTACCCCAAAAGCATGATTAACATTTCCGCCAGCAAGTAGATTAGCTCTAATCTTGCCTCCAGCACGAGGAAGAAAATCATCGGGGTACTTAATAATACTTTCATCGTACACAACCATCTTATTTATAGAACGAATCCAGTTTTGAAATGACATATTATGTATATCATTTACTTCATAAAGAAGTTCTAAAATAGGCTCTATAATACCGGTACCAAAAAGGTTTTCCTTATCCTGAGTGTACACCCTAAGTTGCAAGGGCATTACAGGGTAATGATAAACGTCGGCAATAGCATGAATAAGGTACTTACCATTTGCCCACGTAAGTATCGTATTATCTTTTTGGTACGTTCTACAAATAAAGACACTGGGTTCATCACTATCAGAGTCCTTAGCAGTAGTGTCTCTACCAGAAATTAATGACGATATATCCTCACCTTGTATAACACCCGTTGGCACCTCAGGTTTTATCTTTTCTACTTTTCCCTCATGGTCCTTTATAAGCTCAGTCAAGTCGTATAAGGGTTTCTTCTCTCTAGTTTGTGGGTCTAAATACATTACAGCTTTTAAATCCGCAATAGATACAACACCTTCTGCCTCAATAACCCAAGACATGTTTTTAAACTTCTTTATGCCTGGTTCAGGAAACATTGCAAAGATAGAAGGGAAACGTGTCTCAGGTCCAATGCACTCTGGGTACTCTTTAGGCTTTTCTAACGTCTCCTGCACCCCAATCATGCTTTTAACCTTACTAATCACCTTACCCATCATAGAAACAGGGTACTCTATTTCCTTCTGCACCTCTTCTTCTTTCCACTCTTTGCCCTGAAGCCAATCATTCTTCCACCCATACACTTCCCAAGCATTGCCAGTTATCGCGTACTCCCGTTCAGAAGCTATACGGTCCAAACGATAATTGCAACCTCCAAAGTACTCCCTACAAGCATTGTAATACTTCTCGGCATTAGCAACGTACTTTGTAGCCTTGGCTTTTACAAGAATAGGCAATTTCTGTAGAAAAGGTATGACTAAACGAGCTACAGCATCCTCCACAATACTGTACGCAAGAGGTATAAGGATGTCCGGTTCATCACTCTCTGCTTCTTCCTTTATAGAGTGGTACAGTTTATAGTAGACCTTCCAGCGTTCAAAGTAGGGTTCATAAAAGTTGGCACTAGAAGTTAAGCGCTTAAGTTGCTTTGTTACCAACTTCTTCCGTGCTTCTGTGTCCAACTCCAAAAGTAAGTTCCTCATGCTTTTGCTCCAAACTTTTTAAGTTTTAACTTATACTCATGCCATTTATTAACAATTCTATTGGTTTCTGCTTTATTTTCCTTATAAGAGTCCGGACTGCAATCATGCTTTGCAAAAGCAATGTCAAATACCCTTCTGCGCACCTGGGCCTCAGGCATTGTTTCTATCATGTGCCTCGTGCCCCTAAGTACAATAGAAAAACCCCCACCACAATGCCCACATTGACACTTCGCAAGCATTACGTCCTTAAATGGCTGCAGTGTAACTGTAAAACTAGGCCTAGGTGTCCAAAGTCTCATATTATCTCCTTCCCGCATGTACCGGTTTCTTATAGAAGTCCGGTCTTTCCTTCATTGGCTCAATATACCGCGGATTCATAATACATAAATATCTTACTAAATCCATAAAGTCTTTGTAAACCAGTTGGGGTGTCTCAGAAAGGCCTTTTAATTCATTCTTTTCTTCTTTCCACGCATAATGTGTAAAACCATAAATATGATTAGTACAACTTTTCATTACATACAACTTAGGGCGTATTTCCTTTTCAGTATCCCCCAAGTAGCCCTTCACAGCCAAGTGCCCATCAGCTATCTTGTCAACCGGGAGTCCAAAGTTGAGGGCATGAGAGTTATTAACATCTTGACCCCAGTCATAAAAGGTCTGACGTATAGTCTTTTTAGTGGCAAACTGCGTAGTCTGCCCGAAGTTAGGGTCAATCCATCTAATCTCTGCAGGTTTACCAAAGCCCTGTAACTCCGTTGCCTTAATCATCGCCGCGTACTCTTCTGGACGCCAAGAAAAGGAACTTATTTTATGAAAAGGTTGAAATGACTCGTCAGGAAACTCACCCATTACAATGATGTCTTCATTAGGGAACGCTGCATACCAACCAATCGCAAAGGGTTTGCGGTCATGAGGGTCAACTACATTGTAAAGGGTATACTTGCCTTGCTTAAAGCACTCCTTGTGGTACTCAGGTAGTGCCTTAATAACGTGCACTGCCATATCAAACGTCTTATAGATTCTACCCTGCAGTCGTCCAAACACACCCTTCTCGCGCATTTCACGCTCTTCATCTGTGTACTGTGACAACACAATCTCAATGGCCTCTCTACTAAGCTGCCCACCTGGTTTTTCATCACAATTATCCCATATATCCCCAGTCACATGATTAATCTTGCCCACCACCTTCCCTTCCTTAGTCGTCAGCACCTTCATGTCAATATACTCATCCAATATCCAAGGCGCAAAATTTAAGGGGGTCATTTCCATTATAGTGATACCCCCCGCCCGTAAACGGGCTAAATTCTCATTAAAAAGGGCACGGGGCGGAGGTTCGGAGTATAGCAACAAGCCCTTAGTCTCCCCGGCAGCTTGCTGCGCATCCTGGTCATATGTCATGACATCCCATGACCACCCCGTGTTAGTTTGGCCACTTCCATAAAATGTCTTATGATTCTTTTGCTGTTTGTAGGCATTAGAGGGAAAAAGCTTACGCATTAGAATTTGTATCACATCCGTATCACCTAACAAGCTCTCCGGAGCGCACAACCGCGCAGTTTTCGGCCACCTCTTTGGCCATTGCTTAAAAATGCCCTGGTCAAATAGCTTATTCTTCGTGCCAAACATAATGGCACTCCAAAGGGACATCAGCAGGTGGGTCTTGCCCGTTCCATTGCCAAAAGTAAAAATATTAATGGGGTCCCCATCTGCCACGGCATTAATAGCTCGTACCTGTGCAGCATTATGGCTTGGAGAAGTCTTGGCATACGCAAGTGGGTCTTCCAACATGCGTTGCTTCAACTCCTCCAAAGCCTTTTCTTTTGACACCCCTGAAAGTGCTGGCATAAGAGTTAATTACTTAATGTTCTTCTTACTGGCCTTGATAATCTGCAGAAGGTCCTCATCCGTCATATCTGCAAACTCCGTCCTCTTCGTGAGCTCCATCGTATCAATGAACAATTTCTTGTTCTTACCTAACAATTCTAATGCCCGATTCGCTCCGGCCGAGTCCACCACGCCCTTTTCAGTCTCATTGCCTTCACCATCCACTTCCACCCTCTTAACCTTGCACGCCTCAGCAATGCCCTTCAAACTCGCCAATATCCATTCTGCCGTAATATCATTTTTCTTATACGCCATCGTATTAATCCTATTAATCTCTGCCTCTACCCTCGGATTTTTGTGCACCAGCAGCCACCCCTGCACATCCGCGCCCTTCGGCGAATACCCCGCACTTATCGCCGCCCTCGTCGCATTGTGCCCATTCGCCATATACGACAAAATAAAATTCTGCTGCATAGGCGTTAATCTACCTTTCTTCTTAGCCTTTTTTCTATTTACTATATACCCATTCTTATTCCCTTTAAAGTTTGGATTACCCGGCCCTCTTTTTGCTTTCATACCATCCTCCAGATATAACTGCGCTCTCGCATTCACGTACTTCCCTGCTCAATCCGTTTTTTCCCCGCTGCATATAGGAATTAAGAGGTATAAGTAGGTGTAGAACTGAGCCACTTGTTGCCACGAAGTTTTAAACGCACCCTAATGCACGCTTCAGACACGTTCGGGGTATCCATGTCCAAGAGCTCCTCGGACACTAACCTCCCGATGAGTTCTAAACGCTCCGCGGGCATACTGTAATGCAATATCCATAGTTTGAACATACAAGTCACCATAGCGGGGTAGGCCTTAAGTCCTATGTGAAGAGTAGGACCTTAGTCCTAGCTAGTCTAGGTCTTTGTACCCATATTAGAGAATCTAATAATGCTATTAGCTTTGCTTATACTCATATACATTCATTCATTATTAGTTTAGCTAATACGTATATTATATACTCTAATACTTCTCTTGTAAACCCAAAAGTTTGCAATTGTGTTCAAATATTTGCAATTGGTTTGGATTTGAAATAATTTGCAATTGGCCAATAAGTAAAAATAAATTTATAAAAGATTGGATAATGGTTTGAACTCTAGTAAAAACATAATTTTGTCATATTAGATAAACTAATATGTGTATTAGAATTATTTATGTTAAAAAGATATAAAATATGATATAATATATGTATAAGATATTTTGATTAATAAAAATTATTCTTTATTAATTATACATCTTATAAGAGTATGAAAGTGATTTCAACTCTTGTTCTTTAAAAACGAGGAGAATAAAATGAAAACGAAAAAAATCGCTGTGAAAAATAATTCAAAAGTTGTCACTGAAAAAAAATCAGTGAAGAAAATTGAATTAAAAAAAGTTGTTGTTCAAGCTCAAAAGTCTATTTCAAGACTTGTCTTCAAGTTTCTTGTTGACGAAAAAGTCTTAGAATCAGACAATAGAAAAATGAAGTTTGAAGAACTTTTGAAGATTGTGAAAAAAGATTTTCCGTCTTCAAAGTTTCAAAAGACTCATTTTTACTGGTATGTAACGAGATTGAAGAAACAACTTGAACACAACTTAGATACAACTCATTTAGTTTCAATACCAAAAGTTGAAACGAAATAAAGTTGTGAAGTTAAAAGAATAGACTAGAACTAAAAACTCTAGTCTATTTTTTTTTCATTTTTTATTGGGCATTTTTGGAATGGACAAATCTTGAATTGAAGGTTATGGGAAATTATGGAATGCTATAATTAATTCAAAGTCTCGCGTGAATGTGCTTGAAGTTCAAACCAATCATAAAAATAAGAATAAACTTGAATAACTTTTTATGTTATAATTTATATGTAAGATTTAAACATATTAAATTAAACTAATATAGTTACATCTTATAATGTTCTTTAAATCAAACACTGGAGGCACTATGAAGCGCACAAAAATAATACATAAAATAGTTGTTCAAGAATTTATGTTTATAGATGTAGATGTCATTCAAGATAATATAATAAATACACTTAATGACGACCTTACACCTTTGGATTATAAAGATATTCAAACAAAGATATGCGAATGTAGGAATGTTTTAAAAAAACTACTTAAAACCAATTAAAATCTAAATAATTGGAAAGCATAAGATAAACGAAATTTTGTATAATTTCGTATAAGCTAAACTAATGGAGGTTCTATGGAAAAAGTAATTAACTTGAGCAAAGTGAAGCCCAGCGTTTCTGTTGTGAAGTACTTAAGACTCTCTAAGAGGGAGAACAAGAGAGTATTTAATTCAAAGACAATGTGCTTTGAATACAAGAAGGTATAAGGAGAACTATAATGACTAAACAAGAAATGTGTAAAGTCTTGAAGCATAAGAAGTTACATTTGAGAACAAAGAAATACCTTTGTCAAATAATGACCAATTGTATTAATGATGATGGAGGTGTTTATGAATGTCTTTGGCTTGGTGTCAAGACTGGATATGCTTCTTATACAATCAAGGACGTTGAAAATGAACTATGGTCTTTTTGCATGGAAGATGAAAATAAGAGAGACCAAGCATTAATACTTGAGCACATTGAGCATTGCGAGGAGTACAAATGAAAAACAAAGTTAAAGTAGAACACCAAGCTCAACACACTTCAAAAAAGATGTACTATGAAGTAGCCTCTGGATGCCCACATTGTGGTGAACGAAGAAGGATTAATATAATCAAGATTCGTTCAGACCATGAAGAGTGTAGGACATGCGGAAAGTCTTTTGTAAAAGCTGAAAGGCTTGATAAGAGGTTAAAAAATGAAACAGACTGGTAGGCATAAGAAGTTATGTTATATTGAATGTGCATACTGGAGTTGCTCGTATCAAGAAGTTGCATTCAATATAAATGCGAAAGCGGATAGATGGTGTAATGATACGCGGAGAGGTAAGCTTAACTTGGAAGGTCATGAGGGTAGTAATGCACCTAAATGGTGTCAAAGACGAAAAGAGAATGGAGGTAGTAACCTATGAGAATATTAAATACATGTATAAAGGACTTAAATGAGGCTTTAAATGAAGTAAATTTGACATATAATAATAATATTATTTTCAAAGACCTTCAAAAACTTACTAAAAATAAAGGAACTTTTAAGGTACGTTTAACAGTTAAAAATGCACATGCTTTGGGTGCAAAACAAAATGCACGAACTGGGCGTGCAATTCATGCAGCTTGTTGGCATGTACATGGAATCTTTATAGACTGTTTATTAAAAAAAGGATGTCTTATTCGTGCACAAAGAACAAAGATAAATGTATTACAAGATAATTGGAAAGATTGGGATTGTGGTTTATTATATGGAAAGGCTTCAGCACAGTGCAGATGTAGATAACTTAAGGAGGCTTAAATGCTTAACATAGCTCAAAAAAGGAAATTGGTACGATGGTATTACAAGTATGGGCTAACTATTGATGCCATGTTACTTGCAATACTGCTCTACATGGTACTTTTCATGTTACTAAGTCTCAGTTTCTAAAGAGGTCTCATGCCTAGACAAGAGTTTGATGGTTATGAGTTCTTGGAAGATGCGGATGCTATGCTTCAGGAAGAGTTTATACATGAGTATAACTTGACTAATGGCATAGAGGTCAAATGGAAGCGTGATATAGTTAAAGCGCACTTGTACTTTAATGCTTTAAAGTATACACGACCAAAGACATGGCAAATGCTGATGTTGCTTGAAGCAAAGTATGACTTCATACAAAAACTAAAGGAGGCTGAATGAGCCCTAAAGAGCCTACACATTCTTGGAATATTTGGTGGATGTACTTTTGGTTACGTATTCCAATAGTGCCTACAATAGAGAGTCCTACTGTAGAGATGGTTGAAGCATGGATTATGGAATGCAATGCGAATGTAGCATCCAAATAGTTCCCGCTGTACCGAGGCATAAGAAGATAAACTTAATGGAAAACGTATGAAAAGACAAATAAACAAGTGGTTGAAAGAGCGTGAAGTCTTGCTCTTGGCCTTGCCAGGATGTCCGGTAGGCGTGAAGGCGTACTATGTAAAGAAGGCGCAAGAACTTAAGAAGAAGGCACAGGAGGCTTCATGAAAACGGCGAAGGCATTAGGGTTTAAGAAGGGTGATTGCGTTAGGGTAGTAGTAGACTCGGGTTTTGTAGGAGTTATCATATCCGATGCACACACTGCAACACCTTGTTGTGAAGTATGGGGGTTTGAACATGAGATGGGCTCAGTCTATGCAGAGCACCTTGTCAAGATAACTCCCGCAGAGCTGAAGAGGGATGTGTACTACTTACAAGACCCACATCCCTTCTCAAAAGAGGCTAAGAAGGCACTGGCATAAGGAGGTAATAATGCCTAGTTCAAAGAAGAATGGCTATATTTGGGGATTCAAACGGCAAGACTGCGTAATGTGGTATGATAAGGAACATAATAAGACATTAGGCATTATAGTAGGCAAGCTATGCCGTCCAGTATGCAAAGTGGAGATATGGACACATGAAGGAGAACACTATGTGTGCTTGAAGTCAGTATGCAAAGCGCACCATGTAAAGCTTGAGGATTTTAAGTATATGCTCAAGAAAGTTCCTGAGTATAATGAAGATGAGGTATTGCATGTTCTTGCAAGGGAGGTACTATGGAGGAAACAAGTGTAGAGGTATTGGTTATAACACAGTATACGGCAACAGATACCATTATAGAAAGATGGGTAGAAACAGGAAAGCCTTTTATGGTGTATAATATATGTAATGGGGAAAGGCTTTTAATGGGCTTGAGAGGAACGAGGCATAGTTTGTTAAAAGCCTTGTATCAATACAAGTACAAACTCTATAAAGAGCGCAACTTGCTTTTTACTTGTACCTTTGATAAGATAGTAATATGAGATTACACCTAGGTAGTATTAAAATAAAATGACAGGGGCTATATAATAGAGTTGTAACTCTACGTATATATATATATCATTTTTCATAAATACTACCTACTATATAACCTAATAACAAGATAATAATATATGACCGTAAATACTTTTCATTATGCAAACGGCATCAGTCCAGTTGATTTAAGGCTTGCACGACAACGGCGTATTAAGAAGTACTTACTTAAGCAGTACGACAAGCAAGAAGGTGGCATCTAGGCGACCGGTGCAGTATCGTAATACTTATTAATAATAATAAAAGCGCAGTTATATCAAATGTTATATAACTACCTATGTTTATAACCTAATGCCTCTCTATGTCGGGAAGTATGGGGATGTATAGTACAGCCCCAGCTGCGAGGCAGCAGGGCACAGAGCAGTAAAGGCGTTCAAACTTCTTATGCCCGACTCCAAAAAATAGGATATGTACAAGTTGCAACGAGTTTTGTACAATATATGTGTAGGTTGTAGTTGACTCTAGCAAAATGAAATGGAGGTGTCCAATGAAAGAAACTTGGAGGAACCCTAAAATGAAAAAAGCAAAGCGCACGTCAGCAGTATTCAGCATACTGGACACGACAGCAGTGAGCGTGACCAGTATACCCAAGATAGAAAGGCAGTCCAAGGCAACCACTGCAATACTGGACTTGCTGCACTCAGTGGACAAACTGCCTAAGGGAGAGGCACGAATGCTTACCCTTCGGAATGAGCACATTGCAAAGCGATTAGCAGGGAGCTTGCATGCGTGCATAAGGCAGCATGAAGAGGGCCGGTATGGACTTTCAATACGGGGCGCAATAATATACATACTCAGAAAGGAAGACTGCTAATGCTTACGGAATATAGATTGCATGAAAAGCGTGAACAGAAGAGGCTTAACAGGCTGGATGTGCTTAAAGAGAAGCAGGCACGTGTTGCGAGACTTGTACGACATAACTATGGCAGCTTTAAATATGCCGTAAAGACCCTTGAGCAAAAGCAGAGCATGCTTACAACCCTAATGCTCTTCGCTTCAAAAGTTAAGAGCATGCTGAGGTGGAACAAATGAAGAAGATAATAATAAAGAAGAAGGTACTTCAGGAACCCGTACAGAGCATAAGTATAAAGTTAATTCCAGCATTAGAAATGGAAGAAGGCGTGGAGTATGCTGGAACAGGGTGCAATACGGTACTCATGCTTAAGAAAAAGATACCTTATGAAGGAGAGCACACTGGACTTCTTGCTGCGCGTTCAACGGGTATAGAGTGCACAATAGTGGCTAGCACACTGGGTAATGAAGGCGAAGTGGCTTCTTTATGGGGAACTACTGGAGTACTTACTGAGTGTCCAGAGTTGATTGACTTGATAAAGAAGCAACACAATGGTGTTGTAAAACTCGTGCAAATTGGTAATAAACAAAAATTCGCTAATATCAAGCGACCCGTTAAGCTTGATGCAGAGGGCAAGGTAATAGCAAAGAAGGCACGCGGAGACATAAGTGCTACAACGGGCTATGGAGTAGGTACTCAAGGGCATAGGTTTGGAGAAATCATGTTAGCAAATAAATGTAGTCCAAGTACACGTAAAATATGTGTTGCATTAATACGTGAAGTACTTATTAAAGATTATGCCTTTGAAGAGAAAAAAGCTCAAGCACTTTCCCAAAGTTGGTATAGCACCTTATATACACGCAAGCCGCATATTTATGCTAAAGAATGGAAATAATAAAGGTTTACAAGGGCATATGTATAAGGTATAATGGAAAAAGGAGGCTTTATGTCTTATACACAATGGAAAGTAATACCAGGCACAAAAGGCTTTTATGAAGCATCAAAGGAAATAATTGGAAATGGGTAAAATAAAAATAAAGAAAATAGGTATAGTGCAGTTCATGAAGGCACTAAGACTTCCAAAACAAATAGGTTTACAAAGCACAACGAGTTGTGTAAAATAATATACCAACTTATGATTGACTCCAATACTAGTTTTTCATTTTACTAGTCGCAATGTGGAGCAGCTGGAAAAGACCCGTGATTCCAGCACACGCTTTAGTACGGCTGGCAATAGCTAGAAGTAAAGTCTCTAAGACTTGAAAGAAGGATAACGAAAAGAATACTACCTTGGCCTTAATCGCGAGGAGACTCCCGACCAAGCATAGCTTCTCAAGTGCACCTTCCCGTACTACAAATGTTTGTGCCCCGCTCCGGCGGGTGTCACCTCCTGGGGTAGTAACCCAGCGGGAGAGATGTGGTGAAAGTCCACAACTGGGTACGTTTTAGAAGTTAAAAATATAGTAAAGGAGAAAACACATGGCGAAGGTAATAAAGAAGGTTGTGAAGGCGACGGTGAAGGTTGCTAAAGTTGCGAAGAAACAGGTTGTAACGGCGGCTTCCATAGTTCTGGGGCTGCTCAGGATGAAGGATGTTCCGTGCGACGCGGACATCATTGCGGCTGTGCACATTGGCGTGGAAGAGACGAAGTTTGATAAGACGCAACTGGCGTGGTATAAGTACCAGTATAGGCAGGGTCGTTGGAATGACGGTGAGGCTCAAGTCATTAACCAGCCTGCTAAAGTGAAGGCGGAGAAGCCGGCTAAGGTTGCGAAGGTTGCCAAGAAAGCCTCTAAGAAAGTTGTGGAAGTTGACGAGACTGAAGAAGAGTCCGAAGACTAAGCATAAGAAGTAATACTATAAAAACTGGGCCGTATAGACGTACGGCTTAGTTTTTTAATCTCTAATGCCTGTAGGAATACCTATGAAAGTGGCAAGTCCGGGTGGGGTGCGGAGCCCAGGTGCCGGCGGCGGAGAAGGAGGATTATATGATAAATGAACTTACCGAAGACCAAGAGAGAAAGCTCCCGGAGTATTTCGCCAAGTGGAACAGGGTAGGAAAGGAGTATGCGCCCATCGACCGGGAAAAGACAGTACCCCTGCTCAAAAAATACCTGGGCTTTGCGGACATCAAGCCGAAAATATTTTTGTTCCTGGACAGCCCGATGGCCTGTCAACTTTCAATAAATTTTCTAAAAAAGCTTGACAGCCAGCTTGACAGCCAGCTTTCCAGACAGCTTTACAGCCAGCTTTCCAGCCAGCTTTACAGCCAGCTTTCCAGCCAGCTTTCCAGACAGAAATTGGATTTTTTTCCTTTAGGATGGTTTTACCAGAGGGGGAATATCGGGGCGGGGTATGCCGCGTTTTATGACTTCTTAGTTTCGGAAGTTATTAAACCGTCCGACGAGGTTTTAAGAGTCTGGAATATTTTCAAAACGATAACACAGACTATGCACTACTTTTTCATATTCAGAGATATTGTTTTTATTTCTGAAAAGCCGAGGCACTTGCACTTCTCGGGAAATAACCTTCACAGCGCAAAAGGCCCAGCTGCGGAATATAAGGACGGATATTCTCTCCACGCCTTGAACGGCGTGGCCGTAGATAAGGAAGTAGTTGAAACGCCCGCTGAGAAGCTGGACCCGAAGATAATCCTCAAGACCAAGAACACTGAGGTGCGCCGGGAGATTGTGCGCAAAATCGGAATTGAACGGGTGATAATGAAGCTGGGCGCAAAGTCCCTCGATAAAAGCGCGAATGGGGTTTATGAGCTTCTCGACATTAACCTGGGGGACGGCAGGGTGCGGCCCTACTTGAAGATGAGGAACCCTTCGATAAATACCTGGCATGTCGAGGGCGTACATCCCGACTGCAAGACCGTGGAAGCGGCTTTAGCCTGGCGCAACCAGACGGCGGAAGCGCCGAAGCAACTAACGTAAAGGAGACAAGGAGAAACACAATGATAATCCAGCAGGGCGACGTAGTCATAGAGTCGGTGAACAGCATACCGGGCGACTGTAACCCCGGCCAACTGAAGCAGGGGAAGATTGTGCTGGCCGAGGGTGAGACCACCGGGCACGCGCATCGCATATCGGAAGTGGCCGGCGTGGTCTTTAAGGAAAAGGACGGCATGTTTTACCTTGAGAACAAAGAGGAACTTCAGGTCCAGCACGAGGAGCATAAGACCGTGTTCATCCCGCCCGGAACCTGGCGCGTTTGGAGGGTGCGGGAGTATGACCACTTCGCGGAGGAAGCGCGGGCGGTGGCGGACTAAATCCACGACACGGCGGCGGCGGCGGCAGAGTAAGCAGAGCCGCCGGGGGCTCATGGCTATCAAAGCGAATATGGGGGAGGGAAAATAATGAAAGTATTACCAACCATTATAATAGATACTAGAGAACAAAAACCATATACCTTTAAAGGGTACAAAGTAGTACGCAAAGCCCTTAAAGCAGGGGACTATAGCTTGAGTAACAGGCAGGCATTAGTGTTAATAGAACGTAAGAGCCTACCAGATTTGTTTGGAACCCTTACAAGAAAAGGGAACTTTGAAAGATTTGTAAAAGAACTTGAAAAATTGAAGTTCGCTAAATACGCATTCCTTATGCTTGACTGCTCTCCAGCGCATGTACATACGGGCTTTAGTTACTCTAATGCCAATGGTGGGGCAGTGTTAGATAAGCTCTTACGGATTTGTTGTCAATATAATATTCAAATCATTTTTGGTGGGGACAAGTGCATGTCTGAACGTCTAGTCCTTTCTATCTTTAATGCTGTAATGGCTCTTGAGAAGTCCTAATAAGTCTTAATAATATTTGTTTACAGGGACGTGTATAACTTTATACAATAATAGTATAGAAAAATACTATGTGGGGTTTTATGTACGAGAAAGATGAAGAAAAACTTGAAGTAACAACTGTAAACATTAGTAAAAAGAATTTGGATTGGCTGAAGAAAATAAATGAAGACCAGGGGCGAAACAGTATAAGTAATACCCTTAACTTCATGTTAACAAACCTTAGAGAGCGTAAGAATAAAGGAATGATATATGATGGATAAACTTCCAAAAGTAAAAGAGTTTGAGTTTGCTGAGGTAACTAATTCTGCCCGTTCTACGTTTACAAATTGTCGTAAAAAGTTTTACTGGCAATACATTTGTAGACTCACCCCTAATATGACTGCTAAAGCCCTCATGATTGGCAGTTTGTTCCATGCGGCATTAGAGACTATCTATAAGGAATTATCTTATAATAAAGAAGAAATGGACTTGACCCTTGATAAGGGTGTAGAGGAGAAAGTTAATGAGTGCTCAACTCCTGAAGAGTCTGATATTCTTTGGAATCAAGCTGCCCTCATTAAAGCACTTGTTGAAGGCTATGCAAAACACTATCTTGTACAGGACAAGAAGACCTGGAAGATTCTAGCTCCTGAAACAACCTTTGCCTTTCCACTTAAATGTGGTTGGATGAATCGTGGCATGAGGGACTTACTTATAACACGTAATGGCAAGTTAGGGCTAGTAGAGCATAAGACGACTACAATACTAGACGCAAATTACCTTGCTAAGTTGCCAATGGATAGTCAGATACTCTCTTATGCCATCAGTTGTAAACGTGAAAAGACAATAGGCAAGTACCCAGACTTTATTGTGTACAACGTGGCACGTAAAGCCCAGATACGACAGAAGCAAAGCGAGAACTCTCAGCAGTTCCATGCACGAATGCGTGATGAGTACTTAATGAACCCTACGGCGTACTTCTATAGAGAAGTACTGAGCTTTAGCAAGGCAGACCTTGAGGCATATGAAGACGACCTTGAACACTTTGCACAGGAAATGCAGAGAAGCATAAAGGAGCATTATTACTATTGTAATTATGGTGCTTGTACACAATGGGGCACATGTCCTTATATGCAATTGTGTCAAGCTAAAAAGGTAACTACCTTTAATGAAGCACTAATGAGTTATAGAGTTAAAGAAGTAGCACACGAAGAACTGGAGGCATGAAATGATAACGTGGCATGAAGACAAACTACACAAGGAGGAATCAATAAATAAGGTAATAGCAAAGATGTTTGAGAAGACCGCAGACGCAATGTTGGTAGACAAGTACTTTCATAATGAAATACAAGATAATTTCACTTATGAATTTATACTAACTTCAAATAAAGAGGCTTATTTGAATGAAGCAAAAAGGCGGGAGGAAGAAACTAAAGCCCTTAATAAAGTGAGGTTGGCCTAATGTTACCCACAGAAGCACAAAGAGCAGAAGTACCTTCACTAAATAAGCTTATATGGCTTATTTATGGAGCGCCAGGCATAGGTAAGTCTACATTGTTTAGTAACTTTCCTAATGCCTTGTTCTTGTACACGGACCCTGGACTGTCCTTCATAACTGCAATGAAGCATCCTGTGGAAAAGTGGAGTGCGTTTAAGGAAGCCGTTAAGGAATTGAGTACCACTGCAAAGCCAAAGTATGGTATAGTAGTAGTAGACACGGTAGACTTACTATGGAGCATGTGTGTTAGTTATATATGCACTGCACGTGGTATTGAGCACCAGTCTGATGAGGCTTGGGGTAAAGGTTACGACATGATAGAGCGTGAGTTCAAAATACCCATTCAGCAGTTGTGCATGTTGAAGGCAAAAGGTTGTGGTGT
>ERZ1292629.2073-Hain-H43-01um-R1-2073-length-17876-cov-4_pt1 | contig 17876 bp, 14 predicted proteins | sample MGYA00564399_ERZ1292629 | MGnify/ENA primary metagenome ERZ1292629 (study PRJEB36523, sample SAMEA6512636) | groundwater metagenome | collected 2019-01-08 | study: AquaDiva: Metagenomics assemblies of 32 groundwater samples
TCCAAACCCGGATAGTAAGAAAAGAAAGCCGCCTCCACTAGATTCCTCAATTTCGCGTAGGTCCGCACGTAAAAATGGATTTCTCCGCCGAAGCTGACCATCTCCAGAGAAAACCAGCGGGTGACCTCGCCGTCAAGATATTTTTCTTTAAAATCGCCGGGCGCGTTCCGAAGTGAATGAATCGCGGCCAGCACCTGTTCCATCGCCTTGGAACTTTTTTCAATCTGGCGCGGAATTCTCAACTCCAAAACAATCCAATTGATGCCTTCTTTAAAAACCTCCTGATGCCAGTGAAGCCAGGTTTCGCGAAACAGGTAAAAAAGAATCAAAAACAGCCACAGCCACCAGGTCAGTTCCAGAAAATAAATAATCGCCGCGATGACATCAGCTAGTCCGAAAAGAGGAACAAAAACCGCTCCGGCCAGACCGGTTATAAAAAGTATCCACCAGGTTTCTTCCTTCTGAAAAAGTTCTTCAAAAAAGGAAGTTATTTCTTTCAAAAGATGGCCGAACATAACTCCCTTTTATTTTACTCTATCTAAACCAACTATTGAAGTTATCCGCTCCTGTTTCCTAAAGCAACTCTCGGAGGCGAAAAAGCTTGGTATCCGAAGGATTTTTTCGCCGAGAGCGTAACGATGCGCGTTGCCGCTGGAGCAACGCGACATCCGGTGCTTTAGGAAATGGGAGTGGAAAAAAATCTTACGCTTCCCGCACTTGATATTTCCCGTTATCCAGGCGCTTAAAGAAACGCCGATTCTGGAGATTCAATAAAATCGTATTTTCTTTCAGAAGCCGCTGTTCATTAACGAGCTTGACCACCGTCGTCGATTCCAAGGGGCCGTGCTTTTTCAAGAGCCGCGCGATCACTTCCCGCACCGTGCCGGGTTCATAGCCCTTTTCTTTCAGGGCGTAAATCCCCCGTCCCACGAGCACAAAGCGCTCATCCTTGATCAGTTCGTTATGAACCGTCTGGGCGTGGGCCGATTTTTTATCCAAACCGAATTTATTAATATTTTTCGCGATGGCCTCAAAATGGATCGGCTTGTCGTGTTTCTTCAAAACCAAATAAACCTTATCGCGAATTGTTTTGGGTTCAATCTCCGGCCAGACCCGCAAGCCGAAATCGCCGAAAACATTCACCCCGAAATGTTTGGGAATGGAAAGAAGATGGCAGGAAACCAAGTCCTTGCACTGATTCAAATAAAGTTTCTTGTCTAAAATCTCCTCTTTTTTGCCGGTCTTCAAAAAATTAGTGACGGTTTTCACGAAGTCGTTAAATTTTTCTTTGGCCCTTTCGTCGGTGAACCAGAAGCCATGCATATTATTATCATTCTTGGAATACGCCGGCGTTCCCGCCACCAGGAACAGGAAACGTAGTTTCTGGCCGGCGTGTTTGACATCGGAACCAATTGCCAAACCGTGAGTCATATCAACGATGAAAGCGTCGTCGCGTTTCACGCCGCCCACGCTCGACAAGTGTTTCTCGGCGTACTCAATGATTGTGGCCGCTTCTTCTCTCACCTTCTTTACCAATTTTTTAATGGTCTGTTCCTCAATTTTGCGCACCCGCTCGCGAGTAACTTTGAGTTCATTGCTGATGGACTGCAATGTCACTCGCTCCCCGCTTTTCAAACCAAAACGGCCGACGATGACTCGGCGCTGTTTGGGCGTAAATTCAATGAGAAGATTCTCAATCAACTGGTCAAGATTTTGTTTCATATTTGCGGTTATAATGATAACACAATTGCTATGAATAAGTCAAAAAATGTACTGGACGAATATATGCAGTAACACTCTCTCCAAATATTCTGCCGCGGTGTTTTGAGGAAGCTCTCGGAGGAGCGGCAAGCTTGGCATCCGTACTTTGAATTACAAAACAGAAGATTTTTACCTCTGAAAAGGGTTTGCGGCAAAAACCCTTTTCAGCAGTGAACTCTGCCGCTGGAAGCAGAGCGAAGCGGGGTTAAAATCTTCTGTTTCGGAATTCAAAAATCCGTAAGGATTTGCCGCTCCGAGAGCGCAGCGGGCGCTTGCCGCAGGAGCAAGCGAACCGCGGTTCCGAAAGACACTGCGGGAGAATGCGGGGCGTTACCGATATATCATTTTTTGCAAAGAGAGGTGGGACATGCCGTACTACCTCTTCTGCCATAAGAAAAGCAGGGGGCTGGCCACGAAAATGGAAGAATAGGTGCCGAAAATCGTGCCCGTGAGAATCGTGAGGATGAAATAAAAAAGAGAGGGCGGACCGAATACTAAAAGCACTAACAAAACCAAAATCAGGGTTAAGGTGGTGTTGATCGAACGGGCGAAGGTCTCTTTCACGCTGTAGTTTATAATTTCTCCCAATTCTATTTTCTTGCCGCGATTAATCGTCAGATTTTCCCGAATGCGGTCAAAGACCACGATGGTATCGTGAACCGAAAAACCCATCACCACCAGAAGCGCCACGATAAAATTAGTATCAATTTCAATCCCCTGCCAATAGCCGAGAACGGCGAGCAAACCGGCGGGGATACTTACATCGTGCACTAACGTGAGCAAAGTGACGACCCCGTACTTCCAGGATTTTACCGGTTCGGAGACCTTCCGGAAGGCCCAAGCGATAAAAAGCGAGATGCCGACCAAAACCAGCGCCACCGCCCAAATGGCTTTGTTTTTCAACTCCGACCCAATGGCCGGCCCGATGCTGGAATAATTTTTCTCGGTCAAATCGCCAAAATCTTTTTTGAGCGCCTCGGCGTATTTTTGGTGAACTTCTTCGTCCAGACCCGGCAGGCGAATCAGAAAACTTCCGTCGCCAGCGCGCTTCACGTTTGTTTCACCCGCCTCCGGCATCGCGTTTTTTAACGCCGTTCGCACCGCTGATTCCGTAACGTCATTTTTTGAAAATGAAATCTGCCACTCCGTGCCACCCTTCAAATCAATGCCGGGGCGCAAACCCAACGTAACCGCTAAAATCCAGCTCGCGAGGACCATTAGTCCCGAGAAACCCAAAAAATATTTTCTTTTGCCAATGACGTCCAGCATATTTTTAATTTTATTTTTTTATTTCATCTCGGCCGATAAATATCCGCAGCATCGTCCGCGTAATGGTAATGGCCGAGAACATGCTGACTAAGACGCCGATGAAGAGCGTGAGGGCGAAGCCGCGCACGAAACTGGAGGTGAAATAATATAATACCGCGGCGGTAATCATCGTGCTGATATTGGAATCCCGGATGGAGGTCCAGGCGCGCCGAAAACCTTCTTCAATCGCGGAATAGTGGCTTAAACCCTTTTTCGTTTCTTCCTTCGTTCTCTCAAAAACCAGGATGTTCGCGTCCACCGCCATACCGATGGAAAGAATAAAACCGGCGATGCCCGAAAGCGTCATGGTAATGGGAACGATTTTGAAAACCGCGAGCGTGAGAGCCGCATACATTACCAGCGCGAAAGCGGCAAAAATTCCCAGTTGCCGATAATAAATAATCATAAAGAGAATCACCGCAAGCATCCCCAAAAATCCGGCGAAGACGGCCTTATCAAAGGCCTCCTTCCCGAAATCGGCGCTGATGGTCTGCTGATTGATGAGCGTAATCGGAGCCGGCAGAGCGCCCGCGTTAAAACGCTCTATAAGTTGTTTCGCGGAATCAATCGTGAAATTGCCGCTGATCTGGGCTTTGCCGCCCGTAATTTTTTCCCGGACGGTCGGCATTTCAATCAATTGTTCATCCAAAAAAATAGCCAGGGGCCTCCCGACATTTTTCTCGGTCAATTCGGCAAAAATTTTCGCCCCCTCGTCGTTGAACTGCAAATCAACCTGCGGCTCGCGCGTCACGGAACCGAAATTCAATTGAGCGCTGGTGATGTAGCGGCCATTCAGGGGCGTTGAAATAAACTTAAGGGTGGAGGTCGCGTCCGCCGTTTGGGTCACTTCGCGGAAATCCAAAAATGGCGTCGCGCCGATTTCTTTAATTGCTTGGTTCACATCTTTTATGCCGGCCAGTTCCACCACCAGCCGGGTCTTGCCGCCGCTTGTTTCGTTATAGACCCTGGGTTCACTCACGCCGAAAAGATTCACCCGTTTCTCAATCACGTCTCGCAAGCCCGTCACCACCGAATTTTGGTCGGCCGGGGCGACTTTAGACAAGTCCATTTCGTAAGTGAGCAAACTTCCGCCGGCCAAGTCCAATCCCAATTTCCACTGCCCGCCGGAACTGATTTTTTGCCAGAGCGGTTCGTAATCAAAAACCGCGGCGCCGACCGAAAGCGCCACTAAAAATATAAGAACTGCCACCAACCGCTTTTTAGAAACCATTTTCCACTAGTGTATAATAGGGCAAATACGAAATCAAATTTGAAGCCGAGTCACTATATTGGGACTCGGCTTAGAAACTATTTCACTCTTCTCCCGAAAAATTTCCTTCCCGCCTTGTTCGGCCCATCAAACCTCTCTTCCGCACTTATTACAATCACCTCCGATTCTGAAAACTCCGGAGGCCTGGGGAATTTTTTAACCGGTGGTTTTGTAAAAACCTCCGGAAAAAAATCGTCCGACGTCGGGTTTACCAATATCCGACCCGTGACGTCCTCACAGAAATAACTGGGGTAGAGCATTGTGCGCATTATTCCCTCCAGGGGAAAAGGGTTGAAAAAATTATTTAAGCATGAACAAACCCTTCCTAAAGAACCTATTTAATTCTACCCCTTTCTTAAAAAAAACGCAAGCGCAAGGTTTCCTACGGAGTTGAACTCCGTAATTTTAAAATCTTCACAAACCTTATTGGATCAACGGACACCGTATTGATTTTTATGGAGAGATGGAGATGCGACCCGGTGGCGTAGCCCGTCTCCCCGACCGTGCCGACCACCTGTCCATATTTCACCGGCTGACCGACCTTCGCTTTGATTGAGTCCAAATGCATATAGAGCGAAAAAATCCCCGCGCCGTGGTCCACTATTACCGTATTGCCGTAAATGGGGTCATCGCCCGCTTTTTTCACGATACCGTCATTAATGGCCGCGACCGCGCTGCCCTTCGGCGCGCCGAAATCAACTCCGAGATGCCGGATTAATTGTCCGCCGCTTTTTCTGATTTCCCCGTAAGGCGCCGCGATGCGGCTGTTGTTCGCAAGCGGCAAGCCGAAATTCCGCGAGAAGAATATGTTGGCGGTTTTCACGGCGACGATGGAGTTCAAATCCGACTTTTCTTTCTCCAGATTTCGCGCGAGTTCTTCCGCCGTCACGCCCAGTTTTTCCGGCACTCCCAAATCCACCACGGGGAATTTCCGCGCCCGAATGTAGATTTTCTTTTGAAACACGGCGCCGTCGGCGAATTTCACCGAAAAATCGTGATATCCAACCCGTTCATTCGCTTGTATCGCCCCGACGATTCGGTACGAATTGTCGTAGTTGAACACCGAAATATCTCGGTTATCCAACGAAGCGCTTGCGGGAACGGCGTTTTTGTCCGAGACAACGGCAACCAATATGTCCCCCTGAAAAAGAAGCGCGTTGGAAAATATAACCGGCGGCTCGGCCGCGAACGCCCGCCCCGCAAACAAAACCGCCCCCAAAAACGAGAATATGAATATGAACTTATTCATTGCGGCTCTCCTTGTTTTATGTGTCTCAAAGCGTAATCAAAATCCGCGTTCACTTTTTTACCGGGATTGAAAATGTTCAACGGGTCAAAAATGTTTTTTATTTCCTTAAACAATCCATAGACCTTCGGGCCGTACATCCGCTCCAGATAATGGCTCCGAACCAAACCGTCGTTATGTTCGGCGGTAATGGAGCCGTGATAATTTAAAACCAGCGAGAAAACCTCTTCCATCGCTTTAGGAATTTTGGCCCGCTCGCTTTCCTCGTCTAGATTCATCAAAGGAATAATATGAAAATTACCGTTCCCGACGTGGCCGGCAATCGTGTAGAGCAATCGGTACCTATCCAGAATTTCGTAAACCTTCGGCAAAAATTCCAGCAGATACTTCGGGTCAACAATGACGTCGTCCACGAAGGGCGCCGTGCGCATTCCCCGCGCTCTTTGACGCAGCAGGTTAAAACTTTCGCGGCGGATAATCCAGTACTTCTTTTCGGCCTTCGCCGTGTGAGCGATGCGGCGGATGAGATGCAGCGGCTTCAATTTATCTTCCAATTGCTTTAACTTTTCCTCCACCGCTGTTTGGGTTTCTTCTTCAAACTCCGCGAGAATCGTGATTCTCGGCAAACCGCGCGTGAGCGCCAGCCAAAACTCCGGCAGAAAACCGAAAAACAGGGAAAACGGATTCCGGGCGAAAAGTTTGAAAAAACCGTAGAAAAATTTCAGCGCCAGTTTGAAAGTATAATCGTCAAATGACTCCAAACTCATCGGCTTTAAGGGTAAAATCATATTCACAATCTCGGCCGTCGGCTTCAAATCATTCAGAAAAACGACGAACATGCCGGAAAAGGGTTTGGTCTTCACGAGTTTGAATTTGGCTTCGGTCACAATCCCCAACGTTCCCTGGGACCCCACGAAAAGTTTCGTCAGGTCAAAGGTTTTTCCATCCCAGATATTCCAAATATCGTAGCCGGCGGAATTTTTTGAAACCAGCGGCTTAGCCAACCGGGCCAAATCATAATTGTCTTCCAGAAGTTTGCGCGTCCGCCGGTATACCTCGCCCTCAAAATTCCGAAGCGCCAATTTTTCTTTAAGTTCTTCCGGGTTGAGCGGTTTCAAAACATATTCGTTCCCGTCGCCCAAAACAACCTTCAGCTCCGAAACATAATCCTCCGTTTTCCCGTAAATCAAGGACTTCTCCCCGCCGGAGTTATTGGCCACCATTCCGCCCAGGGCGCAAATCTCCCGCGAAGCGGGGTAGGAGGGAAGATAGGCGTTTTTCTTCAGGGTCTCCTTTTCAAAATCGCGGTAAAAAACGCCCGGCTCCGCGACCGCATAGTCCTCCGTCACCTCTTTAACGCGGTTAAAATATCTAGTGAAGTTCAAAACGATTGATTCGGTTAAGGGCCCGCCCGTCATATCCGTCCCGGCCGAGCGGGCGGTCAGAGAAATGTTTGAAGCCGGATTTTCTCGCTTTTTTTCAGAAATGTGATTTACAAGATTTTTAATGTCCGCGACATTTTTCGGGAAAACCACGGCCGCCGGCTTCACTTCAAACAAGCTCGTGTCGCGGCTGAAGAACTTCAACGTCGCTTCATCCGCCGCCACCTCTCCTTCCGTTACTCCTTTAAGTTCTTCGAACAGAATCATTCATCTATTATAGCCGTTTGTTTCACCTGATATAAGATGCGCTTTACAAACCATTTTTCTTAATTTATGCGTATTCCCATGTTTTAAAAGCCCTACATAAGGATTGATTCCAGTGTTGGATTTTCTTACGGAGTTGAACTCCGTAAAGCGCTTTGGTTGATTAAGGCACTTCAATTAATTGAAGTGCTTGGATATTAGGCGGCGGTCGGATGATTAAATGCTCACTGGTCTAATTAGGAAATTAGGAAGTCGGACTCCCTAATAAATTTCACTTTTTATTATAACAAAAACTCCGTTTGGTTTCCCAAACGGAGCGAAAATTGGAATCTTCTAGAAGAGAATATAGCACTAGCTATCGTAAAAGTCAATATAGGTGGTATAATTGATTATACCACCTGGAAATAAAATACTTTCAAAGAATACTCGGAAAAAATATATCGGTATTATACATAATACCGGTGAAAAATCTCTAGCGCCAAAAAACTCTTATTCTCTAGTTTATTTCTTCTCGTGCGCGGCGGCGGCTTTCCGATAAAGGCAATATTCGCAATCGGGAGCGGCCGCGGGCAGTTCGCCCATTAAACATTCCTTGGTGCTCAAAATCGCTCCTTCTATCCACGCCGTGTCGCCCCGGTGCGGCAAAACCACGATGTTGAATTCCAGCTTTCCGTCAAAGGCCTTCTTGTCTTTGTCGCCGTTCGCGTAAACAATGTAACTCATCTCGGAAACCCTGAAGCCGCTCTCCTTCAGAAGCCACTGATAAATTTCCAGCTGGCGCTTGTAATCCTGTCGGTATTCGGTATCCAAAGTCAACTCGCCGGCGGTGCTCGTCGCCTTGTAATCCACCACAATCAATTCCCCGTTCGGATTCACCCAAATATCGTCCACCGCGCCGGTGATTATGAAATTGGTCGGCCGATGGAGATACTGGATACCTTTGAAATTTTCCCGCCATTCGTTAATCATCTCATGCCGAAACGGCACCGCATCTATCTTGTAGGCCTTCATTAGGGGATGACTTGAACCTGCGGCCCGGTGAATATCAAATTCTTTTTTCAAAAGATTGTCCACCGCGGTGTTCAGAGTGAAACCGGGCATGGATGGCCGGCCGACGCCCAGCCGGCGGTCTAAATAAAAACACCGGGGACACCCCAAAAAAAGTTCCAGCTTGGAACGGCTTACCTTGAAGGGTTCTTCGGAAGCGGGGTCAAAAATATTTCTGGCCCGCCGGCCGTTTTTAAAACTCGGCATTATTTATTGTCTTTCTCCGCCAAAATCTGCTTCCCCTTCTTTGAAAATACGAAAATGTACAGAATTTCCAGAATCCCGACGGTGTTTAAGATGAGCAAAGCGACAAACCATTTCTTGTGAGACAACCGCGCCGACTTCCAAAGCGCCACCCCTTTCCACGGCAAAGTCCACAGAACAAGTATAAATATCAGCCACTGGTCTCCTTGAAAAAAATTAAGCATGGCGGTTTAAAATGACCTTTGCTTGAATTCTACCACAAGGGTATCTGACAAACTATACTTTTCAGATGAGCGAGGCCAAACGGGTATGGTGCCCTGCCGTAGCGCTGTTCAGGCAACTCTCGGAGGTTCAAAAGATCGGTACTCGAAGGGTTTTTGAACCGAGAGTGTAGGCGGTCGTTTGCCGCTGGAGCAAACGAACCGCCGGTGCCTGAATAGCGTTGTGGCAGGGCGAGTGAGTTTTTGACAGCGGGTTTTCTCTGTAAATCAGGATTGGTTATAATCTGCCGGCAGGATTGACGATATTTCGGAAAGAGACAATGATTAAATTAATGGCAAATAATCGCTTTGAAAAAAATCAAAATTATCCGCCGGAAGAGAAAGAGAACATTATCGCGAGCGAAGCGCTGGAACGGGTAGATGAAATGGTTTTGAAAAATATTGAGAAGGGCGTGGAGAAAAAATTGGACGATAAATCGTCCGCCAATCTTTTAACCGGCCTCAAGGGCGAGATTATTGACCCGCTTTACGAGAATGCCTGGCTCAAAGGAGAGGCGGGTATCGGCCAATACGAGGATAAAGAAGAATTAAAAGGATTTTTGAGGAAGGCCCTGGAAAAACACTACCGGACATTCCTGATTCCCGGCTACATCAGTTACGATTACCAAAGCCGGGAGACAAAAATTGCGCCGCCGCGGGGGCTCGGCTACGAAACCCAAATAATGCTTCTGGAAGAATCGGGGCTCATCCAAAACAGCCGGATTGAATTCTTTGAAATCGGAAAAGAAAACCAAATCCCGAAGGAGCAGCTCGCCAACGGACTTAAACTCTGCGTGAGTGAAGCAGAAAAAAAGAAGTACGCCGCCGCGGGGAGAAGAAACGGCCGGGAAGCGCGGGAGATGGAATCCGGTCCCACGGCAATTTTGTACGAAATTCTCACCAAAGCGGGGTTCTTTGACAAATTGGAAGACCGGAAAAAAATGGAGTTGATGGGCGCGGTTCTTTTTGCCGACGTTATTGAACGGAATGAATGGCTGGAGCCGACCGTCGAAAATTTCTTTGATGAATCAAAAATAAACTTCTTCAAAATCAACCGCCTCCTGAATCACGAGCAGGTTTTGAGCGTCATGAGCGATTTCCTAAAAGAAGCAAAAATCAATTGGTCCGATTTCGGCGAAACCAGAAAAATCGTGAAAGAAATTGTGGAACAAAAAGCGCGTGAACCGTTATCGGATGAGTTTATCCGAAAACACGATTTGGAGAGCGCGATGAAAAAACAAACAGAAAACATCCGCGGTTCCCGAGTTTTCCTGAAAAGCGAGACGAATGTTTTTCACGCCGAACTGGGAGGCAGGTCAACCAGCGGGGTAATCTATATCAAAAACCCCTCCACCCGGTGGAAAAACGGGGCGCCCGGACGACTGCCCGGCCAATTGCCGGCCATCGCCGCCGAAGCGCCGAGAGACCAGGAGACTGGGGAACCGCTCTGGAAGCCAAAACACGCTTACCTTGAGGTGAGCGACGGTTCATTCTTGGCCTATGTGAAAAGAGAAAACGCCTCGGAACTTTTGGGGAAAGTTGAGCATTACGGGAGAAGAACGGGAATTAACTTCCAGGTCGCTCATATCGGCAATTGGGTGAAAATCTTCGCGCCTTTCCGCGGCAAATTGCCGCCGGATTTTGAGGGAAGATTGGAAAACAACTGGTTAAAATTGCGCGTGAACAAAACAAAGAAAACCTCATAATCGTGAAATCAATCTCTATTTTACCGCGCGAGCGATGGCTTTGACAACGAGTTTGTCAAAAATATCGGGTAAAATTTTATTCGGATTCAAATTTTTTGTCGCGGCGGCCAGATTTTGAGCGGCTTTAATGAGCATTCTGTCGGTGATTTGTTTCACGCCGTTATCCAAAGCGCCCCGAAAAACCCCGGGGAAAACCAGAACATTATTAATTTGATTCGGAAAATCCGAGCGGCCCGTGGCCACGATGAAAGCGCCGGCCTTTTTGGCCAAAGCCGGCATTATTTCCGGCACGGGATTGGCCAAAGCTAAAATGACCGGTTTGGCATTCATTTTTTCAATCATCCCCGGCTTTAAAAGACCAGCGCGGCTTACTCCGATAAAAATATCCCTTCCCTTTAGACATCCGCTCAAATCGCCTTTAATTTTTTCCGCGTTCGTGCGTTTCGCCAATACTTTTTTATACTGGTCCAAGTGACTCCGCCCTTCATAGATGGCTCCGCGAGAATCCACCACGATAATATTTTTAAAACCGAATTTGAGGAGCAGTTGAGTAATCGCGTTGCCGGCCGCCCCGGCGCCGTTAACCGCGACTTTCACTTTTTCTTTTTTTGAGCCGCGTAATTTCAAAGCGTTGATGAGCGCGGCCAGCACCACCGTCGCCGTTCCGTGCTGGTCATCGTGCATCACGGGGATATCCAGTTCTTCTTTTAATCTCCTCTCCACTTCAAAACAACGGGGCGCGGCGATATCCTCTAAATTGATTCCGCCAAAAACCGGCGCGATGTTTTTCACCGCCGCCACGATCTCATCCGGATTCTGGGTGTTTAAACAAATCGGGAAAGCGTCAACGCCAGCCAATTCTTTGAACAAAATCGCCTTCCCCTCCATGACCGGAATGGCCCCCGCAGCGCCCAAATTTCCCAGTCCCAAAACGGACGAGCCGTCGGATACGACCGCCACCGTGTTGTGCTTCAGAGTGTAAAATTTAGCGAGCGATTTATTTTTTCCGATGGCTCTACTCACCGCGCCCACCCCCGGCGTGTAAGCCAGCGCGAGATCGGACTTATTTCTCAAGGGCACTTTGCTTTTTATCTCCAGCTTGCCCCGATATCTTTTATGGAGAGCGAGAGAGCCGCGATAAACATCTTGCCGTTTCATTGAGAATTAAAGATAAAGAAGTTCGGTCAGGCGCTCTTTGTCAAAACCGATAATAATATTGCCATCCACGTCAATCACCGGTATGCCCATTTGTCCGGATTTTTCAATCATCGCCTGCCGGGCCGGCAAGTCGGTGGCTACGTCCTTTTCCGCGTAATCTATTTTATTCGCCTGAAAAAATGCCTTGGCCATCTTGCAGAAAACACAGCTCGGGGTGGTGTAAATAGTCACTTTGGACATACGACTTAATTATGGGAATTATTTTTTCAAAATCAACCCTCCTCGCCCCGCCTGTACTTCTCTCGGAACTCAACTTAGAAAAATGGGCTAGCCCCGGAAGCAAGGGTTTCAAGGAAGCTCTCGGAGGCGAAAAAGCTTGCCCCCACACCTACGCGTAGGCGTGGGGGCTTGGTCTTTTGCAAAGCAAAAGTTTTTCGCCGAGAGCGCAGGCCCGATTTTCCGCTGGAGAAAATCGAGGCCGGTTCCGAGAAACCTTTGCTTCCGGGGCGACAACCTAATATTCCACTGATTCCTCGTCATAAATCCCATCATTTGAACCATTTGATAAGTCCTTGTGTTCCACACTCAAAAGCACGCTCGGGTCATCCAAAAATCTGGAAAGCCGATTAAATGACATCGGACCCATATTTCCCGCCAGATGAAAAAGCAAAAAAAGCTTATTCCGGGCGCGAGTAATCGCCACATAGAAAAGCCGGCGCTCTTCTTCTATTTCTTCTCGCGACTTTAAAGCTATTTTTGACGGCAACACCCCCTCCATCACGCCCAAAAGATAAACCACATCCCATTCCAAGCCCTTGGCCGAGTGAATGGTGGAAAGGGTGAGTAGTTTTTCATTCTGTTGTCTGTCTTCGGGAATTTCAATCACCAAATCGGCGAGCAGGTCGTTCAAGTCCGTGTAACTCAAGGTGATTGGCCGTAACGCTTCCAAGTCGTTCAGCCGATTCGGCCATTCGTCGAATTTTTCTTTCAGAATCGGAAGATAATAATCCGCGATGAGACCGAATTTCCCGCCGACGGAAAGATTTTGGACGGCGGCCCTCGCGAGAGTTTGTTTCAACTCCGCGAGATGCGGCGAATATTTATAGCCCTCCGCGTACCGAACTAAAACATTAAGGGCGGAGTTCAAATCCCCCGCCCGGCGGATTTGAGAAGCAATCGTCTCGGCGGTTTTCCCGCCGACACCCGGCAGTAAGGTGAGAATCCGGCTCCAGCTCAATTCATCCTTGAAATTCGCGAGCACTTTCAAATGCGCGAGCACATCTTTTACGTGAGCGGTTTCGTAAAATTTCAATCCGCCGAAAATCTTGAAGGGCAGTCCGGCGCGGGCCAGTTCCGCCTGAAGCGGGATGGAGACATAAGAGGAGCGAAAAAGCACCGCCTGACGCGCGGGCGGCGCGCCGTTCAAAATAAATTCATGGATTTTCTCCTTCACCCAGGCCGCTTCTTCTTCGGCATCGCCAAAATAAATAATGTTCGGTTTTTCTCCGGCGCTCTCCCGAGCCGCCAGCAGGGTCTTTTTGAATTTATTTTCCATATTTTCCAGAACGGCATTGCTCAAATCCAAAATCGCCTGCGTGCTCCGGTAGTTGCTCTCCAATTTCACGATTTTGCAATTCTCAAACTGCTCCGGGAAACTCATAATATTTTCGTGGCGCGCCCCGCGAAAACCGTAGATGCTTTGAGCGTCATCTCCCACCACCATCACATTTTTATGCCCGGCGGAAAGCAGATAGGTGATATCGCCCTGAAGTTTGTTTGTGTCCTGGTATTCGTCCACCATCACAAAACGATATTTTTGAGAAAGAACCTCTCTGATTTTTTCATCTTTTAAGAGTTCTCTTGAATAAAATAAAAGGTCGTCATAATCCAGATAGCCGGACTCTCTTTTATAGGCGACATAATTTTCCTTGATTTTTTCTATATCTTCGGCAAATCGGCTCAAGTGCTCATATCCCCTTTCCAATATCTCTTCTATGGAGAGATTTTTGTTGAGCGCGCCGCTGATGATGTTCCGGAGCGTGTTTTTTTGGGGAAATTTTTTATTCTCATCGGTGAGATTGATTCTTGACGCTATTTTCCCGAGCGCCTCCTGGGCGTCGTCCTCGTCCAAAATCAAAAGATTCTTCGGTAAACCTAGATTAGCGCCGTATTGTTTTAATAATTTATAAGCGAAGGAGTGAAATGTGCCGCCCTCCACTTTCCGCGCGCGCGGGTCGTGTTCGGCGGCGCGGTTCAGCATCTCGGCCGCCGCCCGCCGCGTGAAGGTCAGAAGCAAAATAGCCTCCGGCCTCACGCCGTTTTCCATAAGATGCAAAACGCGGTATTCAATCACCCGCGTTTTCCCGGAGCCCGGCCCCGCTATCACCAGGACCGGCCCCTCAATCGTCTTCACCGCCTCCCACTGACTGGGGTTCAGAAGTTTTTCAATATTCATTACAACAATTTCTCCTGCTCTTTTTTATCTTGAGAGACCATGGGGTTATTTCTCTGTTTTTCCCGGCGCTCGGCTAAAAATGTTTCATATTTTCCAGGAAGGATTTTAAGTTTTTGAAAATCTTTTTCCAACTCCTGCAAAACGCCCGTGGAACGCAAGGCGGCGGCAGGATGATATAAAGGAATGACGAGTCGTTCACCCCACCAAAAAACCTTGCCGTGAGCGTCAGAGATTTTGGCGTTCGGCAGAATGTAATTCATTGAGTATCGGCCCAAGGGCGCGATTATCTTCGGGTTTAGAATCCCTATTTCTTCGGTGAGATACGGCCGATACGCTTCAAGTTCTTCCGGCAAGGGGTCGCGATTCCCCGGCGGACGGCGTTTCACAATGTTGGAAATGTAGACGTTCTCGCGCCGCCAGCCGATATCAGCCAATAATCTGCCCAAAAGTTTTCCGGCGCGGCCCACGAACGGCCTTTGCAGTTTATCTTCAAAAAAACCCGGCGCTTCCCCGATAAACATCACCTCGCTTTCGGCGCTTCCCTCGCCAAAAACGAAATTCGCCTCCCGAAGCGGCAGATTTTCATCGGCCACCATTTTTTCCTTCAGCGCCGAAAGTTTTTTTGATTTCTCTTCACTAGACATAATAAGAGGTGGCCTAATTGATTAGACCACCATAAAATTTACCGAACTCCCAAAAAATTTTTCAGGTAGTTCAAAATGTCTTCTCTCGGCACCGCCTCCTGTTTCCGATTCTTTATATCCTTTATCTGAACAATCCCCTTCTTTCTTTCTTCGGCGCCTGCGATGAGCACCGCCGGATAATTTTGCTTTATGGCGTAATTAAGCTGGCCCTTCAGATTTTTTTCCTGGCCGAGATAAATTTCCGTCGCGATGCCGCCGCGGCGCAATTCCGTCGCGAGACCCTCGCAAAATCCCCGCGACGCTTCGTCAAAATTCAAAATGAGCGCGCGGGCTCCGGAATTAAATTTCGGAAGAATGTCCATTTTTTGAAGCGCCGCAAAAAGCCGGTCCACGCCCACCGAGGCGCCGGTCGCGGGGATATTGACGGAGCTGAAACGAGAGACCAATCCGTCATAGCGCCCGCCGGAAAAAACGCTACCGATTTCCGGACAATCGGTCAGCGCCGCTTCAAACACCGGGCCGGTGTAATATCCCAAGCCGCGCGCCACGGAAAAATCAATCGCCCAGTTCCCCGCCGGAACGCCGAGCGCCTCAACATCTTTCGCCAATTCTCCCAATTCCAGGATACCTTCCTCAGCTATGCTTGAATTCTTAAATAAAACGGCGGCTTCTTTTAATACTTTTTTACTTTCTCCTTTCAGTTCCAAAAAATTCCCAATGATTCTTATGGACTCCTTTTTCAGAGCCGCGCCCGAAACCGAAGCGAGCTCGGCCTCAACTCCACTCCATTTCTCCCTATCCAATTTGTCCATGATTCTCAATACCTTTTCAAGTTTATTTTCCGGAAAGCCGGCGTAATCCGGAAGCGCATTCAGAATTTTCCGATTATTTATTTTAATCACGAAATTTTCCAAACCGAGCGCGGCTAATGTCTCATACATCAGAGAAATAATTTCCGCGTCGGCCTCAACGCCCGGCGCGCCCACGATGTCCGCGTCAAACTGCGTGAATTCCCGGAAGCGGCCGGCCTGCGCCCGCTCCCCCCGCCAGACATTCCCGACTTGATAGCGTTTGAAAGGTTTCGCGATTTCATTGGAATAGGTGGCAATCACCCGCGCGAGCGGCACCGTCAAATCAAACCGCAGAGCGGTTTTTTCATCCTGACCGCTTAAATTTAATTTAAAAATCTGCTTTCTGAACTCCGGGTCGCCGCCGGTTAAGATTTCTTCCCGCTCCGCCCCCGGCGTATCCAGCGGCACGAAACCGAACCGCTTGAATGTGGTTTTTATCGTTTCTACCATCCACTCCCGGGCCGCCGCGTCAGACGGCAGATAATCCCGGAAACCGGAGGCCAATTTCGGTTCAATATATTTCTTCATAATCCTATCTTATCAGCTTTTTCAGAAAACAAAAATCGCGAAGACCGCCGCGGCGGCCAGCATTAAAACAAACGTCAGCCAGCCCAAGATATTTGAAACGGGCGTGTTCGCCCGACCCTTCATAATGGTCTTGTTGTTGGCGATGCGAATGATGAGAAAAATAATCGGCGGAGTAATGAAGGTGTAAAGGACGCCGGTATAAATCAGAAGTTGGATGGGGTCAAAATTAAAAAAATTCAGCGCCATCCCGATGAGAGTCGCCAGAATGATGACGAGATAAAACCCCCTGGCCTCCCGGAAGGTTTTGCTGATTCCTTCGCGCCAGTTAAAAATCTCCGCGAGCATATAGCCGATGCTACCCGCCAAAACCGGAATGGCCAGAAGGCCGGCGCCGATAATACCCAGACCGAAAATCAAAAAAGCAAATTGGCCCAGGAGCGGCTTTAAAACCAGCGAGGCCTGGTCAAAATTGGCAATCGCCGGCAAACCGTATAAACCGGCCGCCTGCCCGGCCGCCGCGATAACGAACCAAGTGATAAACTGGGAGAAAAACATTCCCCAGAGAGTGTCCTTTTTCAAATGCTTCAATTCGTTTTTCGTCACCAAAAATCTTTTCAGGCGCCGTTCTTTTTTCTCCTCATCCCGCTCCTCCGTCTCCTCATCGGCTTGCCAAAAAAACAGGTACGGCGAGATGGTCGTCCCTAAAAACGCGGTGAAAAGCAAAACATATTCTTTGCTGAAACTGAAAGAAGGCCAAACGGTCGCCTTCAAAGCCGCGAGCCAGTCCACGTGAAGATAAAAAGCGGTCAGGATGTAAAAAGCGAAAGAAAGCATGAGCCACTTGAGCGCACCGGCAAACTTCGGGTAGGAAAGAAAAATCGTAAAGAAAAGGATGAAAACGCTCGCGGCCGGTAGCCAGAAGAATCTTGAAACCGACGAGAGCCGTTCGGCAATCACGCCGATGGCGAGCAGGTCGGCGCCGATGATCACGGTAATCGCTATCACCGAAATCCCCCCGATAAAATACAAAATCCATTTCGCGTAGTGTTCTTTGATGACTTTCACGAGCCCCTTGTCGGTCACGTATCCTATCCGCGCCGACATCTCCTGAATCGCATACATAAAAGGCAGACAGAAGAGCGTGAGCCACAGCGTCCGAAAGCCGAAAACAAACCCCGATTGGAGATAGGTCAGAATGCCCGAGGGGTCGTCATCGGAGGCGCCGGTAATGAGTCCCGGTCCGGCGCTCCGCCCAATTTTTTTGACCTTCTCCCAAAATCTCATTAACTTAATTATGCCACAAACAAATTTTAAAATTTCAGATATTTTTCCCAGTATTCGTAGAGCTTCTTCGTGGCGATTAAATCGCCGACGTTGTATTTGGCGATATCCAAAAATTTCCTTTCTTTAAATAAAATTCCGACATCTTCGCCGGTGACGCCCCCCGCTTTCGGGCTTTCAATGCCGAAGGCGCGGCTCCAAAGATGCAAATTACCTTTTCTTCGCACCGCGCCGTAGAAAGAGAACTGGTCCAGAAGGTCAATATGCTTGCCGTCAAACCGCTGGCTGTTCAAATACCGATTAGACATTAAATCCTTGCTCGGCCGCACGCCGCGAATGGCCGACCGGACCATGAGAAACGGCACATCAAAACTCCGGCCATTGAAACTGATAAATTCCTGATAGCTCCTGGCGCCGTTCCAGAAATTTTCCAGCATTTCCTTCTCGGTCGCGGACTTGAATTTAATCCCGTTTTCCTCGGTTTCCTTAAAATCAATCCCCGGAGCTTGAA